>Ga0302326_10002105_pt1 | contig 48985 bp, 47 predicted proteins | sample Palsa_T0_3_FD_202264 | JGI IMG/M metagenome (GOLD analysis project Ga0302326, IMG submission 202264) | Peat permafrost microbial communities from Stordalen Mire near Abisko, Sweden - Palsa_T0_3 | ecosystem: Environmental > Terrestrial > Soil > Palsa > Peat permafrost | place: Sweden: Abisko... | reverse complement strand
CAATGTGCGCCCACTTCCCCTTGTGCCTGACAACGGACTGACAAGGCACCGCGGATAGTGTTGATTCACCGTCCGGAACTCTCGATCCCAAAATTCGGTGGAGACCGGCCCAATGATGATCCGGGTGTTAAAGCACGCGTCAGGCGTTGCACGGCTCATTTTGGCTGCGGCGCTCATGGCCGGCGCTTGCCGCGCAAGCCTGGCGCAGGGCGACGCGGATTTGGAGGCGCCAGGCCTGGAGCCGTTTTCTGCTCCGGTTAGCGGCGGCGCGACGCTTTTTCAGAACGTTCGCATCTTTGATGGCAGGAGCGCTACGCTTTCGGCGCCCGCTAACGTGCTGGTCAAAGACGGCGCCATCGCGCGCATATCGGAAGGCCCGATTGACCTCGATGCCAACGCCAAGGTTCGAATCATTGCGGCAGGCGGGCGCGTATTGATGCCCGGGCTGATCGACGCCCATTGGCATGCCTTTATGGCGGCGACACCGCAGATGGTGCTGATGACCGCCGATCCGAACTACCTCCACCTCTTGGCTGCGCGACAGGCTGAAGCGACGCTGATGCGGGGTTTCACGACGGTGCGCGATCTCGGCGGTCCCGTCTTTGGATTGAAACGCGCCATCGACGAAGGCGTCGTCATTGGTCCACGCATCTATCCGTCGGGCGCATTCATCTCGCAAACCTCCGGGCATGGAGATTTCAGGTTTGCCTTCGAAGTGCCGCGCACGCTCGGCGGTCCGTTGAGCCACTCCGAGGCCGAGGGTATCGCGGCCATCGCCGACAGCCCAGACGAAGTGCGGTTGCGATCGAGGGAGCAGTTGCGGCATGGCGCCAGCCAGATCAAGCTCATGGCCGGGGGCGGCGTTGCCTCGCCCTACAATCCGATCGAGTCGACGCAATATACCGAACCGGAGATTCGTGCCGCTGTTGAGGCGGCCGAGAATTGCGGCACCTATGTCACCGTGCACGCCTACACGCCGCATGCCATCCAGCAAGCCATTGCCGCCGGAGTTAAGTGTATCGAGCACGGTCAGTTGATTGATGAACCCACCACCAAATTGCTCGCCGACAACGGCATCTGGTGGAGCTTGCAGCCGCTTCTCGATGACGAAGATGCGCCGCCACTGGTGAACCCGGTGTCGCAGAAAAAGGCGCTGGTCGTCTTCGCCGGAACGGACAACGCTTACAAGCTTGCAAGAAAATACAACGTCAAAACTGCCTTCGGCACCGACATTTTGTTCGACGCGAGGCTGACGACCCGGCAAGGAGCGATCCTGGCGAAGCTCGTTCGCTGGTACACGCCCGCCGAAGTCCTGAAAATGGCTACGGCCGACAACGGTGCGTTGATGGCGCTTTCCGGGTTTATCAATCCCTACCCCGGCAAACTCGGCGTAGTCGAAGAGGGCGCCGTCGCCGATCTGCTGTTGGTCGACGGCAATCCGCTGGAAAATATCAAGCTCGTTGCTGACCCGGACAAGAATTTCAAGGTGATCATGAAGGGTGGGCGGCTATACAAGAACTCGATGTGACCGTAGCCACGCCAATCGGTTCATGTCTCTTGTTGGTCCATTGTTTTATCACCCTTGCTTCGCCACACGTTTGGGCGGAGTGTCGGGCGGCAAAGAGACCCAGGAGTGGCGTGTTTCCTCCCACACCGCGATAGCCGGCGCGGGGAAATCCGCGTCGGCAAAATTTCCGATGGCAACAGCGACGTATCCGGGGAAGCCTTCGCTCTCCCAGTAGACGGTCGAGCCGCATGTCGGACAGAAGTAAAAGGTCAGTCCGTTGCCGCTTTCGGCTGTCCGCTCCCACCTCGTAGCCTTACCAGCGAAGGTGACCTGATCGCGCCGGTAGCGCGCTTGGTTGCTGATCACGGCGCCTGTGCGGCGCTGGCACTCCAAGCAGTGACACATCGAGATGCGAACTGGTTCGCCCTCGATCGCAAGGTGGAGCTGCCCGCAGCTGCAGGCAGAGTGTCGGGTGGTCATGTCGACAGCGCCTGTCTCGCGTAAGCGATAATTTCCGCTTCTGTCATGGCGGACGTATTGACCTCGGCCTGCCGCACGATCCTCGCGTAAACGTTGGGATGATGCTTCTTCAGCCGGTCTGCGAGGATCTGCGATGCGTTGCTCAAACCCGTGCCGTGGGAGAGTAGCACGATACGGTCGGCCTCGCGCAGTGCCTCGGCGATCCTGTCGTAGAACGTCAGGTCTTCCGGTGCGCGCTGCCCCTCTTCGCGTGTCTCATCGCGGTGGTGCAGGTGATGCAGGAAATGATGCGGATCGTACGGCCGGAGGGTTTCGCCATGCTGATTCGAAGAGAGATTGACCCGGTATAACTTCGCGCCGTGATGGTCGATCACCGCGACCACGTCGGTGGAATTCGTTTCGGCGGCCGGCGCTGATCCATCAGGATGTCGAGGAGAAATTCCCGCCGATGCCAAATAGTGGCGGAGTTCGGTGATCTCATGCGCGTCAAGGTCTTTGCCGTGCGGCTTGCGAAAGATGATATGCTTGTCCGCCACCGTTAGCGAATATTTGCCGTCGGCTTTTTCCTCCGCCGATCCCAGATGCGTCAGCAGCCGCAGCACGTCCATCCAATTCAGGTTGTGCGGAACGGGATGATGAAAAATGGCGTCGAGCGTCCGGCGATCGGCCGTCGACATAGCTGACGCTTTGCCGGTCGATTCGTGGACTTGATCCGTCATTGAAATCTCCCTTGGTTACAAAGTCTCTTCTGCACGTAAACGACGTCTGAAGATGGGGATTTTGCCTCACATCTCCGAGCGCCCGGTATCTCGTCAGTAGCCACGCGCGATTAGGCGAAAGAGGTTGCTTCGTTGAACCATCGCTCCGGAGGCGTTTGCCAACCCCCGATCAGGAAATCGGGCGCCTGCCAGCGGATCGGTTCATCTTCGATGTCGATCGTCTGATAATGCGTAGGGAAAAGCTCGATTCTGTGACCGTCCGGGTCGCGAAGGTAAAGAAAGCGGGCCAAACCGGGGCTGAAGTGTCGCGCCGGGCCGAATTCGACGTGCCCCGGCATGCCGGCGCGGACGAGGAGGTCCGCGGTGGTCATGAGTTGCACGGTCTCCGGCACGGTGTAAGCAAAATGATGGATGCGGGGGCCGTCACCCTTTGCGAAAACGATGTCGTGAGGATTGCCTTTGCGCTGAAGGAAGATGAATACCGGCTCCTCGTTGTTGGGATCGACGACATATTCCGACAGTCTGAATCCCATGCCCACGTAGAAGTCGAGCGACTCGACGATCTTTGGCGTGAGGATTTGCGCGTGATCGAGGCGTTGAACGCCCGCACCGCGGTAGGCTTCAACGTGATGGAAGAGCCTCGGGCGCGTTTCCATTGTCGCACAAAATTCGAGCTTCGTGCCCGCCGGGTCTACTGTTTGAAATGTCTTGCCCTGGTGCTCCACTTCGACCCACTTCGTAGGCAGGCCGGCGGACGAGAAGTGCGTTTTAGCTAACTCAAGGTCCTCTTGCGTGAGCACCCGCATTCCGAAATGTTCGCAAGCAGGATCGCCCTGTCTCAGTACCAAACTGTGATGACAGCCTTCTTCTAATCCGCGGAGCCATATGGTGTCCCGGCTCTCGTCGCTAATCACAAAGCCGAGCAGATCGACGTAGAAGGCCCGGCTCGCCTGCAAATCCCGGACCCGAATTGCAACGTGGCTGGCGCGCGTTACGGCGAATGGTGGCTTGTAGACCATCTCCGGCAGTTTCATCCCGTCCCCTCTTGCTGTGGACCAGTTGGCCGATCCAGGCCCTAGTCAATTGGCTGCGAATTGAAGAAACTAGCAGGATCAGAACGGCGAGGATAACGAGCCTCCCGATGGACCCGGCCTCAACCGGGCGGGATACTTAAAGGGGAGACTGTCAATGAATAAGATAGCGAAGAGCGTCAAAGCCGCCGAAGCTTTCTCGATATCCGAAAACGCCGAGCTCATCGCTCGTGCGAGCGCTCTTGTGCCGTTGATCCGTGAACACCGCGCGGAGGCGGAGAAACTGAGACGAGCGCCGCCTCAGTGCATAGAAGCGATCGAACAGGCCGGGTTATTCCGCATTTTCGTACCTCGAGAGTACGGCGGATACGAAGTAGACCTTAGAACGGCAATCGACATTTATTCCGAGATCGGGCGCGGCTGTGCCTCGACGGCATGGGCCCACATGATTCTCGCGACGATTAATCTCGCCGTCTGCTTGATGTCGGACCAAGCGCAACGGGACGTTTTTGGCGAAAATCCCGAAGCCCGGGTTGCAGGCGTGTTTGTGCCGCGCGGCAAGGCAACCCCCGTCGAGGGAGGGTATAAACTCAGCGGCACCTGGCCGTTTTGCTCAGGCTGCCACTACGGCGATTGGTTTGCTCTCATGGGGGCCGTAATCAACGAAAAGGGAGAGGTCGTTGATGAAATTGTCCACCTGATTCCAGCCAAAGACGTTGAGATTCTAGACGACTGGTACGTAACGGGCTTGCGCGGCAGTGGCAGCAACAGCGTGAGGGTAAAAGAAATTTTTATCCCGCAGCACCGCACCGTGAAGGCGCCGCAGCTACTCGGCTACGACCCGCCGGCAACGCACTGCACGAATACCCCGATTTATCGCAGTGCAATGGGTCCGTTGCTGACCTTAGTGCTGGCAATCCCGGCGTTGGGCGCAGCCCGCAGCGCGATCGAAGAGTTTAAAGCGCGGATGTCTGGACGATCGATCCCCTATACCTTTTACACCAAACAGTCGGAGGCGGCAGTCACGCATCTGCGCCTGGGGGAGGCAGCGACCAAAATAGAAACCGCGGAAGCCTTGGCCCGTCATGTTGCCTATGAGATAGATCAAAGTGCCGAGCGCAACGAACCAGTCTCGGTCGAAGCGCGTATGCGGCTAAAAGCACAGGCGTCATATGTTTCGCGCCTTTGTCTGGAGGGCGTTGAAACGCTTTATCTGTCCGGCGGCGGCAGCGCCATATCGGAAACTAGCCCCATTCAGCGCATCTCGCGCGATCTGCACGCCGCAAATCTGCATGGGCTGATCTGTTTCGATACCAATACCGAGGCGTACGGTCGTACGATGCTGGGACTTCAGCCCAACACTTTCATGGTGTGATTTTCCCTACAGGACCCAAGCGACACCTCGCAGGGTGCCTAAGCGGGGCGGTTTTTAAGTCGGCTTGTCAGATTGTCCGACCGAACCGTGTCACTTATTCCTTGACACTCGGTCCCTCTTTCAGTTACATGATTCTACCTCGCTTTGTGCAGGGCGCCGTTCCGGACGGCATGCCAAGACAGCGATGGCGAGGTGCGGTGCCCGCGCGCGGAATTGCCAATCCGCTCCCGGGCGGCTTCGGGTCCCCGGTCGACCGGCACAAGGACCGGTCCGCACGGAGCGTGCTTAACCGCGGCAATGGTTGGCGAAGCGGGTGAAACACCCGTTAGCGGCCGCCGCGGGAAACCCGGTTCTGGAGCTGAGCCATCGGGGTAGTAGCCGGTGGCGAGTGCCGCAAGCGTGAGCGCCGAAAGGTGGGCGCGCGAATCATTTGCGCGCAGCCGCGCTAGACGCGGATATTGGTAGGACAATGCGCCTTTCGGCGCTCCGCTTCCCTGCCCTCGGCAGGAGCGAATCTTCGTCGTGCTCGTCGTGGGAATGGCTTGGCAAAAACTCGGGCGCAGACAACGCGCCGCGAGAACGAACTTTCTTTCCTGCCCCGCAAAGCGGGGAAGGGGGACCATCCGCAGCTCGCAGCAGCGAGCGAAGGATGGTGGAAGGGGCGTCAAAGACGAAGCCTGCGTTTTGCTCGACGCCACCTCCACCACACTTCGTGTGGCCCCCCTCCCCCACTGTGTGGGGACGAATGATGTGTAGATCGGCCGCGCAAACGTCCTGGCGCGGGCTTGCGCGCAAGCGCTGCGAAAGGTACGCGAAGCCCATGCCCCAATCCGCGCTGCTCAATGTCATGATCAAGGCCGCGTTTCGCGCCGGCAAAAGCCTCAAGCGCGATCTCGGCGAGGTCGAGAACCTGCAAGTCTCGCTCAAGGGGCCGCGCAACTTCGTCACCGCCGCCGACCGCCGCGCCGAAGAGATTTTGCGGGCCGACCTCGCCAAGGCGCGGCCGGATTACGGTTTCCTCGGCGAGGAAGGCGGTTCGCATCCGGGCGCCGACAAGACGCATCGCTGGATCGTCGATCCGCTCGACGGTACGACGAATTTCCTGCACGGCATTCCGCATTTCGCGGTGTCGATCGCACTCGAGCGAAACGGCGTGATCGTCGCCGCGCTGACCTACAATCCGGCGAATGACGAGCTTTTCACCGCCGAGCGCGGCAAAGGCGCGTTCCTCAACGACCGGCGGCTGCGCGTCGCCGGGCGGCAAAAGCTCGCCGAGGCCGTGGTCGCCTGCGGGCTGCCGCATTACGGCCGCGGCGACCTCGCCAAGGCGCGGGAAGAAATTTTCGCCGCGCAGCGGCATTTTGCCGGGCTGCGCCGCTTCGGGGCCGCCACGCTCGACCTCGCCTATATCGCCGCCGGCCGCTTCGATGCCTATTGGGAGCGCGATTTGTCGCCGTGGGATCTCGCCGCCGGCATTCTCCTGGTGCGCGAAGCCGGCGGCTTTGTCACCGACCTCGACGGCGGCGACGCGATATTGACGAAGGGGCACGTCGGCGCCGGCAACGACACCATGCATCGCGAGCTGTTGCGGCTCCTTAAGGAGGCAGGCCGCGAGGCGGCAAAGGTCCCCGAACCCTAGTGTCCCGTTTCCGAAGTTCGCATCATTGTGCGGCACCCTCGTTTGCGAACTTCGGAAACAAAAGGACACTAGGAAATGATTGGTCTAGTGTGGCTTTCGGTTCAGAAGTCCGCATGACGCGACGGCGGCAGGAATGATGCGGACTTCTGAACCGCCGCACTTGTGAGGGCCATCGGACCGCCGCAAAGCGCGCGCCGGATTGATCCAGCTTCGCGTTTTTATTCGCTGGCGCGCCGTGCCATAGTGCGTGCTTAGGTTTGGGAAGTTGAGCCAACAGCCAATGGCGAGCCCCCTGGAACAGAACAAGCTAACCTCGCCCCGCATCTTTCTTGTCCGGATGCTGGTGTTCCTCATTCTGTGCGCGTTGATCGGCTTTGTGCTTCAGCGCCAAATCCTCAACGCGTTCATGGCCAACCCGTGGCTCAACGGGCTGATTGTCGGCGTCCTGCTCATCGGCATCGTGTTGTCGTTTCACCGCGTCATCCGGCTGTTTCCCGAAGTCGCGTGGGTCAACGGCTTCCGTCGCGCCGATCCGGGGCTGGCGGTGGCGCGCGAGCCGGTGCTGCTCGCGCCGATGGCCACCATTCTCAGCGGCGAGCGCGTCGGCCGTGTCGCCATAACTTCGCAGACCATGCGGGCCTTTCTCGACTCGCTCGCCATGCGGCTCGACGAAGCACGCGACATTTCCCGCTATCTCACCGGACTTCTGGTTTTCTTGGGCCTCCTCGGTACGTTTTGGGGACTGATCGAAACGGTGGGATCGGTCGGGGGCATCATCAATGGGCTGAAGGTCGGCGGCGATGCCGACCAAGTGTTCGACGCGCTCAAGGAAGGCTTGGCCGCCCCGCTCGGCGGCATGGGCATTTCGTTTTCCTCTTCGCTGTTCGGGCTTGCCGGCTCGCTGATCCTCGGTTTTCTGGATTTGCAGACGAGCCAGGCGCAAAACCGCTTCTACACCAACCTGGAAGACTGGCTGGCGACGACGGTGGACGATCTTCCAGCAGTTGCGCCGGCGGCCGCCGGCGCAACGCCTGCCATCAGCGATGCGCTGGAACGGCTCCGCCACTCCATCACCGACAGCACGTCCGGCAAGGCGACCACCGCCGCCATGGCCAATCTCGCCGAAGCGATCCAGGGGCTGGTTCAGCACATGCGCGCCGAACAGCAGATGATTCGCGACTGGGCCGACGCGCAAGCCAAGCTCAACAACGACATCCGGCGGTTCATGGAAATGCTGACCCGCGAAACCGTCGATAGATAGGCGCTGGCCCGATGGCGCTCTCCCGCAGCCGCCGCGACAGCGGCATGAATTACTGGCCGGGCTTCGTCGACGCGCTGTCGACGCTGATCCTGTCGATCATTTTCCTGCTCACCGTATTCATGGTCGCGCAGTTCTTCCTCTCCCAGGAAGTCGCCGGCAAGGACACGGCGCTGGCGCGGCTCAACGCGCAAATCTCGCGCCTGTCCGATTTGCTGTCGCTGGAGCGGACCGGCAAAACCAGCCTCGAGGACGAGATCGCGCAATTGCGCGCTTCGCTATCGGCAGCGCAAGGCGAGCGCGACCGGATGCGCGGGGCGGCGGGCGTCCCGGCGCCAAGCGCCGACAACGACAAGGCCGAGATCGGTAAGCTTTCCACGCAGGTCGACAGCGAAAAGCAGGTGACCGCGCGCGCCGTGGCGCAAATCGAAATCCTCAATCAGCAGATCGGCGCGCTGCGCCGCCAGATCGCGGCGCTCGAAGACGCACTCGGCACTTCGGAGAGCAAGGAAAAGTCGGCCCAACTGCGCATCGCCGATCTCGGCCAGCGGCTCAACGTCGCGCTCGCCCAGCGCGTCCAGGAGCTCTCGCGCTACCGCTCGGACTTCTTTGGCAAGCTGCGCGAGATCCTCGGCAACCGCCCGGATATCCGCGTCGTCGGCGACCGGTTCGTGTTCCAGTCGGAAGTGTTCTTCGATTCCGGCGCCGCGGTGCTGCGGCCGGAAGGACGCGCCGAACTCGACAAGCTCGCCGGCGCGCTGCTTGATCTCGAAAAGCAAATTCCGGGAGAGATCAACTGGGTGCTGCGTGTCGACGGCCATACCGATATCCGGCCATTGACCGCGACCTCGCAGTTCAAGTCGAACTGGGAGCTTTCCGCCGATCGCGCCATTTCGGTGGTGCAATATCTGATCGGCAAGGGCGTGTCGCCGCAGCACCTGGTCGCCGCGGGTTTTGGCGAATTTCAGCCGATCGATCCAGGCACCACCGACGAAGCCTTCAGCCGCAACCGCCGCATCGAGCTGAAACTGACCGAGAAATAATGCAAGCGAAGAGCGGCGAGCCTGGCGTCACGGCGAAAAAGCCCGGCGTTTCGCTTCGCCGCTACGCCGCCGCCGATGAGGCCGCGGCGATCGAGCTGTGGCGGCGCACCTGGCAGGCCGCCTATCCGGGCATCGACTTCGCCGCCCGGCTTGAATGGTGGCGCGGACGCTGGCGCGGCGAGCTCGTGCCGTCTGCCGAGATCGTGCTCGCCGTCGCCGGGGACGAGTTGGCCGGCTTCGTCACCGTCGATCCGCGGACCGGCTATCTCGATCAAATCGTCGTCGCGCCGGAACGCTGGGGTTCGGACACGGCCGCGTTGCTGCTGGCCGAAGCCAAGCGTATCTCGCCGGCGGGGCTCGATCTCGACGTCAACACCGACAATGACCGCGCCATCCGCTTCTACACCAAGCAGGGCTTTGTCGTCAGCAGCGCCGGAACTAATCCGATTTCCGGCAAGCCAGTGCAGCGCATGAGCTGGCGGCCTTGAGGCGCACCGCGGCTGCGTTAGAGCACGATCCCGAAAGTGGACACCGGTTTTCGGAAAAGATCATGCTCCATCAACAAAGTAGAGCGGGATGACGATTCGAAGAGAAGTCATCGGCGCTCTAGCGGCGTCAAGGTAAACCGGCAGTGAATCGATTGCCCGTGACAACGTTACAAATTGTTTCACCGGCGAAAATGGATTGGTTGAACTGTGCGCGTAAAAATCGTTTCAGGCGGCGGCGTTGGCGAGGGCTCCCCGTTTTCTTATCGCGAACACGAGCGAGCAGAATGCGCATTGCAGCCAGCAGGTTTTCGATAAGTCCGCGTCTCCCGGCCGGCGACGGCGACCGCGGCCTTCGCCTCGAAGTAGCCGACATGGCCGAGGAATTGGCCGCGCTGCGCGAGATCGTCGACGTTTTGAACGTCGGTATTGTTGTCCTCGACAAAGAAGGCCACGTGCGCTTTATGAATCGCGTCTTTCGCTATTTTTGGCGCGTGCCCGACGACATGGTCACCGGCGATCTGACCTTTGGTCAGCTCATGCGCCACGGGCGCGGCATGAGAGCTTACGCCATGACGCACGAGCGAGCCGAAGCGTATCTTGACAAGCAAATGGACATAATCCGCAGTGGAGAAGATCGTCCGCTTCAAATGCGCCTCGCCAACGGCGGGATGATTCAGTTCCGTTGCAAGAGCCTGCCCCGCGGCGGTCACCTTTTGTCATACGGCAATGTCAGCGAGCTGGCGAAAGAAGCGGCCGTGTTCGAGCGCCTTGCCTGTCTCGACGGCCTGACCGGATTGAACAACCGGCGGCATTTTATGACGCTGGCCGAAATGGAATGGTCGCGATTCAGGCGCTACGGCCGGCCGCTCGCGCTGCTGATGATGGACATCGATTTTTTCAAGTCGGTCAACGACCGCTACGGCCACGATGTCGGCGACGAAGTCATCAAGACGATCGGCAACATCATGCAAAACCATAAACGCACCTCTGATGTTGTCGGCCGCATCGGCGGAGAAGAATTTGCGCTGTTGTTGCCGGAGGCCGCGTCGGACAATGCCGCCGCGGTCGGCGAGAGGTTCAGGCGCCTGGTTGCCGAATGCTCCCTGGACGCGGGCATTGAGCGCATATCGGTGACGCTCAGCGTCGGAGTCGGCGCGACTCATGATCAAACAAGCGGCATCGAGCAAATGATGAAGGAAGCCGATGTCGCGCTTTACGAGGCCAAACGTTCCGGCCGCAATCGGGTCTGCCGCTTCGAACCGAAGCCCCATTGAGCCCGAGGGGTACTGGCAGCTGAGCGAATTGTTAGGTGCCGTGGAATTGCAGCTTCGCCAAGCGCGCGTAGAGACCGCCGGCGGCGACGAGGCTTTGGTGCGTTCCTTCCTCGACGATACGGCCCTCGTCCAGCACCAAGATGCGATCGCAGGACAGCACGGTCGCCAGGCGATGGGCGATGACCAGCGTGGTGCGCCGCTGCATCAGTTCGCCGAGTGCGGCGGCGACTTGCTTCTCGCTTTCGGCATCGAGCGATGAAGTGGCTTCGTCAAGCAGAAGAAGCGGCGCGTCGCGCAAAATCGCCCGCGCAATCGCAATCCTCTGCCGCTGGCCGCCCGACAGCGTGACGCCGCGCTCGCCGACCGCAGCCTCAAACCCTCCGGGCAGCGCAGCGATGAAGCCGGCCGCATGCGCGTGCTCGGCGGCACGCAGGATTTCAGCATCCGAAGCGTCGGGGCGACCGAAACGAATATTCTCGCGCACCGACGCGGCAAACATCACGCTCTCTTGCGGCACGAGTGCAATCCGGGCGCGAAGTTCGGAGACATCGAGCTCTGCCAATGGCACGCCATCGAACGAAATACGGCCCGCAGTCGGCTCGTAGAAGCGCAGCAGCAGATGAAAGATCGTGCTCTTGCCGGCGCCCGACGGCCCGACAATCGCGACCTTTTCCCCCTCCCCGACGCGGAACGAAACGCCTTCGAGAGCAGCGATATTCGGGCGCGTCGGATATGAGAAGCGCACGTCGCTGAAAGTCACTTCGCCGCGACCGGGCTCCGGCAGCGAACGCGGCTGCGCGAGCTTTGCAATCGCCGGCTTGACGGCCAAAAGCTCAAAAAGCCGCTCGGCCGCGCCAGACGTCTGCGCCACTTCGCCGCCGGTTTCCGATAGCGAACCGAGAGCGGCAGCCGCGATGACGGCATAAAGGATGAATTGACCAAGGCGGCCGGCGGTCAACTTCCCGGCGATCACGTCCTGGGCGCCGATCCAAAGCACGAGGATCACACTCGCGGCGATGAGAAAAATGGCGATGGCCGTGAGAACGGCGCGCGCTTTGATCGAAGCGCGCGCGGCGACAAAGGCGCGCTCGATCGCGGCGCGAAAGCGCGCGATGCCGAGCCGCTCGTTGGTAAAGGCTTGCAGCACTCGCACCGCCGAGATGAGTTCGGCGGCATAAGCCGAGGCATCGGCCAACGTGTCTTGCGCGGAACGCGAGCGCCGCCGCACTGCGCGGCCAAAGGCATAAAGCGGCAGCACGATGACCGGGATCGCCGCGAGCACGAACGCCGAAAGCCGCGGACTGCTCACCACCATCATGGCGCTGGCGCCGATAAACAGCACGAGGTTGCGCAATGCCACCGAAACGGAACTGCCGACGGCCGCTTTGATTTGCGTCGTATCCGCGGTGAGCCGCGAGATCAACTCGCCGGTCCTGGCCTCGTCGAAAAAAGCGGCCGACAACGAGGTGATGTGGGCGAACACGTCGCCGCGCAAATCGGCGACAATACGCTCGCCGAGCGTGGTGACGAGGTAGTAACGGAGCGCGCTTGTTATCGCGAGCACGGCGCCGACGCCGATCATGACCAAAAAATAGCTGTCGATCAGCGCCAGGCCTCGCGGCGAGAAACCGAAATCGATCATCCGGCGAACCGCGATCGGCACGACGAGGGTGGTGATTGCCGCAAGGATCAAGGCCGCCAAAGCGGAAATTGCACGCCACCGATAGCGCTTGAAATAAGGAAGTAGCGACACGAGCGGCCGCAAGCTTGCCCGGCGTTCCGCGGTTTGCGGATTCGCTTCAGCCACCGTTGCCGCCGGTTCGGCGCTTGTCAGCGCCACGGCGGCCGCGGGGATCGTTTCGACGTTTTCCGGGCGGAAATTCATGCCTTAAGGCGCTTCCGGCTATCCGTTCTCGGCCGCCCGACAATGCCGTTCGCGAGCGCGGCTGGCAATGTGCGACGGGATCGCGGCCGCGGCTTGTATGCGCTCGTTTGCCGCGCTATAGACCGCTCAAATTGCGCGCCATGCGCCGCTCTGATCAAGAGACACTAGATATGAAGCCCGACACCCATCCGGATTACCATGTCGTCAAAGTCGTTATGACCGATGGCACCGAATTCACCACCCGCATGACCTGGGGCAAGCCGGGCGATACGCTGCATCTGGATGTCGATCCGAAATCGCATCCGGCCTGGACCGGCGGCCAGCAGCACCTGCTCGACCGCGGCGGGCGGCTTTCCCGGTTTCAGAAAAAGTTTTCGGGCTTTCTCAAGAAGTAGCCGGTTACAGCCGCGATTTCAGTTAGTAAGCGGCAAGGCAAGCTTCGCATCGTCAATGGTCCGGCGCTAGAGACGACCGAATAATTCCCCGGTCGCCAGCTCCCATCTATCTGAAAGCTTAGCGACGACAGCCGCGCAAACGTCAGATGCGGTCTTGCTCGAATGCGGCCTTCAAAAGCCCCAACTGCCGCTCGACCGGGTTGCCGACGACGACCTTGAACGGCACCGGCGCATGCATGGTTGCATCCAGCCGGCGTACTTCGGCTTGCAATTTCGTCGACCGGGCAATCAGCTCCTGAAGCCTCGCCGGCAACAGCGCAATCGACTTGGCATCGCCGGGGTCGCAAGCTGCAAGTTTGACTTTGCTTTTTTCCTTGCTGGCTTGGGCGAGCGTCATTTCCCCTTCTTTGACGGCGCGGTGCAGAAGAAGCCACGACGCGATCTGCATCAACCGCGTGGTCAGCCGCATGCTTTCCGTCGCGTAGACCAGCGCGGCACTGCGCTCAAGCCTTTTGGATTCCGTCCGCCCCGAGCCGTCGAGATAAGTCGCCGTTTCCTCGACCAACGCCATTCCGTCGCGAAAGAGAGTGGAAAAGGCTGGGGAACTCGCCAGGCGTTCGCTGAAAGATACCGCGCCGGCTTCGATCGCACGCTTCTCGGACATGGGTACGCCTCACTACCGGCGCAGCATCGCTCGCTCCGCTCGCCGAGTCCAGCGGAACAAGCGGCTTAATCGTCCGCATAGTTGCCGCGGCGCGGCAAAAAGCTCAGCGGGCGCAAAAAAAGAGCCGCCGTTGCCGGCGGCTCAAGGTGATAACAGGGAGGCGTCAAACAGAGTGGACAGGAGCCACTCGATGTCCAGAAGTTGGACAATATCCGTAATGAACGAGAAAGCTTAACCACAGGTTAACGACTCGAAAACAGTTGCACCTTTTTTCAGGGATTTGTCCGACGGCTGACGCGCTGATCGCCGAGGCGCTTCGCGCGGCGGCGGCCACGTTAACCAAACCTGCTACTTCTTAAAGAAGCTGTCGGCGGCGCGCTGTGAGGCCTGCTTTCGGGTCGCCTCCGCTTCGAGACGCGCAATCTCGTCTTTGAGCAACCCGATCCGCTCGGCTAGTTCGCCGACCGACAGCAGCGACAATTCCTGCCCGATTTCGTGCGCGATTTTCTTCTTGGGCAGATCATCAGGATCGATCGCGGCCATGAGCGTCACTCCTCCGCCTGTAACTACCGCTAGCAGCCCGGCTTGTCATATTCACCCGGCGGAAATCGGCCGTGCGACAGTCCGTCAGCGCCTACCCATTGAAGATAAACGGCAAAATTGTTGCGTCCCGGCGCGTAAGCGGGCTAATCATCGATAGTCGACGTTTTCGGTTTGTGACCGGATCAACCCCGCCGGGCCGAGGATTCGGCGCAAAGCCTGCTAAGGTGCGAACGGGGTCTTTCCTGAGCGTCGGGGCTCACTCTGCGCCAGCGGCCTAATGTCGGAGTCGCTCTTTTGTTATTCCATCGCGCCCTTGCGGTGCTTGCCTCGTTGGCGCTTGGGGTTTTTTGCGGGCTCTCCAGTGCGGCGGCCGTCGAGGCCGTCAATGTCCGGGTCGACGCCGGCGCGATAGACCTCACCGCGGCGGTAGAATTTCAACATACTGACGGCGACCGCCTCCAGGTCTCCACCGCACCCGGTGCCGACGGAATCGTCCGCCGTATCGAGGTGCGAGCGCGCGAGGCCGGAAACAACTGGGCGGTTTTCGCGCTGGCCAACAACAGCGACGAGCAGATCGACCGCCTGATCGCAGCGCCACACTATCGCATGGTCGGATCGGGATTGATCTGGCCGGACCTCGGCCTTTCGCGGATCATCAACCTCACTCCGTCGTCCGGCGATCCGCCGGAACGTCTTTACAATGCCACAGCCGATGTCTTTCGCGTCACGCTCGATCCCGGCACGGTGATCACTTTCGTCGCCGAATTACGAACGGCAAATTTGCCGCAGCTCTATTTGTGGGAGCCTGACGCTTTCAAGGACAAGATCAACTCGCTCACGCTTTATCAGGGCATCGTTATCGGCATCGCGGGCCTGCTCGCGTTGTTCCTCACCATCTTGTTCGTGGTGAAAGGAAGCGTGATGTTTCCGGCCGCCGCGGCGCTCAGCTGGGCGGTGTTGATCTATATCGGCATCGATTTCGGTTTTTGGGGCAAGGTGTTCGATATGTCGTCGGGCGCCGAGCGCATCTGGCGCGCGTCGAGCGAGGCGATCCTGGTCGCGACGCTGCTGGTATTCCTGTTCGCGTATCTCAACTTGAATCGCTGGCACGTTCGCTATTCCCATATCACGCTGGGATGGCTCGCTTTTCTCGCCGCGTTGGTGGCGCTCGCCATGTTCTCGCCGGCGGTCGCCTCCGGCATCGCGCGCGTCTCGCTGTTTTTCATCGCCGTGCTTGGACTGGGTCTGGTTATCTATCTCTCGACCCACGGTTTTGACCGCGCGGTGATGCTGATTCCGACCTGGCTTCTGTTAGTGGTCTGGGTGGTCGGCGCGGCAATGACGGTTCTGGGATTCCTGACCAACGATATCGTCGGTCCGGCGCTGCTTGGCGGCCTCGTTCTCATCGTCATGTTGATCGGTTTCACGGTGATGCAGCACGCGTTCGCCGGCGGGCTTGCGCAGGGGATCGTGTCGGACGTGGAGCGCCGTGCTTTGGCGCTGACCGGCGCCGGCGATATGATCTGGGATTGGGATGTCGCCGCCGATCGCGTTTTCACCAGCCCGGAGACCGAAGCCGCGCTTGGCCTCAAGGGCGGATCGCTCGACGGTCCGGCCGCGAACTGGCTTGAAGTGGTGCATCCGCTTGACCGCGATCGCTTTCGCGCAACGCTGGACGGCATCATCGAGCAGCGGCGCGGCCGCGTCGCCCAGGATTTTCGGATGCGAACGGCCGACGGCCATTATCTTTGGTTTGCGCTGCGGGCGAGGCCGGTCGTCGGTAGCGATGGTGAAGTCATTCGCCTGGTCGGGACGTTAAGCGACATCACCGACGTCAAAACCGCGGAAGAGCGACTGCTGCACGACGCCGTGCATGACAACCTGACCGGGTTGCCCAATCGGCAATTGTTTCTCGATCGCCTGGAGGCGGTGCTCGGCTTTGCCAAAAATGATGTGTTGATCAAGCCGACCGTCATGGTGATCGACATCGATCGCTTCAAGCAGGTCAACGATTCTGTCGGAATGGCGCTCGCGGATTCGATCCTGCTGACGTTGGCCCGCCGGCTCGGCCGTCTGATCAAACCGCAAGACTCGCTGGCACGCTTGTCGGGCGATCAATTCGGCCTCTTGCTGTTATCCGAGCGCGAGACCGCACGCGTCACGGCGCTCGCCGAAACCATTAAGCGCACGGTGCGCGCACCTATTACCTTCAACGACCGCGAGATTTTTCTGACCGGCTCCATCGGAATAGCGACCGGCGACGGCGAACAACAGCGCGCGGAGGAGCGCTTGAAGGATGCCGAACTCGCCATGTACTACGCCAAGCGCAACGGCGGCGATCGCATCGACGTGTTCAAGCCGCCGATGCGCGCCCGGAAATCCGATCGGCTATCGATCGAATCCGACTTGCGCCGCGCCATCGAGCGCGAAGAGATTAGCATCCTCTATCAGCCGATCGTGCGGCTGGAGGACCGTTCCGTTGCCGGGTTCGAGGCGTTGGCGCGCTGGAACCATCCGCGCCTCGGCAAGATGTCGCCGGCGGAATTCATAACCATCGCCGAGGAATCCGGCCTCATTGTCGAGCTTGGCCTGTTCGTTCTTGAGCGCACGGCGCGGCAGCTCAGCGCCTGGCAGCGCACGATCCGTGCACGCGACCATGTGTTCGCCAGCGTCAATATTTCCTCGCGCCAATTGCTTCGCCATGATCTCATTCAAGACCTGCGCTCGGTAATGGCGCGGGCGCCCCTTGCGCGCGGATCGCTCAAGCTCGAGTTGACCGAATCCGTGGTCATGGAAAATCCGGAACACGCCGCGCAGATGCTGCATCGAATTCGCGAGCTCGGGGCCGGCCTTGCGCTCGACGATTTCGGCACGGGTTATTCCTCGCTTGCTTATTTGCAGCGCTTTCCTTTCGACACCATAAAGATCGACCAATCTTTCGTGCGCACGACCGCCAAAGGCACCCGGCCGGTGATCCTGCGCTCGATCATCACGCTCGCGCACGATCTCGGCATGGACGTGGTTGCGGAGGGCGCGGAAACCGATTCGGACGCGGTCGAGCTTTACCAACTCGGTTGCGAGTATGCCCAGGGCTTTGTGTTCGGTGAGCCGATGCCGGAAGAGAAGGCGCGCGAGTTGCTGCAGCCGCATGCCAAAGCCGAAATGGTAAGGTAGCGGACGCCAAAAGCGGCGCCGATCTGCGCGGCCGCTCTAGCCATAAAATTATCTTGGCTTGATCTGGAGCATGATCCCGAAAAGTGGACACCGGTTTTCGGAAAGATCATGCTCCATCAACAACCGAGAGCGGGATGACGATTCGAAGAGAAGTCATCGCGCTCTAGGCGTGGCCGGCTTCGCTCGACAGCATGCCGAGATCGATGCCGATTTTCTTCAGCGCCTTCTCGTATTTTCCGCCTGTGTCGGGCCCGAAAATGAGCTCCGAATCCGAAGGACAATGCAGCCAGCCGTTGCCTTGGATTTCGCTTTCGAGCTGGCCCGGCGCCCAGCCGGCATAGCCGAGCGCGAGAATCGCGCTCACGGGCCCGGCGCCGCGCGCGATCGCCTTGAGAATATCAAGCGTTGCGGTAAGGCAAATGCCCTCGTCGATCGGCAGTGTCGAATTATCAATAAAGAAGTCGGCGGAGTGCAAGACGAAGCCGCGTTCGGTTTCCACCGGCCCGCCGCGCATCACCTTTACGACTTCGGCGCTGGTCGGCAGTCGGATCGAATCCGCGGCCGGGATGATGTCAAGCTTCACCAGCAAATCAGAGAAATTGATGTTGGGCGCCGGATGGTTGACGACGATGCCCATCGCTCCTTCGGACGAATGCGCACAAATGTAGATCAACGAGCGGGCAAAGCGGTCATCCAGCATCGCTGGCATGGCGATCAGCATCTGCCCGTCCAGATAGCCCCGGCCGCGATTGCGGCTTTTCGCCGACGTTCCGCTTGGCAATTTCATGACCGAAGGTTAGCCGATCAACCCGCTTTTGCAAACGAGCGGCAACGACAAAAGTTCTCGAGGATTTTGGTGAAATCGGGCATGCGCAACCGGCAAGCACCGCAGTCACAATTATGTCAGTAGCGCGTGCCGACGACTTCGTTCTAAGAAACGACGAATGATGTCACTTTCGCTAAACAATTGCTTGGCGGCCGCGGCGCTGGCCCTCGTTTCGGCTGGCGCTGCAACCGCGCAAGCGCAGGATGCGACTAGCTGGATCCAGGAACTCCACGCCGCTGCACGGCTGATTGCCGGTGCCGCCGCAACCGACGCCACCGCGAAGTCGCTGCGCGCGGGTGTCGAGGTCCAGCTCGATCCAGGCTGGAAGACGTATTGGCGCGACCCCGGCGATTCCGGCACGCCGCCGACCTTCGATTTCGCAGAATCAACGAACGTCAAATCGGTGTCGACGGAATGGCCCGCGCCGATGCGTTTTGATGATGGCGCCGGCGGCCATTCGATCGGTTACCGCGATCACGTCATATGGCCGTTGCGGGTCACGCCGAAGGACGCTTCAAAGCCGGTATCGCTGCACGTTAAGATTCACTATGCCGTCTGCGGCAAACTCTGCGTGCCCGCGGAAGCCGATCTTGGCCTTTCGCTATACGGGAAAAGAGGCGCCGAAGACGGCGCGCTGGCGGCCGCCGAAGCGCGCGTTCCACGGCGTGCGGCGCTGGCTCCGGCAAGCGCCGGCGACGGACCTCTCGCAGTGCGCTCCGTGCATCGCGAGCTTGACGAAGGTCGTCAGCGCGTGATCGTCGAGGTAGGCGCACCGGCGGGCGCGGCGGTCGAACTTTTCGCCGAAGGGCCGACGCCGGATTGGGCCTTGCCGCTGCCGCAAGCCGACAAACCTACAGCTGGCGGCCCAACTTCGCTGCGACGATTTATCTTCGCGCTTGACGGCTTGCCGACCGGCGCCCAGGCCGAGGGTGCAACGCTGACGCTGACCGCGGTTTCGCCGACCGATGCGGTTGAGGTCAAAGTGCGTCTCGACTAATTTGTTCGATGCGCTAATTTAGCGCCCCCGAAACAAATCGATCTGCATAACGAGAGGATAGGAACATGCCGGTGAAAGTTGGCGATCGCCTGCCTGAGGCGAAATTTCGAGTGATGGGACCGGATGGTCCGGCGGTGAAGACGACCGCCGATATATTCAAAGGCAAGAAGGTCGTGCTTTTTGCGGTCCCCGGCGCGTTTACGCCGACATGCAACAACAACCACCTGCCCGGGTTTTTAAAGAACGCCGACGCTTTCAAGGGCAAGGGCGTCGACACGATTGCCGTCACCGGCGTCAATGACGTGTTCGTATTCGATGCCTGGAAGAAATCCACCGGAGCGGGCACCAAAATCGAATTTTTATCCGATGGCAACGCCGAGTTCGCCAAGGCGCTGGATTTGTCGCTGGATGCCTCCGGCGCCGGGCTTGGCATTCGCTCCAAACGTTACGCCATGCTGCTCGAAGATGGCGTGATCAAACAGCTCAACGTTGAGGACGCGCCCGGCAAAGCGGAGATGTCCAGCGCGGACAATCTGCTCAAACAGATGTAACGAAGAAAACGCGACGCTCACGCGGCGCCGCTGTTTCAGACTTTGTTTGAGATCGCGCGGCGGCGCTTGAGGTTGACGGCTGCTATCGCCGCCGCGGTGGCCGCAAGGTCGCTTTGCGGCGGTTGCTCTTTGGGCGCTAACGGCGTCACAGTGGTTGCGAGACCATTTTGTGCCGGATGAATTTTGGCAGGTATCGCCGGCGCGGCGACCGCACGATCGCTTTCCACCGGATGCGCTTTGGCCGCAAACGTTACGGTGGTAGCAAGATCGGTTGGAACCGGCCGTGTTCTGGCGGTTATCGGTGTTGCGGCGGAAGCGTAGCCGCGCTGCACCGGCTGTTTTTTGAGCTCCCACTGCGGGCCTTGTTCAAACTTGAAGAGCAGCGGCGCTACAACGGCTGTCCGCTGCCGCCGGCGCGTCCGAGCGAAAATATACAGCAGGAGTTTGACAATCTTCCTGGCGACGGTTTTGTGCCACTCGGCCTGTCCGCGCAGCGTTACAATCAGCGCCGCCTTGTTATCGAGTTCGGCTTGCAGGTGGTTTATTTCGGTGGCGCGTTTATCGGCGGGCCCAAGGCGGGCGATGGCCTTTTCCCGCAAATTCTCCATGCCGATCTCCAGCCGCCGGATCGACATGACAAACTCCGCGCGCATCTGATCCTTCTCGGCTTGGATGTCGCCGGTGATCAGCGGGCTTACAGCGGCAAGCTCCCGTTTGGTCGAATGGACCGCGCTTCGGCGGAGAAGTGGAAGGAACGCCAGCGTCAGCACGCAGCCAACCAGAAGGCCGATGCCGCATTGCGTGATCAATTGGATCATCGAAGGCCTATTTAAAAGCGGGGCTGGCTCCAGGGCCCCGTCAGGCTTTCGTCATACCAAAACAGCGTTGAAAATAAATCAACATTGAAATTAAGGGTGAATTCGCCCGGCTTAATCCGTGGATTTCGCGTTGTTGCGAATCTCGGCGATAGCCCCCCGGGCAAGTATGTCGGCGCGCTCGTTAATGTCGTGCCCCGCATGGCCCCGTACCCAATGCCAGCGAATTTCGTGGTCGCTGAGCGCGGCATCGAGGCGCCGCCAAAGGTCGACGTTCTTCACCGGCTTCTTGTCCGCGGTTCGCCAGCCGTTTTGCTTCCATTTGGTGATCCACGACGTGATGCCGCTGCGCAGGTATTGGCTGTCGGTGTGCAGATCGACCCGGCAGGGCCGCTTGAGAGCTTCCAACGCGGCAATGGCCGCCATCAGCTCCATGCGATTATTCGTGGTTAAAAGCTCGCCGCCTTTGAGCTCCTTCTCGTGGTCGCCGAAGCCGAGGATCGCGGCCCATCCGCCCGGACCGGGATTGCCCGAGCAGGCGCCGTCGGTGTGAATGATGACATGCGGCAACCTCGGGCTCACGGCGCGTCGATTCCGTAGTCGCGGGCGCTGGTCGCCTTCTGGTGAAAGCGTAGCTTGCGTAGATATTCGACTGGATCCTTGGGCCGCACCAAGGCGCCGGGCGGCACGTCGAGCCAATCCACCAAGCGCGTCAACAGAAAGCGCACGGCAGCGCCGCGTGCGTACAGCGGCAGGTTCTCCCACTCGCGCGCCGATAGCGGCCGGGTCCGCGCGTAACTTGCCAACAGCGCTCGCCCCTTGGTCACGTTGTAGGAGTGATCGGGTTCGAAGCACCAGGCGTTGAGGCAAATGGCCACGTCGTAGACCAGCGTATCGGTGCAAGCGAAGTAGAAATCGATAAGGCCGGACAGTTTGCTGCCGAGAAAAAAAACGTTGTCGGGAAACAGATCGGCGTGGATCACGCCCTGCGGCAGGCCTCGCGGCCAATCGCGCTCGAGCCGATCGAGTTCGGCTGCGAGCACTTCCCGCAAATCGGGCTGTACTGTATTTGCGCGTTCCCAGCATGCCTCGTAGAGCGCCCGCCAACCGGCGACCGAGAGCGCGTTGTCGCGACGCATGCCGAAATCGGCGCCGGCGAGATGCAGCTGCGCCAGAGCTTCGCCCAAAGCTGCAGCGTGCGAGGCGCTCGGCCGGCGCATCCACATGCCGTCGAGGAAAGTGACGATTGCCGCCGGCCGGCCGGCAAGCCGGCCAAGCGTTTGCCCAGCACGGGTCTTCACCGGTTGTGGACAGGTGATGCCGCGGCTCGCGAGATGCTCCATCAACGCCAGGAAGAAAGGCAGATCACGCTCCGCCACGCGCCGCTCGTAGAGGGTCAGGATGAAATAGCCGCGGCCGGTGTGGAGCAGGAAATTCGAGTTTTCGACGCCTTCGGCGATTCCCTTGTAGGCCAAAAGGCCGCCGATATCGTAGTCCGCAAGGAAAAGCGCAAGGTCTTCCGCCGCGACGTCGGTGTAGACGGCCATGAAAATCTCCAATGCTCGCGGCTAGCGTGCTCTACGTGGCGCCGTCAAGATCAAGGCCATATGATCGCCCCGTTGGGCGTCTGGGTAGAGGGAAGGGAATGTTGTTTTTTCTGACAAGCCAACCGCTTTGGATATCGGCCGCTATCCTAGTTGGCTTACCGACCGTGCTCGCCGTGCTCGGCCCCTCCCTGGTTCGCCGCTGCGTCACGCTTGAGAAGCTGACGACCAACAACGAGATTGCCGGGTTTAAATTCGCCACCGTCGGCGTGCTTTACGCGGTCCTGCTGGCATTAGCCATCATCCTTGTCTGGGAGAAGTTCAGCGATGCCGAGAGGACGGTCGCGCAAGAAGCGGGCGCCGCCGAAACGGTCTATAGATTATCGTCGAGCCTCAGCGACGCTCCGAGAAAAGACCGCTTGCGGGGCGCATTGACCGCCTACCTTGCCGTCGCTGCGGCCGACGACTGGCCCGCAATGGATCATGGCGCGGCCGAAGGCAGCCGCTCGGTACGCCAGGCACTCGACGAACTCTATGCGTCACTCCTAATGGCGCCACTGCCGCAAGGCGGCGACGCCCCGCTTCTATCGGAAATTTTGCACCAGCTCGACCTCATCACCAAGGCTCGCCGGGCGCGTTTGATCGCCGCCGAAGGTTCCGTCCCCAGCGTCATCTGGGTTGTGTTGTTCAGCGGCGCCGTCTTGACCGTGGCTTTCACCTTTTTCTTTGGAACGCGCAGTTTGCCCGCACAGACAATGATGACCGGGCTGTTGTCCATTTTGATTTTTTTTGAATTGCTGACAATTGTCATGATTGATCGGCCCTTTTCGGGCGCGATCAGGGTCGAGCCGCGGGCGCTCGCCGACGTGCTTGCCGACTTCAAGCCGCCGGAGCCGGCTTCTTCCCGCCCAAGTAAGGCGCATTAGCATCGCTCCACTATCCGCCTCGCGCCGGCGGCAGTATGATCACTCCAACCGGTATGCTCCGCAGGCCGCGCAATGAAGACCATTCTTGTTCCGATTGAATACGACGCCGAGCAAAATGCGCCGATGATTTCGGCATTGGAGACGGCGCTGCTGCTGGCAAGAAAGTTCGAAAGCTGCATCGAGGGCTTCCCTCTCAGACCGGCGGTCGCCGATATGCTGGCCATGGACCCAGACGCGGGTTTGACCATGGTCGCGGTCAAGGAGAATGACGCGGAAATGGTGCGTCAGGCCGAAAGCCTGTTTCGCTCATTCATGGAAAGTCACGATGTGCCGCGCCGCGCGGACGAAGCAGCGACGGCCTCGCTATCCTGGACGTGGCTCCCGGCCGCTCCAAGCGGCCACGAATTCGTCGGCAGCTACGGCCGGATCTTCGACATCATCGTGTTGGCAAGGCCCGGCGAAGAGTGGCAGAGCCCGGCGATGGTGACGCTTGAATCGGCGCTGTTCGAAAGCGGCCGACCGGTCCTCATTGCGCCTCCGGCATCGCCGCTGTCCCTCGGGGCCAATGTCCTGATCGCGTGGAACCGCTCGACCGAGCAGGCGCGTACCATGGCTTTTTCCATGCCGCTGCTTCGTGTTGCCGAGCGCGTCACGATTTTGACCGTCGAAGGGGCGACCGTTGCGGGACCGAGTGGCGTCGAAATGGCGCAGGCGCTCCGCGCCAACGGCATCGCCGCCCAAGCGATCACGCTGCCTGCCGGCAAAATCAGTGCAGGTGAGGTGATCCTGGCGAAGGCCGAGGAATTCGGCTGCGACCTGATCATCAAAGGCGCTTATACGCAAAGCCGCCTGCGGGAAATGATTTTCGGCGGCACCACGCGGCACGTCCTGGCGAATGCCAAGCTTCCCGTACTGATGGCGCATTGACGGCAGCCAGGCGCGGCCGCACCTATCATTTCAAGTCTTTGCGGATGATCTTGCCGACATTACTCTTGGGCAGGGCGTCAACGAACACGATGATTTTCGGCACTTTGTAAGCGGCGAGGTTTTCGCGGGCGAATATCTTGATCTCCGCAGCATCGAGCGCCGGATCGCGTTTGACGACAAACAGCTTCACCCCCTGCCCGGTTTGTGGATCGGTGACTCCGATGACCGCCGCTTCCAGGACGCCGGGATGCCGCACGATGATATCCTCGACCTCGTTGGGGAAGACCTTGAAGCCGGAAACGTTGATCATGTCCTTCTTGCGATCGAGGATTTTCAGAAAGCCCTGCGCGTCGAGCGCTCCAATGTCGCCGGTATGCAGCCAGCCGTCTTCGGTGAGAACGAGCCTAGTCTCGTCGGGCCGCCGCCAATAACCCTGCATGACTTGGGGCCCGCGCACGCAAATCTCGCCGGCTTCGCCGATGGCAAGGTCGTTGCCGTTATCGTCGCGGATAGTGACTTCCGTAGAGGACACCGGTAGGCCGACCGTCCCCAGCTTCGGGCTTTTGACGGGATTGATGCACACGACCGGAGAGGCTTCCGTCAAACCATAGCCTTCGATGAGATAGCTGCCGGTGATTTCCCGCCAGCGTGTCGCGACCGCGCTTTGCACAGCGGCGCCGCCGCCGATCGCGAAGCTCAGGCTGGAAAAATCCAACGTCGCGAAGTCGGATCGGTTAATCAGCGCGTTGAACAGTGTGTTGACGCCGGTCATGGTGGTCACCCGCGCGCGGCGCATGGTGCGAATGAGGCCCTTCAGATCGCGCGGGTCGGGAATGAGCACGCTTAATCCGCCCATGAGCGCAAAGGCCAACAGGTTCGCGGTCAGCGAAAAGATATGATAGAGCGGCAGCGGCGTTAGAACGCTGCCCTTCTCTTCCGGAAGATTTGGCGCGATCCAGGCGCGGCACTGCAAGCAGTTCGCGACCAGATTGCGGTGCGTCAGCACGGCGCCCTTGGGGATCCCGGTCGTTCCGCCGGTGTATTGCAATACCGCGGGAGCCGCGGACGGAAGCTTTGCATCGGCGTAGTGCGGACTTGGACGATGGTCACAGGCCGTTTGCAGCATTGTGCAATTCTTGATGCGCCACGCCGGCACGGCTCGTCGAATGCGGCTGTTGGCAAAATTAAACAGCGCGCGTTTGAATATCGGCATGAAATCGCCGAGCCTCGCCACCATCACGTGCTTGATTTGCGTCTCCGCCAGAACGGATTCGAGTTTGTGCGCGAAATTCTCCATGATGATGATGATGGTGGCGCCCGAATCGTTGAGCTGATTGCCGAGTTCGCGCGGCGTGTAGAGCGGGTTGACGTTGACGACGACAAGTCCCGCCCGGAGCGCGCCGAGAAACGCCACCGGATAGGCGATGAGGTTCGGCAGCATGATCGCCACCCGATCGCCGGGCCGGCATTGCAGCTCTTCCACCAGAAACGCCGCGAAGTTGCAACTGACGCGATCCCAGCCGGTAAAACTCATCCGGGAGCCGAGGCATTCGAAGGCAGGATGATCGCCATGCCGGACACACGCGTCGAGCAGCATTGCCGTCAGCGATGGATAAGAATCCGGGTCGATGGTGCGCGGAATTCCCGCTGGATAAGAGGCGTACCAGACCGGCTCCGCGGTGCCCGCTGCGGTTCGGTTAGCGGCAGGACTTGCGTCGGTCGGCGCGGACATAAAAGGCCCCGTCTGTGTCGGCGTAAGCGAGCTGTTGCGACTTTACGGCAGATTTCAATTTGCGTGGAATAGACGCAGCGAGCGTTCACAACGTCGCTTGGAAGGACGAACAGAAGCGCCAGTGTCCGATCGGTACCCAGTCTACGCGGTTCGCACCTTGGTCTGTGCCCTGCTGTGGCAGGGATTTCGCTGGCTCCTTCTGGGCAGTTCAATGGGGCAGCCGGAGGCGCCAAAACCGCGTCTTGCCTCTGGCTTTTCAAGTTTGACCCCTTGCGGGCCTGCAAGACGCATCCCTAAGTGATTGATAACTATTGATAAACCTAAATTATGCGGGCGTAGGGAAGCGTTACCCTTATTTCGGACGATCCGGCGCGAAAGCACGAAATGGCCATTTTTCGCCACACTACACGGTTAATCCGGACGGGTCGGGGGTGGGTGAACGCGTAGACTTCCGTTAACCCTTCCCAAGTTAACGCTGTGTTAGGGTTTTCGCCGCGGTGGGGATGCCGCGGCGGATCACACCGATCCGGTGTGTCAACGCGGGGACGCCAGTGCGCTTTGGTGGGGAGCGGCTCAACAGTTTTCGCATCGCTGCGGCGCCCGCATTCTATGCCTGCGGCTTAGCTCTTTTCGCCCTCCTCTTCGGTTCGCGCGGTTTGCAGAACGCCATCGCCGAAGGCGACACCCGCACGATCTCGATGCATCACATGCATACGAGCGAGGACATCACCATCACCTTCAAGCGCGACGGACGTTACGACGAGGCGGGAGGTGCAGCGGGAGGCCGGGTCGAAAGAGCCGATCTGGGTGGTCTGCGGCTATCGCTCGCCCGAGACCAACGCCATGCTCCGCCGTCACAGCAACGGCGTGGCGCGCTTTAGCCAGCACATCCTCGGCCATGCCATGGATTTTTACATTCCAGGCGTGCCGCTGGACCAGCTTCGGGCTATCGGTCTGCGCCTGCAGCGCGGCGGCGTAGGCTTCTATCCGACCTCCGGGTCTCCGTTCGTCCACATGGATACGGGCGGCATACGGCACTGGCCGCGCATGACCCGCGAGCAATTGGTCCGGGTATTCCCCGACGGCCGTACCGTGCATATTCCGACCGACGGACGCCCGCTGCCTGGCTACTCGCTCGCCCTCGCCGATATCAAGAATCGCGGTGACAGCCCGTCAGATGCATCCTTAGACGCCGCGCGCAGTGCCGGAATTGACGTTGCCGACGGGGGCGTTGCGCATCGGATCGCTCGCCCATTCAAGAAATTGTTCGGCCTGGCGCCGGCCGACGAAGATGACGAGAGCGACGCGCCGGCGGCTACTGCCTCGACCGCGGAGCCGCAACGAAGCAGCGCAAAGGCGGCCTTGGCTGCAGCCATCGCCCGGACTGGCGACAAGATCGCGGCCGAGAAACGAAAACTGGTCGACGTCGCCTCCCGCGCGGAAGACAAGCTCGCGGCGGAAAAGGCAAAGCTTGCTCAGGTCGCTTCCAACGCCGAAGACAAGCTGGCGGCGGAAAAAACCAAGCTGATCAAGATCGTTTCGAAAGCGCGCGTCATCACCCGCGCCGAGGCGGCGACCGCAACGCCAAATGAGATCATCGAGACGCGGGGATTCTGGCAAGGGATCCCGGAAGGCGAAGCCATCCGCTCTGTGGCGGTCGCGGCCGCCAGGTCAGTTGCCGCACTTGCCAGCCCGGCGCCGGCCACGGTGGTCGCCAGCAGCGATCCAGAGACGACCGAGTCCATTCCTCCGTTCTCGGTGCCGCGTCAGGATCGCACCGCGCCGGAAGGCGCTCTCGCCTATGCGGCGTCCTCGGACGGCGAAGCGCCGGCGGCCGCCGGCGCCACGGCGACGCCGCGAGCGACTGTGACCGGCCCGGTTGCAGTCCGTACCGGTGCCGACGAAATGACCATCGCGGTAAAGCGCGTCACCGGGCGGCCGACGTCGGCCATACTGACAGTCGCAAAGAAGACATCGTCAGGCATCCTCGCCAACACCATGCGCCTCGACGATCCCTGGTTACGGGCAGTCGTATGGTCACCGAGCGTCCACCGTTTCCTGTACATCACCGAGCTTGGCGTGCGCGACTTCCGTTCGCTGTCGGCACTGATGATGAAGCCCGCCAATTCAGTGCTGATGACATTTGCCGCTGATCCAGCGTCCGGACTTACCAGCGATCATTTCAGCGGCAGTGCGATCGTGTTCATATCTACGGTCACCTACCCGCTCCGCACCGCCGAGCTCCAATAACATCCGACGTAGTTGTTTGCGTCGCGCGCCAGCGCGGCCTGCGGATGCAGGCTCAAAATCCGTGTCGCGATTAGTCTAGAACGCGATCTCGCCTGCGCGAACCTTAGTTCACCATGCCGAGAGCGTGCATATAGGTCTCTAGAACCGCTTCGTACTCTTTGCGCTCGTTGACGTCCTGCTTGCGCAGCCGCACGATGGTACGCAGCGCCTTGACGTCGAAACCGGTAGCTTTGGCTTCGGCATACACGTCGCGGATGTCGTCCGCGATCGCCTTCTTTTCCTCTTCCAATTTTTCGACTCGCTCGACAAACGCTTTCAAGTGGTCCTTGGCAAAGCGGCGGGGCGATTCATCGTCCTTGGCGGCGGCGTTTGCAGCAATTGCCATCGGGCACTCCTGACCGCGCACAGTCCGATCGATACGCCGTTCGGACTTTGCGAGAGAACAATTTCAATAAGTCAGGCAGACCATTCGAAGGCGCGGTGGCTCCGGTCAAGCGCTTCGCGCTTCATCCACAGCACTACACAGGAGGCGCGGCGCATAACGCGTACTTCAATGCTTTTGGCTTGCTTTTTCGAACGCCGCTTTTTGCTCGGCGGAAGCGTCTTTCTGATGTTTGGCGCGCCATTCGTCGTACGGCATGCCGTAAACACGTTCACGGCTTTGCTCCTTGGTCAGCGGCACGCCTTGCGCGTCGGCCGCTTCCTTCATCCAATTGGACAGGCAGTTGCGGCAGAAACCGGCGAGGTTCATCAAGTCGATGTTCTGCACGTCGGTCCGCGACCGCAAATGCTCGACCAGGCGGCGATAGACCGCCGCTTCCAATTCCAGGCGGCTTTGCTCATCGGTAGCCATGTTGTCCTCCGCGGCGTATTGATGCTTCAAAGATAGAGACGCGCGCGCCATGTTGCTATCCTGCGCGCCGCAATCATATGGCCGCAATGTCGGACACCCGGGCGATTTCAGCGCGACAACTGCTCGAATCTTTGTTCCGCGCTGCGGTAGGGGCCGCTCATCCTTCCGCTTGCCTGCCGCCGAACCTTCCGGAACCGCCAAGCCGAGGACGGCTGGTCATTCTTGCCGCCGGCAAGGCTGCCGGATCGATGGTCGAGGTCGCGGAAGCGCACTATGCCGGCGTCCTGCCGCGCGAGCGGCTTGCCGGTCTCGGCGTCACGCGCCACGGCTATGGCCGCCCGACCCGGCATATCCCGGTGATCGAGGCCGGACACCCGGTACCGGATCAGGCGGGCATCTCCGCGACCAAGCGGGTGCTTGCGATGGCGGATACGGTGGACGGCGCCGATCTTGTGCTCGTCCTGTTGTCGGGCGGCGCCTCCGCCAATTGGATCGCGCCGGCGCGAGGGCTGACGCTCGAACAGAAGCAGGAGACGACGCGCGCGCTGTTAAGAAGCGGCGCGGCGATCGGCGAGATGAACGCGGTCCGCAAACACCTTTCGCGCATCAAGGGCGGCCGACTCGCTCAGCGCGCTCATCCGGCAAAAATCGTGACGCTGGCGATTTCCGATGTTCCCGGCGATGACCCGGCCGTGATCGGCTCAGGGCCAACGGTGCCTGATCCGTCGACGCTTGCCGACGCGCAAGACATCGTGCGGCGGCGCGGCCTCACACTCCCGGAAGCCGTGATCCGCGCACTTTCGGATCCCGCCAACGAAACGCCAAAGCCCGGCGACGCGGTCTTCGCCGGGGCCGACTATCGGATTGTGGCACGGCCGGCCGACGCTTTGCGCGCCGCAGCGCAGGTAGCGCAAGCGGCCGGCTACGAGTGCATCGTATTGGGCGACCGCCTCGAGGGCGAGGCTCGCGAAATTGCCCGCGAGCATGCGCAGCTTGCTCGCGAGATCCTTGCGCAAGGCCGGCGCGCGGCGGTCCTGTCCGGCGGCGAGTTGACCGTTACGCTGCGCGGCAAAGGCCGCGGCGGTCCCAACCAGGAATATGCTCTCGCACTTGCCGTGAATCTGGGGGGCCCGGCGCGGGTCTATGCGCTGGCGGCGGATACGGATGGAACCGACGGCGGCGGCGGCCGAAGCAGCGACCCGGCCGGCGCCTTCGTCGACCCGAGCACGCTCGATCGGGCAACGGCGGCCGGCCTAGATGCCGCCGCCTTTCTCGACGACAACGATTCTACGGGATTCTTCAATGGCATCGGCGACCTGTTTCGCCCGGGTCCGACGTTCACCAACGTCACCGACTTCCGCGCCATTCTTATTGACAGATAGCCAATAACCGGATTCTGAACTGCCAATGAAGGACGCGATCGATCTCGGGATGGGGGCGCCATTGCTCGGTCGCTCGCGCACAGGGCGCAGACTTCGAGGGCTCGTTATTGCAGCGACGCCCGCGCTATTCGCGCTTGCGGCGACGTTGCTTTTTCTGAGCGCGACCACCGAACCGGCAGCCGCGGATTTTCGTTTGTGCAACAACACGGCGAGCCGCGTCGGCGTTGCCGTCGGCTACAAGGATGCTGAAGGCTGGACGACCGAAGGCTGGTGGAACTTGCCGTCACATACGTGTGAGACCATTCTCAAGGGCAACCTCGTAGCCCGTTTCTATTACGTCTATGCGATCGACTACGATCGCGGCGGCGAATGGATGGGACAGGCCGTCATGTGCACCCGGGACAAGGAGTTCACGATCCGGGGCATCGCGGATTGCCTGGCGCGCGGCTTCGACCGCACTGGCTTTTTCGAGGTCGACACCGGCGAACAGCGCGCCTGGACGGTCCAGCTTACCGAATCCAGCGAACAGGCCCCGCAGCATCCTTTGCCGGGCGATAATCCTCTCTCCCCGACGGCGCCGGCTAACGGCGCGCGAGCCACGCCCGGGGCCGGCCGCACCGCGCCAAGCGCCCCCACCTCGATCGCACCACCGGGAAATCGATGAGGCGGCGTCGGCGCACCAAACTGGTGGCGACGCTCGGACCGGCCTCTTCCAGCCGGAGCATGATCGGCAAGTTATTCGAGGCCGGTGCCGACGTATTTCGCATCAACATGAGCCACACTGCCCACGACAAGATGCGCGAGCTCGTGCAGACCATTCGCTCCATCGAATCGGAGCGCAATCGGCCGATCGGCATCCTGGTTGATTTGCAGGGTCCGAAATTGCGGCTTGGCAACTTCAAGAATGAGTCTGCCCAACTCGATGCCGGCCAGGATTTCGTGCTCGACACCGATCCGGCGCCCGGCGACTCGACGCGGGTGAACTTGCCGCACGCGGAGATCTTTGCCGCCATCCAGCCGGGCGACACTTTGCTGATCGACGACGGCAAGCTGCGGCTCACCACCGCAGTGGTCGAGCCCCGGCGGATTGTCGCGCAAGTGAACGTCGGCGGCAAAGTCTCGAGCCGCAAGGGCGTAAGCCTGCCGAATACCGTGGTGCCCCTCGCCGCTCTGGCGCCGAAGGATATCGCTGACCTCGAAGCCGCGCTCGATGCGGGGATTGACTGGGTCGCTTTGTCGTTCATCCAGCGCCCCGAGGACGTCGCCGAGGCAAAGAAAATCACCCGCGGCCGCGCGGCGGTGATGGCCAAGATCGAGAAGCCGCAGGCCGTCTCGCGACTCGACGAGATTCTTGACCTTGCCGACGCGCTGATGGTGGCGCGCGGCGATTTGGGAGTTGAAATGCCGCTGGAGAAGGTCCCCGGCGTACAAAAGGAGATGACGCGCGCCTGTCGCCGCGCCGGCAAACCCGTGATCGTCGCGACCCAAATGCTGGAATCGATGATCTCGAGCCCGGTGCCGACCCGCGCCGAAGTCTCGGACGTCGCCACCGCCATTTTCGATGGCGCCGACGCGATCATGCTCTCCGCCGAATCGGCCGCGGGCCAATATCCGATCGAAGCGGTGGCGACGATGAATAAAATTGCCGAGGAAGTGGAAAGAGAAGAAGGACTCTACCTTCCGGCACTGCATGTTCTGCACACCGAGCCCGAGCCGACCGGCGCCGATGCCATTGCCGCGGCGGCGCGGCAAGTCGCCGAAACCCTCGACCTTGCCGCGATCATCTGCTGGACCTCATCGGGCGCTACCGCAATGCGGGTGGCGCGAGAACGGCCGCGGCCGCCGATCGTCGCTATTTCGCCCATCCTTGGAGCCGGACGAAAACTGTCGCTGGTATGGGGTATTCACTGCGTCGTCGCCGAGGATGCGCGCGACCAGGACGACATGGTCGAGCGCGCCTGTGAGATCGCCAGCAAAGAAGATTTCGCCAAAGCCGGTGAGCGGGTCATTATCGTGGCGGGGGTGCCTTTAGGCACGCCGGGCGCGACGAATATGATGCGGGTTGCCTACGTTGCTGGCGGCGCCAGCGCCCGCGGCTAGCCGCACGCCTCAATCGATCGGCACGCCTGCTTCTCGCCTTGTGTCCCGCAAGTTCTGGATCATTTCTTCTACGGCCGCGGCGACGCGATCAGCGGCGGCATGGTGCAGCATATGGCCGAAGCCTTCGAGCACTTCGACTTTTACCACTGGGGTAGCCGCGGCTAGTCGCATGGCGTGCTTTTCCGGCGGCACCAACGGATCGCGGTCGCCGTTGAATGCAACAACGGGACCGCGAAGCGCCCCATAACGCCCGAATTGTTTCTCCAGAAACCCGTTAAGAACGCCAACGTCGGACCAATTGGCCAAGAGCGTCTTTGGCCGCAGCACCAGCATCGCCGCCGTCCGATTGATGTAGCCGGGAGGGATCACCTGCGGCAGGAAAGCGGTACGCGAGCCCGGCCAGATAAAGATCGCGCCGAAAGGGAGCGCTAAGGTGCGGGCAAACAGGCATCCGATCGGCGTCGCCAGCACGGCGTTGAGCTTGGCCATACCCCAAAGGCCTGGATGGGTCGGCGCCGCAATGAGGACAAGCCCGGCCACGCGCGCCGGAAAATCCAGCGCGAAGGTAAGCGCCAGCGTACCGCCCCAGGAATGGCCGACAATAACGGCGCGATCGACGCCAAGCCGGCTGAAGAGTTCATCCAAAATGACCGCTTGTTCAGTGGGCGAATTTTCGCCGCTTTTCTTGCGCGCACTAAACCCGAATCCGGGCCGATCGATCAGAATGACGCGGTGGCGAGCGGCCAGCCGCTCGCCTACGGCGATCTCCATGTCCTTAAGGTTGGCTCCGGCGCCGTGGAGGAGAACGATGGGCAGATTATCGCTCGCGTCCGAGTTGTTTCCGAGTTCAACGACGTGTCGGCGCAAGCCGTGAACGTCGATGAAACGGCCGTGAGGCGGATGCCGCAACTCAATCAGCCAAGTGGAAGCCAGCGTGACCGCGGCGCCAGCCAAGAGGATGGCGGCAATGATAATCAGCGCGGTCATACCAATGAGCACCGGCGAGCGGCGCAGACCTTGCGCTCAAACACCAAGCGACTCGCCCTTCAACCAGGCCGCGCCGCGGGCATAGAGCTTTTCCAGCTCCGGTCCTTCAATCCCCGGCATATCCGGTTTGACTTTGTAGCCGATCTTGCTCTGCAAGTAGGCAAGATGCCGATAGCCTTCCGGGAAACGCGCAAGCAGGTCTTTGTCCAGCACGAGCGTAGCCGACGGATCGACCGGGTCGAGCCGATCCTTTTCGTAAATCGGCTGACGCAACACGATCCCCCAGCGGCCGTCGCGTTTCTCTATGAAATCATGAAACCGCCCGGTGCAGACCACGTCGCAGATCAACCCTTCGACGGGAGCGCGCTGTGAAATGGTCATTTTTGTCTGCGCGGTCGCGCGATGACCGGCAACATCGATCGAAGTGCCGCCGAGAAAGTGCAAGATACGCACGCCGCGGGCCCAGCCTTCGTCGTTGACCTTGATGAATTCCTCAAAGCCGCCCTGGAACCACGTCGCCATCATGCGGCCCTCCGCATGCCAAACCGTACGGAAGCGATCCCACAAGCGGGCATCGCGCCACACGGCCCAGTTTTCTACCAGTTCGCGGATAGCGACTTTGTCGGCGGCAATATCGGGCATGAGATCGTCCATCCTTTCTCAGCGGTGCGGAAAGAATGGTATCAGATATCGCGGCCTTCGACCTTCTCCCGCAGCGTCTTTACCGTGTCACCGACATGCTCCAGGTGCGGATTGATCGCGAGCGCGCGCCGATAGGCTTCGAGAGCGTGCGCGTCGTCGCCAAACTCTTGCAGGATTAGGCCCAAGCCCGCCAGGGCACCGAAGTGGCGCGGTTCGCGGGCCAGCACTTCGCGGATATCCGCCAGTGCGTGGCCATAGTCGTTCATCAGATAATAGACAGTGGCGCGCCGGTTCCATCCTTCGACGTAACCCGGCTTGATCTCGACCACGGCATCAAGGAGCTTGATCGCAAGATCGTAATCTTTCTCATCGGCGGCGGCTTTTGCCCGGCCCATCAGCAAATTGCACGTATCGCTGCCGGAAATCATCCAAACGGCCCAGATGCGGGTCTCGATGGCCTTGGCACTGTCGGCGTCGGGCGCGATCTTGAGCGCTTCGAACAGCGTATCGAGGCTTGGCGCGCGCTGGCCGTGATCCTGCCGCGGCAGATCGCTGGGCGGCGTCACCCAGTCGGGCGAGGGCTTGGCCTCCGGGCCGCTCTGGGCAAAAGAGGATGTCGCCGCCGGCAAGGCGGTCGAAAGCAAAAATGCCAAAACGACTGAACGGCCGGTGAATCGCCAAGCCATGGGAGGGAGTCTAACCGCGGAATGCGGCACAGCAAGGCCGAATTCCGCTTACAGCGGCGCGAACGAGCCCAGTACGATTGAGCGTGCCTTCAGCCCTGGCGGGCTTTGAAGCGGCGATGCGTCTTATTAATGACGTAAACGCGGCCCTTCCGGCGGACGATCCGGTTGTCGCGGTGCCGACCGCGAAGCGATTTCAGTGAATTACGGACTTTCATGGGAGCAATCCGGCGTTGTTGGTCGGTTGCTTAAGGAACCGCCACCGGCTTGTCAACGAGGCTTGCGACTTGGGCCTGCGCACGCCTGACAGTTTCGCGGCTGATGCGCTGGATGGGCCAAACCGGAGCCCGACGCTTTGCCTTTCGCTCCTGCAGATAGGCCACCCAGTTTCGATAGATGCCAATTGCCGGCGCCTGCCAGGTGTTTTGCAGTCCACCTTCGATCGCCTTCATAGGAAAGTGTCTAATAAGCTTTTCGACCCGCTCGGTTCGTGCGCGTACACAAAACTCTTCAATCAGCTTGCTCGCCGCGTCGTCGAAGTAGCCCTGTGGCAAGGCGGGAAAATTGTCGCGCTCGCCGCGCAAAAACCGGCCGACATCGCGGCGATACTCTCGCGCCAACGAATCTGCGTCGTATTCCGGATGGCCTTGAAAGAACAAAAACAGCGACGCGCCGCGATCGGGCCCGACGAACATATCGGCACCGGTCGCGGCTGATCGGCTCAGGACGCGATAGCCAGCGGCATTGAGGGCCGCGGCGGGGAGATCGTTGTGCCGCGAATGAGGAACGGGAAGCCGCGACGGCATGCCGGCGGTTAGCGGATGCCAGCGGACGACGTCGCAGTGGAAGATACCGAACAGCTTCTCCTTACGCGGTTCGCGTTCAATGCCGTCGGCGTGGAGGACGGCGGCATGCGCAGCCAGACACGACCAGATGGTTGACTCGGTATTGTGCTCCGCCCACTCCATCACTCTGGTGAGACTGGGCCAATAAGGCTCATCGCGCAGCGACTGAGCGCGCGGCTCGTTACCGGTCACGATCAGACCGTCGAGATGCGTGTCCCAAAGTTCGGAAGCATCCCGGTATCGCTGCGCGACGGCAGCACGCGCCTGTGCGCTGCGCGGTATCGTCGGCACCGAAAACAGCTTGAGGCGGACAATCAGACTGGCGGATGCCGCCCTGATCAGATCGATAAACTGGCGCTCGGTCGCATCAAGCGCCGCATCCGGCATGTTGTTGACAAGCCCGATGGTCAGACAATTGTCGCCGCGCAATTCGGCGCTAGCGCCGGAGCGGGCCGTATCGAGGAGAATTGGCATCGTCGTTATGCCCGGCGATTATTCGGCCGCTATCAACGGCGAGCGAAACGATTGCGCCGCGCCGAGCGCCTGATCGAGGTCGGCGAGAATGTCATCGATATGTTCAATGCCGACCGAGAGCCGGATCATTTCCGGCCGCACCCCGGCCTTTTCCTGCTCAGCCGCAGACATTTGCCGATGCGTCGTGGATGCGGGATGACACGCAAGAGATTTGGCGTCACCCATATTGACCAGCCGCTTGAACAGCTTGAGCGCATCGTAAAACGATTTTCCCGCTTCAAATCCTCCGGCAATGCCGAAGGTCAAAATCGAGCAGGCGCGTCCGGGAAAGTATTTTTGCGCCATGGCGTGATACGGGTTATCGGCAAACCCAGCGTAATTGACCCATTGAACGCGCGGATCGGAACGCAAAAATTCCGCGACCCGCCGCGCGTTGTCGACGTGCCGCTCGACCCGCAATGCAACGGTCTCGATGCCTTGCAGCAAAAGGAACGCCGACAGCGGCGAAAGAACCGCGCCGGTGGTGCGCTGATAAACGCTGCGGCATCGCGCGATGTAGGCGGCCGCACCGAAATGGTCCGTGTAGACTAATCCGTGGTAAGAGCGGTCCGGCTCGTTGAACATCGGGAAGCGCCTGGCGTTGGCGCGCCAGGGAAAGCGCCCCGAATCGACGATGGCGCCGCCGAGCGTGGTGCCGTGGCCGCCCAGGAACTTGGTCAACGAGTGCACGACTATGTCGGCGCCGTAATCAATCGGGCGCAGCAATATCGGCGTGGCAACGGTATTGTCGACAATGAGCGGAATGCCATGCCGCGCGGCGACCGCCGCGAGCGCCTCGATGTCACAAATGTTCCCGGCCGGATTGCCGATGCTCTCGCAGAACAGAGCGCGCGTTTGGTCGTCGATCAGTCGTTCGAGCGCGTCGGCCTTGTCGGAATCGGCGAAGCGAACCTGCACGCCTTGGCTCGGCAAAGTGTGAGCGAACAGCGTGTGCGTAGTGCCGTAAAGCTGTGGGATGGAAACGATATTGGTGCCCATCGCAGTCAGGTTGAGGACGGCGTAATTGAGCGCGGCCTGGCCAGAGCTGACACACAGCGCTTCCAGACCGCCCTCGAGCGCGGCAACCCGCCGCTCGAGCACGGCCGTCGTCGGATTACTGATGCGGCTGTAACGGTGGCCTTCGATTTCGAGATTAAACAGCGCAGCGCCCTGATCGGCGCTGTCGAATTCGTAAGCCACAGTCTGGTAGATGGGGACAGCGACAGCTTTAGTGGTCGGCTCAGTTTCGTAACCGCCGTGGATAGCCACCGTATCGCTTTTCATAATTCCCCGCCGTGTCGCGATCTCTACCCCTCAACAAAGCTATCCCCTTTTCGTTTTTTATCCGTCGCGCGCACAGCAAACAACTTAACGGTCGAAGATTAGAAGGAGTAACCTTAATCGCCCCGCATCGAATGGCTAAAATTTTGCACAATCGGAAAGCGAAAGATTTACTTTGTTGGGTCATTATTATTGGCGATGGTTCTCCTCGAAACCAAACGCACGAAACGCGAACCTGGCATCGGTGCGACGGCGCATCGCGACTGGCTGCGGGCGCTCGAAGCCACCGCGCCGATCGCGAAGGAGCCGAACCGCCTTCTGTTCGACATCATCGCGGGCGTGGCGAAGACGTCTCCGGATGCGCCGGCGCTCATCGGCTCCGATCAGAGCTTGACCTACGCGCAGCTCGCGGCGCGCGCCAACAGCTACGCTCGCTGGGCCATCGCTCAAGGCATTGCCAAGGGCGAAACCGTCTGTCTGATGATGCCGAACCGGCCGGAATATATGGCCATCTGGCTCGGACTTTCCACGGTCGGCGTGGTGGTAGCGCTGATTAACACGCAGCTTCGCGGCCCGTCGCTCGCTCATTGCATAGACGCCGTGACACCCAAGCATCTTATCGCTGCAGCCGCATTGTCCGAGGATTTGCAATCCCTCGCGCCAAGCCTGCAGACCCGGCCGACGATCTGGGTTCATGGCGGGGACGGTGCGTTCGAACGCATCGATCACGTGGTCGCCAGGCTCCCCGGCGAGGCGCTGAACCTTTGGGAACGGCGACCGGTAACAATCGCCGACCGCGCGCTCCTGATTTACACCTCCGGCACGACCGGCCTGCCCAAGGCGGCCAATGTCAGCCATCGGCGAGTGTTGCGCTGGAGCTTGTGGTTCGCCGGGCTCATGAATACCGGCCCGCTCGATCGCGTCTACAATTGCCTGCCGATGAACCACAGCGTCGGTGGGATTGTCGCCACGGGCGCGGCTTTGGTTCGCGGCGGTTCAGTACTGATCCGCGACAAATTTTCCGCGCACCAATTCTGGGACGATATCACCGACGGCGACTGCACCCTATTTCAATATATCGGCGAGCTTGCCCGCTATCTGGTGAATGCGCCAAGCCATCCACGCGAGCGCACGCATCGGCTGCGGCTCGCTTGCGGCAACGGACTTCGCGGCGACATCTGGGAGAAATTCCGGACGAGATTTGCGATTCCGCGCATCCTTGAATTTTACGCGTCCACCGAGGGCAATTTTTCGCTCTACAATGTCGAGGGTAAGATTGGCGCCGTTGGCCGCGTTCCGCCCTTTCTGCACCACAGCTTTCCCTTGGCGCTGGTGAAATTCGACGACGCGAGCAGTTTACCGATGCGCGATGAAGACGGGCATTGCCGCCGTTGCGCCACCCGCGAGACTGGCGAAGCCATCGGCCGGATTCACGATGCTTCCGCGCGTATCAGCAGCGAGTTCGAAGGCTACAGCAAAGCGGAGCAGTCCGAACAAAAAGTCTTGCGGGACGTATTCGAGCGCGGTGACGCCTGGTACCGCACCGGCGACCTCATGCGCGTTGACGAAAGCGGCTTCTATTATTTCGTCGACCGCATCGGCGATACGTTTCGCTGGAAAGGCGAAAATGTTTCCACCTCGGAAGTCGCCGCCACCATCGGGGCATTTCCTGGCGTCAAAGAAGCCAATGTATACGGTGTGCGTGTGCCCGGGACGGACGGCGCCGCCGGCATGGCGGCGATCATTTGCGACGGCAATCCTGATTTAGCCGCGTTACGCGAGCATCTCGCCGCATGGCTGCCGCCCTACGCGCGCCCCTTATTTCTGCGTCTTCCTGACCGGCTCGAAGCGACCGCCACCTTCAAGCACACCAAAACCAGTTTGCAACGCGAAGGCTTTGACCCCGCAGCGACAAGCGACGCGATCTACTTCGACGATCCGGTGAAAAAGGCTTTTGTCCCTCTCGACGCCGCGCTTTTCGCCCGCATTGCCGCCGGGAAAGTACGGCTGTAACGCGGCTTCCTCGCCGGCGCCGATTAGATGTGCTCGGCGGCCTGGGCCGCAAAGAACGTATCAGCCTCGGCTTGCTTGGCGCTGGTCCTATTGAAAAACGCGTTAAGCAGCACCGCCGAAATCGAGGTCAGGATGATGCCATCGCCGAAGATCGGCTTTAGCGTGTCGGGGAAAACGTGGAAGAAAGTCGGCGCCACGATCGGAATAAGGCCGAAGCCGATGGAGATGGCCACCACAAGGACGCTGTTGCGCTGTTTGGCGTAATCGACCGTCGAGAGAATCTTGATGCCGGTCGCCGCCACCATGCCGAACATAATGAAGCCGGCGCCGCCGAGCACGCATTGCGGCACTGACGCGACAACGAACGCAAGCTTCGGAATGAGACCGAGCACGAGCATGATGACACCGCCGGCGACGCAGACCCAGCGGCTGTACACGCCGGTCACACCGACCAGACCGATATTCTGTGAGTACGAGACGTAGGGAAACGTGTTGAAGATGGCCCCGATGACGGTGCCGAGCGAATCCGCACGCAGGCCGCGCTTTATATCGTCGGCGTCGACCTTTCGCCCGGTCATGGCACCGAGCGCGAGGAACATGCCGGTCGCCTCGATAAAGACGATGGTGACCACGAGGCACATGGTAAGGCATGGGATCAGGTAGAACTGCGGCCAGCCGAATTGCAGCGGCAGGACCACGCGCACGATCGGCTCGTTGTCGATGCCGGTGAAATCCGTCCAGCCGAGCGCGATGGTTACGAGGTAGCCGACGGTAATGCCGAGCAACACCGCAACATTTTGCAGAAATCCGCGCGCGAACTTAATCACCAACAGGATGATGAGGAGCACCAATCCGGCGACCAACAAATAGCCGGCCGATCCGAAGTCCGCCTTCCCTGCCCCGCCACCCGCCCAATTGACGCCGACCCGCATCAGCACCACGCCGATCATCGTAATGATCGTGCCGGTGACCACCGCCGGAAAGAAGCGCAGCACGTATTTGACGAACGGCGCGACACACAGGCCGAAAATGCCGCCGACCAGAACCGCGCCGTAGATTCCGGTCAGTCCGACGCCCGGCATCGCCGCCATCGCCAGCATCGGCGAGATCGACACCGCGGTCACGCCCATGATGATGGGCAAACGGATGCCGAACGGACCGAAGCCGACCGTCTGGATCAATGTCGCTATTCCGCAAGCAAATAAGTCGGCGTTGATCAGGAGCGCGAGCTGATCCTTTGGGAGATGCAGCGCGCCGCCGATAATTAGCGGTACCGCAACCGCGTTGGCGTACATGACGAGCACGTGTTGCAGACCGAGCGCGCCGAGCTTCGGATAGGGCAATATCTGGTCAACCGGATGAACAGGCTCGCTCATGGGTATCCTCGCGCCGTAAATCGCCGCTGCGGCTAAGGATCCGGTATGCAATTCCCACGCCTAGAGCCGTGCGCTCATTCGGCGCCTAAAAGGCTCACCGATGCCCAATCAAGGAGCGACGATTGATGCCGAAGCGGTCAACCGGCGTGGCGAATGAGCGCGCAAATGGCGGCGCCGGAAAGGGCAAGCCAGGCGGCAATCAGGATAGTGCCGCCGGCCGGGGCGGCCATCGCGAAGAGGCGATGACCGGCGAAAACCCGAATCGCGATATCGCCGGAAAAAAGCGCAGCCCCAACGACCCAAGCGCCAAGAACCACGAGCATCAGCGGCCGCCAAAACAACGCCTGCTGCGTGAGCGCGGCGCCGCCGAGCACGGCAGCGGCGTGAAATAACAGCATGTAGGCCGCGCTTTCGACGCCGGCATTAGGGGCAGCATGCGCGCCAGCGGCGGCTAGGATGACGCCGCTCGCGCCCATCAGGCCGGCAGGTAGGACGAATATCGCTGGTGTCACCGTTGCAGCCCTCACTACGTCCGCATTGTAACTCATTTACAATGCCAGGCAGGTTCGCAATGTGCGAAGCGGAGCAATCATGCCCAAAGATAACGAACGGGGCCATTGCCGACCCGGAATCTTCATCATTGACGATCGGCGACAGCTAGTGGAGCGGATTTGACGTTCGCTACCCGCTCAGTCGCAAAGTCGCGAAGCGAATGTCAAATCCAAAGCTCCACTAGGATTTATATTTGCTAGTGGTCCTTTGATTCTAACATTCGCATGATAGCCAACCGAGAAGCGATGCGAATGTTAGAATCGGACCACTAGGCGGTCGCGCCGGCATCGACCGTGAGCACGGTGCCCGTGATGTTGCGAGCCTTCGGGCTCAGCAAGAATTCGACCGCATTGGCCACGTCCTCGACCTCTGCGAGCCGGCGCAAGGCGCTTCGCCGTGCAATACGTTGGCGCTGCTCGTCAGCGAGCGCGTCGGTCATTTCGGTCGCCAAAAAACCTGGCGCCACGGCGTTCACGGTGATGCCCATCCGCCCAACCTCGCGCGCGAGTGAACGCGTGAATCCGAGCATGGACGCTTTCGTCGCTGCGTAAGCCGACAATCCGCTGTAACCGGTGAAGCCGATGATGGAGGCGATATTGACAATTCTTCCGGCGCCATCGGCCATCATGCCGCGCACGACGTATTTGGTGAGCACAAGGGGCGACAACGTATTGACGCGCACGAGCTGCTCGATTTTCGCGTTGTGCATTAGCGCCAGCGCGCCGTCGGTGCCAAGCGCAGCATTGTTGACTAACCCGAAGAGCGGGCCGAATTCCTTGCGCAGTCCGCGCAGCAAAACAGGAATTTCATTGATCTTGCTCAAGTCAAAGGGCCTGAAATGGAGCGCGCCCGCGCCCTGCCCACTCTCGATATGCGCAATACCCTCTGCGATCTCTTTGTTTTTTTGCCGCGCGACCGCAATGACGCGGTATCCCGCGCCCGCGAGTTTGTGCGCGATGGCAAGGCCCAGTCCGCGGCTGCCGCCGGTCACAAGAATGTTGCGAGTCGTTTCCGGCATCGCCCCTAACCCTGCCGCCGGACGAGCTTGCCGGTGGCGGCGACGTCGAGCTTGGGCACAAAGCTGATCGACGCCGGGACTTTGTGCCGGGGCAGAGCGTCACTGCAGAATTTAAGGATATCGCTTTTGACCTCGATTTGCCGCTTGCTCTCGAGATCCTGGCCCGAGCTCAGCACGACGTCAGCGACCACAACCGACCCGGTGATGGGGCTTTGCCGCCCGCGCACAAGCGACATTCGCACGCGCGGGTGCCGGTTGATCACCGCTTCGACTTCTTCCGGATGAACCTTCATTCCGCCGATGTTGATGATGCCGCCCTTGCGGCCGGCGAAAAAACAACGGTCGCCGTCTTGCTCGACAATATCGCCGGTGTCGACAAAACCATCAGCGCCGGCAAGCGCCTGCGCGGTGTCGAGATAGGCTAAAGCGGTGCGAGGCGAACGGATGCGTAACGATCCGTCGACTATTTTCATTTCCACGCCATCCCGGGTGGCTGCAAAATAGTCGGCCGGAAACCCGGCGCGGCCATCGTTGACATCAAAGGCAACGCCGGCCTCTGTCGAGGCATAGGCATGACCGATCACGGCTTGTGGGAAGGTCGCGCGCAAACCGTCGAGAATCGCCTGATCGGCGATCTCGCCCGATAGTCTGACATAACGCGGTGCGATCTTTTCGATCGCCGGGTTCATCAGCGCCCGGCGCCAGTGCGACGGCGTCCCGGATAAGTGGGTCACCCCGTGCTGCCCCAGCCGCGCGAGATGGTCGGCGACACTCTCCTCGGGGTTGGACAATACGAGCGAGGCGCCGCCAAGAAGCGCGCGAAGATAAATTTGCAGGCCGCCATAGCGCCGGATGTCGTAAAAAGTCCCCCACACGGTGGCGCCATCCGCGGGGCTTGCCGCCTGCAAAGGCGCCGTGAGGCTCGCAAGATTGTGCACGACCATTTTAGGAACCCCGGTCGTGCCTGAAGTCACCAAAACCCACTCGGTGCAAACGCGACTGGCCGGGTCTTCCGACGCGGGGATGATCGAAGACTCGCAACAGACCTGAACTGGAAGTCCGAGCGTCTTCAGCGGCGGCGATCCGTTGTCGACGACGGCGGCGTCGACCTGTGCAGCGGCGACGATCTCGGCCAGGTGGCCGAACTCAACGCCGGGCGGCAAAATCACCACGCGCCGTGCAACGCCATCGAGCTCGATGAGCGCGATCGCTGCGTTGATCTGATTCTCGGCCGCGACCAGGACGGAGCCTCCGGCAAGCGATGGAAACCCCGCACCAAGAATGGTGCCGCGATGAAGATCGGTCAGGCAGATGGACCTGTCGCGATCCCACAGCCACCTTTGACCGGGCGCCGCGGCTACGTGGTCCCGCAGCGCCGTTTCACTGCCGGCCATGCTCATAGACTTTGACGAAATCGCCGAGCGTAATCGGAAAAATCGCGTCCTCGGCGGCGGTGAAGGGGTCGATGCCGAGCGTATCCTCGAGCCGTGCCACGAGAACGGCAAAGCCGAGCGAGTCGAGGCCGCAATTTGCCAGCACAAGATCTTCCTTCAGCGGCGGCAAAATCTTGCCGTGCTCGCGGGCCACCTGCTCCATCTGCTGCATTATGGTTAACTTTACCGACATGCTGCGCCTACTGTTTGTTCATCCCGGCCCGGTATATTCGCGCAACACTTACGATCAAGTTCACGAAGCGGTCGTGGTCAACGCGAATGGTTTCTCCCGTTGCGGCACTGCGTTGCCGGCAGATTGAGGCGGCCGATATCGAGGCGGTGGCGTCACTGCTGGCGCGCGGCTTTCCAGTCCACGACCGCGAGTTCTGGCTGAAGGCTTTTGCGCAACTGGCCCGCCACGAACCGCCCGCCGGCTTGCCGAAATATGGTTACCTTTTGGCGACGGGCGGCGAGGTTGTCGGCGCCCTCCTCCTGATTTGCTCGACAATCCGAACAGGCGGCACGGCGATTGCCCGCTGCAACCTGTCGAGCTGGTATGTGGACCCCGAGTTTCGCGCCTACGCACCCATGCTGGTCGCGCGAGCCATCCGCCACAAAGACGTGACCTACACCAATGTTTCGCCGGCTCCGCACACGAGGCCAATCATCGAGGCACAGGGCTTTTCGCGTTACAGCGATGGCGTCTTCGTCGCGATCACCGTGTTGAAAGGCCTCTTCGGCGGGCGCAAGGCCGAGGTGATCGACGCGGTCGAACGGCCCGACATTCCATGCGATCCTTTCGACCGCGAGGTGCTGCTGCGGCACGCCGCGCTTGGCTGCGACAGCGTGTGGTGCGTCGGGGCGGGGCAAGCGTCGCCATTTGTATTCCGCCCGCGCTTGGTCAAAGGCCGCATCCCCTGCGCGCAGCTGATCTACTGTCGCGACGTCGCAGACTTTGTTCGTTTTGCCGCACCGATCGGGCGGTTCCTCGCCCGGCGCGGCAAGTTTTTCGTGGTAATAGACGCAAACGGCCCCATACCTGGACTGGTGGGTTGGTTTCAGCGCGGCAAGATGCCCAAATACTACAAGGGGCCGCAGCGCCCGCGTCTTGGAGATCTGGCGTACACCGAGTACGCCCTGCTCGGAGTTTAAATCCGCAGCTCTTCGCGCACCGCCGCGGGCCAGCTTTCGATCTCTGCTCCGTGGGCTGTAAACAGCGCCAGCGCCAGGCGATCCATGCCGAAGGCGACGCATCCGGTGTTGACCACCTGCCCGGCGTTATCGCGCAAGTTCCAGGCCGTACCGAAATGGTCGCGGTGATTGTTGAAGCTCATACAGGCGGTCGGCTCCTCGACCGAACGCACCGGCACCAATAGTTCAAACTTCAACGCCTGCTCGATTTGGCTCAGCGCCATCAGCTTGCCGCCGCGGCCGAAAAACGCGTCACTGGCCTGAGCGATCTGGTAGTCGAGGCCGAGCCGCTCCGCAAAGCCCGGCGCCCAAGCGAGCCAGCGGCGGCGAAACTCGTCGATCTGCTGTGGCGTACCGGCGCGAACGAACTCGCGCATGCGAAACGACTGCAACCGGTCCAGGTCTTTGGACGGTTCGCGCCGGAAACAATCGCCGGCGACATCGAAATTCAACCCCTCGGCCGGCACGTCACCGCGGCTCGCGGCCAGCGGGTAGACCGGATAGCAGGCCGCGGGACTGAGCACGAGATCGGCCGCGGACAAAGCCGGCGTCCAGTCTTGATCCGCTTCGAAGCGATCGACCGCAGCCCGAACTTCGCTTTCCTTTCCCGGAAGACAGCAGACGCAGCCGAGAAAATGCGGAAAGCTCTTCAGATAGCCAGATTTCTCCACTTGCCGGCGGCTCATCACCGGTGGAAAGCGCAAGACCTCGGTTCCCGGCTCCCGATTGCGGGAGATCAGAGCGCTCAACGCGTCAACGACAGTCTCGAAAGCCGCCGTGCGCGTGTAGATGCCGTCGATGCCGGTCGGCAGCAACAATTTCTCGGCGAGGGCATCGAGCGAGCGGAACGACGGCTTGGGAGCCTTGAACGCGATATTCATTTACACGCCTCACGTTTTTCTGTTGCGGACTTTTTTGCCGCATTTACCCGCGCAGACTGGTCGGGACTCCATTTAACAGCGATGCATCGGCCAAATTGGCGAGGATGCGGTCATTGTTGATCATGATCGGCGACGACAAAACATCGCGCAGATGGCGGCCGAGGCTGAACTCGCTGTCGTTGCGATAACCGGAAAGTCCGCAGGCCTGCATCGCGCTCATCACCGTCGAAACGGCAAGTTCGGACGCCCTGACTTTGTGCAGATTCATGCTGGTCTGATAGTCGAGCGCCTCGAGCGCCGAGCCGTCATCCGCGATCGCCTCAAACCGCTGCAGCGCCGCGGCAATAAGCGAACGAAGCGTCTGCAGTGAGGCGCTTGCCCGGGTCAAATGCGCCGCGCCAGGCGGCAGCACGCCGTCGGCGCGATGCCGCGCCTTGCGGACAAAGCCACGCGCGCGCTCGACCGAAGCCGCCGCAATTCCCGCCCAGGAGCTGCTCCACATCAGATGCGCCACCGGCATCATGGTGCGGGCGTGTATCTCGCTATATGTAACCGGCAACACCTGCTCCCCTGCTCCCGAGGCCACAAGCTGGAAGCCCGCGCTACACGTGCCGCGCATGCCGAGCGCGTCCCATCCGACCTGCCGCTGAAGCGTGTAGTCCTGCTTCAGAAAGACGACCAAGACTTGATCCGCGCTGGTGGCGTCGTTTGCGCGCCGCGCCGTCGTTACAATTCCGTCCGCCGCTTCGCCGTAAGAAATCACGGTAGCGTTTCGCTCGAGCGTGATCCGCGAGTCGTGGCGTTCGACCGCGGCCGCGCTGTTGCGGATATCGCCGCCGCGGTCACCCTCGGTGGTCGATGACGCGAGCAACATCTGTTCTCCGCAGATGCGCCGCATTAGCAGTTGATGCCAGGCACTGCCGCGGCCATGCCGGCTGATGCAAGCCACCTTGGTCTGGTGCATGGCGTAGATCATGGCCGTCGAGGAGCAGGCCCGGCCCAGCGCGTAACAAATATCGGCCACATCGGCGACCGAGACGCCCTCGCCGCCGAATTCGCGCGGCACCGCCACCCCGAGCAGGCGGGCGTCGCGAAGCGCGGTGATGGCTTCTTGCGGCAAGCGCGACTCGCGATCGACGACTGCTGCATGCATGGCGGCAACGCGCGCCACTTTTTCGACGCGCGACGCCAGGCTTTCGGTATTGGTGTTAACCTGGCCACCCGTAACCAGGAGCCCGCGCGCCGGTCCGCGTGAGATTGCGACGCCTTGCAATGCTGCGGTTCGAATGGTCGTGGATGCGCTCATGGGCACCTCTATTGCCGTTCGGCTTTTGCGGCTTTGGCAGCCTCAGACGTAGCGCAAAATTTTGACTTTTCGGCGGATAATGCGCGCAATTGTCTCTGTTCTTTCTCATAAAGGTTACCAATTGAAAGCAATTCATCTGTAAATTCGCGCGCAGGATTTTTTCGCGGTGTCTGAGCTGCGATGTGTTTGGAGAGTATTAACCGTGCCCGATTGCTCCGATGCCGAGTTGACCGATCGCGTGGCGTTGCTGGTGCGCAAAGTCACGGAAAAGCGCGCGATCGCGCGGCCGGTTGGAACCGATGACGATCTGCGCGCCTGCGGCCTTTCGTCACTCGATCTCGTCAATCTCATGCTCTCGGTCGAGTCGGATTTCTCGCTCAATATCCCGGAGCGGGACATGACGCCTGCGAACTTCCGCTCGATCGCAACGATCGTCGACCTGGTCCGCAGCTGCCAGAATTCCGCTGTCGCCGGCTAGCGCCGGCGCAGTCAGCACAAAGCCGATTAATCGCGTCGCGCGGCGCTTTGTCCGGGAACGCGCGCCTATTCGGTCGGACCGTTTCTTAGAAACGCTTCGAGCGCGGCCGCATCCTCTTTATTGGCGGCAAAGTCTTCGGCCATGCGCGCGTAGAAACGCGCCGCCGCTTCATAAAGCTCGTGTGCGGGGGAGCCGTCGCCGACAAAGCCGGCGATTTCTTCCATTTCGGCTACCCAGCGATATGCCTTGGCCGGCATCATCGGCAGTTGCTGTTTGAATTGCTTGAGCGCCGCGTTTTGGCTTAAGGCAAGCTCCTCATAGAGCGCGTCGGCAGAGCCGGCCCGCATTGCCGCCAGCATCATCGCCGCCCCAACCGCCTGCGTGCCCTTGGTGATCCCGGCATAGGACATCTTCAGCGCCGACGCAGCGTTCGGCGGCCCTTCCAGCACGCGAATGTCGAGACCGTATTGTCGCAAGTTGGCAAACTTCGCCGCGGCGGGGCGTGAAGCATAAAAGCGCGGGCCGGCGACAGTGACCTCGCCGCCCGCTAACTGCGAAGGCGAAAGGCGTGGCGGCGGCGGCCCGATAATGCCGCAGTCGACGAACGAGCATCCCGTCGGCGCGATCACCGCAGCCACCCGGCCGACAGTCGCCGGATTGATGGCGTTGCAATCGACATAAATCGGCTTCGCATTGCTCGCCTTGAGCGCCGGCGCGAAACGTTCGGCCAACGACAACGCGTCGCCCGGCGGCACGATCGATAGGAGGAAATCCGCGGCAGCGATTTCGGAATCGTTCGCCGCGACCATGTGAGCTTCCTTGGCCCGGTCCGCCGTCGATCCGCCGCGGCCGGCGAGCGACGTCAATACCTTGATCCCGTGGTCGGCAAGCCTTCTGCCGACTGCAGCACCCATCATTCCAGCGGCAATCACTGCGACCACGGGAGTCATCACGGCCTCGATTCAAAACAGCGCGATGCAGGGCACCGAGCCGGCAAGGGGCTAACGGTCATGCCTCAGGTGACGGACCACACCACCCGGGCAAATAACCTGCGTCCTGACTTTTCGCCAGTTCCAGCGCCGTTTCGATTGCGTGATCGAAGTCATGGTCGAGAAGTTTTCGCTTGAGGCGGCGGCGCAAAAAATCGGCCCAGAGAAATTCACTGAATGGCGTCGTATCCTTAGCGAAGCCGCCGGCTCGGCGCAGCTCGCCCGCCAACGACCGGAACGGATCGTCGATCAGATCGGCAACGCTTTTTGGAATATCGCGATAGGGCCGCCGCACCCCTTCGGCGTCGTAGGGATGCATCCAGTTGCGGTTGTCCATCACCGTCCAAAACGCGTCACGATCCAGTCCGCTCAGATTGTTGCCAACGACGATCGCCACCTCTTTGACCCCCTCCTCATGC
>Ga0302326_10002102_pt1 | contig 49016 bp, 37 predicted proteins | sample Palsa_T0_3_FD_202264 | JGI IMG/M metagenome (GOLD analysis project Ga0302326, IMG submission 202264) | Peat permafrost microbial communities from Stordalen Mire near Abisko, Sweden - Palsa_T0_3 | ecosystem: Environmental > Terrestrial > Soil > Palsa > Peat permafrost | place: Sweden: Abisko... | reverse complement strand
AAGAGTGTCGTCGTCCTGGAGGCCAGGGGCTGCGGCAACGGTGCCTCGGGCAGGAATGGCGCCATGGTGCTGACCATGACCGCGGACTGCTACATGAACTTCAGCTCCGATCCGTCGCTCGATAAGCGGATCTACGATCTGACCGCCGAAAACATTCGCTTCCTGGCGAAACTCAGCACCGCCACCGGCATCGACTGCGAATTGGAAACCCATGGCGCATTGCAGGTACTCGACAGCAATGACGACATCGGAGCGGCAAAGGCCTACGTGCAGCGGGCACGATCGTTGGGTATGCCGGTCGAATTGTGGGATGCGCCGCGCGTTGCCGATGCTGTTGGCACGAGCGTCTACCGGGGCGGCTTCTACGATCCCAATGGCGGGCAGGTTCACCCCATGAAGCTCGTGCACGTTTTAAAGGCCGCGGCGCAGAACGCGGGCGCCAGGATCTACGAAAGCACCACGGTCGAGAGTGTTGAGCAGGGCCGTGAGCATCTGCTGCGTACCGACGATGGGCACAGGGTCAGGGCCAAGTCTCTGGTACTGGCGACCAATGCGTATACTCCGCGTTTAGGATTTCTCCGAAATTCAGTCCTGCCTCTGCGTGAGTACGTCGCGGTGACGCGGCCTTTCAGCGAGCAGGAGCTCATGGAGATTGGATGGCGCCAAAGGGTTCCATACAATGACAGTCGCACCGAGGTGTTCTATCTGGGCTTGACGCAAGATCGGCGCATACATATTGGCGGCGGCACGCCCCGCTATTCGTTCAATAACCGCCCCAGCGATTCCGAGGTCGCCCACTCCCATGTGTCGCAGCTTCAGCGAGAGCTCAGTCGCCTGTACCCGAAACTCTCTGGCGTCGCCTTCGAACAGGATTGGGATGGATTCATCGATTGGTCGCTGGATGCCTCACCCGATGTGGGCTGCGCCGGGCGGCACAGCAATATATTCTATGGAATCGGCTATAGCGGTCATGGCGTCAATCTGAGCTCGCTATTTGGACGGATTATCGCCGATCTCGAAGCCGGGCGCGGGGAGCCTTGGCGACAATACCCGTTTGTGAATAACCTCCTGTATTACGTTCCGAATGAACCGATGCGCTGGATTGCGGCGCAGGCCGGCATTGCGTTGTCTTGAGCACTCAGGAGCCCTCATCATGATTGATCTTGCGAATTTCCCCATTACCAAGAAATGGCCGGCGCAGCATCCCGACCGGATCGAACTCTATTCGCTGCCGACTCCCAATGGCGTCAAGATCTCCATCATGCTCGAGGAGACCGGCCTGCCTTATGAACCCCATCTTGTTTCCTTTGACACCCATGACCAGATGTCGCCGGAGTTTCGCTCGCTCAACCCCTATGGCAAGATCCCGGCCATACTCGATCCCAATGGGCCGGATGGGCAACCGCTGCCCCTGTTCGAATCCGGCGCGATCCTGATCTATCTGGCCGATAAGGCTCGGCGATTCCTACCGCAGGACATGGCCGGTCGATACCAGACGATTCAGTGGCTGCTGTTCCAGGTCGGTGGTATCGGCCCTATGTTCGGGCAGCTCGGATTCTTCAACAAGTTCGCCGGCAAGGACTACGAGGACAAGCGCCCGCGAGACCGCTACGTGGCGGAATCCAAGCGCCTGCTGGCTGTGCTCAATCAGCGTCTTTCTGACCGTACCTGGATCATGGGCGATGCGTACTCGATCGCCGATATGGCCATCTTTCCCTGGGTACGAAATCTGATCGGCTTCTATGAAGCAGCGGATATCGTCGGCATGGTCGAGTTTCCTCATGTCACGCGGGCACTCGAGCTGTTCCTGGCGCGTCCGGCCGTGGCCAAAGGCATTGAAATCCCCAAGCGGCCAGCCGCGACCCGCTGATTCCTCAGTGCGCCGTGTTGGCGCCGCCGGTTGCGAGCATTTCCTCCTTACCTAGCGTGCCTTTGTGGCTGGTGCTGGTGTCCATCATGTCGAACACCTTGACCTGGTAGGCAATGAACTCATCGTGCGAGACCGTGCCGTCGCCGTCGGTATCGATCTTGTGCATCATTTCCTCGCTGCGCAGGCCCTTGGCATAGCCTCCGGTGGCAAAGCTGGCAAGGTCGCCGCCGCTGGCGCTGATGAACTCCTTCGCATCGACAGTGCCTGTGTGATTCTTATCCAGCATGACAAAGACCTTTTCCTGAAATGCGATCCATTCTGCCTTCGATACCGTACCGTCGCCGTCGGTGTCGATTTTGTGCATCAACTCTGGCGTGCGAAGCCCGCGGGCGTACGCTCCGGTCGCAAAGGACGCCATGTCGTCCGCGAGTGCAGTAAAGGAATAGGTGAGGGCGAAGGTGCAGGCCGCCAGGGCGACGGCGCGGCGGATTGGGCGAACGGTGAACATGTTCGATCCTCCTTGATGAGGTATGTGTTTTTGATCACGAGCGCAGCGCTTTCGGACTGCACATCGGTATATTCGCCGGCGCCCCCTCGCCGGTTACACATCTATGGCACTGCGGGCGCCGGAGCTTTAGACAAAGCACCGGCGTCGTTGTAGTTTTGCGGCATGCCATCGTCATCTCACGGGTCCTGGAAGCGGGCGTTTCGCTCTCTGTATTATCAGCAGGCACCGGAGCCGGAGGATCCGATACTCGAGCGGGGCAAACTGGCGCTTCTGGTGATCGATGTCCAGAACGTCTATTTGGCGCGGCCTGATTCAGCGACGCTGGATGCACCCGGGCGCGTCAACTACGATGCCTGGACCGGGTTTCATGAGCGCATGCGCGAGACAGTCATGCCCACGATTCAACGGCTATTGGATCGTTTCCGACGCGATCATTACGAGATCCTGTTTGCCCGCATCGCCTGTCAGACTCGGGACGGACGCGATCGCTCGCTGAGTCAAAGGTTGCCAGGCTGGAATAATCTGCTGTTGCCCAAAGACGAGTGGGCGTCGCAGATTCCGACCGTGATTGCTCCGCAAGAAGACGAGATCGTCGTCACCAAGAGCACCGACAGTGCCCTGACCGGCACGAATCTGAGGTTGATTCTCAACAATCTGGGCGTCTCGCAGGTGGTGTGTTGCGGCATTTTCACCGATCAATGCGTATCGTCCACCGTGCGCAGTCTAGCGGATGAAAGCTTTGCCGTGATCGTGGTCGAGGACGGCTGCGCCGCCGGGTCCGACAGCCTGCACCGCCGCGAACTCGAAATCATCAACATGATTTACTGCCATGTCATGAGCTGCGATGAATTGCTCGGCTACCTTCCGTAGCGTATTCATTGGGCTGCTGCAAAGAATCCCTGTTCGGCATCGCGCAGTGCCACAGCGATGCGGCGTGCCCAATCCGACTGCCCGTTCTCGTCCTCCAGCAGGTCCTGACGAATTTCTATGGCGACGTAGGGCAGGCCGCGCGCCTCGGCATGATGGGGAATCGTGTAGTCGCTTTCCTCACTGACCACATAGGGGTCATTCTCGGCGATCAGCAGATCGGCTTCACGCCGCAGCATCTGCAGCACCCGGCCGGCGAAGCGGCGGTCGCGGTTATACAGCACAGCAGCGTGCATCTCGCGCCGCACGCCGTGGAAAATGTTCGTCATGCTGTGCTGAGCCACGAGAATCGTGGGGCGAGCGGTTGACAGCCTTTCATCGAGCAGCGTGCGCAGATGATCGTGGTAGGGATCGAAGATTTCGCGGCGGCGGGCGAGCCTGTCTTGCTCACTCAAGCCGATATTGCCGGGGATCTCGATCGATTCAGACTCCATAGGGATCGACGTCGCCACCTTCGGGTCGCGATTGCAGTCAATGACCAGACGCGAATAATTCTGCGCCACCAGCGGCGCCTCGAGCGCCGCGGCAACCTGGCGCGCCACGGCCAAGCAGCCGATATCCCAGGCGATATGCCGCTGCAACTGCGCGGCCGGCAGATCGAGATTGCCCAGACTGCGCGGAATGCGCCAGCTGGCGTGGTCGACCACGATGACGAAGTTCGATCGTCCCTGTCGACCCACTTCGATGAATGGCGGGGGTTCGTCTGCCGCCAGCAGCCGACAGGGGCTATCAATAGACTTCGGCACAGCGAAGCCCGGCGTGCTGGTTACATCCCGAGCTTCGCGCGCAGCTCTTTGGCCGTCAGCAGCTGCGTGTACACCGGCGAGCCGACGTCAAACAGCCTGGCGCTGGAAAGCGGTCCGACCACCACCGGTTCAAAGCCGGCGTCCTTGACCAGTTGCTGGGCCACAGCGAGAGCATGCGCATCATCGCCGGCCAGAGGAATGGCAATCGGCTCGCCGGCACGGTGCGCTTCGCTCTGCAGGCTCTGAGAGTTGATGGCGTTGAAGGCACGCACCAGTCGAACCCCGGGTAAAAACTCTGCTGAGGCCACGCCGGTCCCCTTGCTACGTGCTTCGATCGCCATATCGCCATCGCGCGCGGGATAAGGATTGCCCGTGTCGAGCACGATCTTGCCCGCGAGTTCCGGCGCCAGGTCGCGGCCGACCTGGGGCAGCGCGCCATAGGGAATCGATATCAGCACCACATCGCCGAACAGCGCCGCGTCATGCGGCGTGCCCACCTGAGCCTTCGGACCGAGCGACTGCGCGAGGGGTTTGAGCTCATCGGGGTGACGCGAGGAGATCATGACTTGGTGGCCGGCCTGCACCCATAGCGTGGCCAGCGTGCCGCCGATCTTGCCGGCGCCGATGATTCCGATCTTCAGCGGCCGAGCCGGCGCATCGGCGGCCGTGCTGGGTAGCGCAGCCAGGCCCAGGACCAGCAGACTCAGCAGGGTCAGCGACGCGCCATGAAAGCTTTGCCTGACGCGTAAAAGTACTGGAATGATGGCTGTCATAGCTTCCTCGGCATTGCAACGAATTCGATTCAGGAGGTCCGAGCGAACCATCCGGCCAGCACGATTACGATCGCACCCAGCCCCAGGCTCGGTGTGAACAGCGCCAACCCCAGCCAGACCAGCAGTAATGCACTGCACAGCGGTGTCGCGTATGCCATGACCGCCAGCAGCTGACTGTCACCGCGGCGAAAACCCTGGTCCCAGACGAAGTTCCCGAGCGCGAGCGGGACGATACCGGCCGCCGCCGCGCCGGCCAGTGCGCCCCAGCCTGGAATCACTGTCGACTCGAACAAAAAGTGCAGGGCCGCGCACAACGCTGCCGATAGGGCGCAGCCGCGCGCGAGCACCTGGCTTGCCGGGGCTTGCCATTTGAGCCGAAACAGACAGTACAGCGCCCAGCAGGCGCCGCTGAGCAGCGCCAGGCCGATGCCGACGGGCGACAGGGACAGGCGGCCGTCGTTCATGAGGATCGCGGCACCGGCAAATCCCAGTGCCAGCCCGAGCAGCTGTCGCAGGCGCAGTCGGAACAATCCCCCTGCGGCGCCAAAGCCCACGATCATGACCGGCCAGAGATAGGCAATCAGGTTCGCCTGTGCCGAAGGAATGTGGTGCGTCGATGCGATGAACAACGCGTCCCCGACCGAAGCACCCAATGCAAAGGCGAACGCCGGCAGCCAGGAGGATTTCGCAGCCGAGCGGCCCGGCTCGTGCCGCGCGGGTCTCTCCAGCGGAATCAATACCAGCCATCCGACCAGGAACATGACGGTGAGGCACTCAAAAGCCGGCATTTCGATTGCGCGCAATGCCAACGTCGGCCAGGTGGCCCAGAGCGGAATGGCCAGCGCGCCGACGCAGGTCCAGGCTCCCGGGGACAGCGGGCGGCGCCTGCTGAAGCTGGGACCGAGCGATTCAAACCAAAGCGTTGTACTGGCCATCGGCCGCGAGTGTGGCATGAACGCGGGTCGCGAAGGAATGCCATTGACAGGCTCCGGGCATATCCTTTAACTGCCGGACTCTCCGCTGGCACGAGGTGTGGCTCATGTGTGACCGCGTCGCGATGTACCGCCATGGCGCACTGCTCGTGCTCGCACTCACGGCGCTGCCGCTTGCGGCTCAGAACATGTGGGATCTCGGCGATCTGTACGCCACGCCCGAGGCATGGAGCCAGTCCTACGACACAACCAAGGCGGCGGCGGACAAGCTCGATGGCTACCGGGGCACGCTCGGGACCGGCGCCGGTGCGCTGTTCACCGCGCTCGATGCGATCTCCGCGGTCAATAAGGAATCAGAGCGGCTGAGCGTCTACGCGAGCCTCAAGGCGGATGAGGATCTGCGCGCCGCCGGCGAACAGGAACGCCGACAGCAGGCGCAAGCGCTCAGTACGCTGATCGGTGAGAAAACCGCATGGCTGGCACCGGAGATCGTAGCGCTCGGTGCGGGCAAAGTGGTCGCGTTTGAGGGCGAGCGCAAGAATCTCAAGGACCGCTTCGGCTTCTATCTCGACAATACGCTGCGCTCCGCACCGCACACTCTCGGCGTCGAAGCCCAGGGCGTGCTGGCGGCGGCCGGCGACCTGCTGGCCCAGCCCAGCGACATTCGCGATCAGCTCGCGGACGCCGACCTGCCTTACCCCGAACTGACTCTGCCGACCGGTCAGACGGTGCGGCTGGATGAGCCGGCCTACGAGAACTATCGCCGGGCGATCGATCGCAGCGAACGCAAACAGGTGTTCGATGCCTTTTGGGGCAGCTGGCACAAATTCGAGGGCACGATCGGCGCAACGCTGACGACACAGATCATGGGCGACGTCTTTGCGGCCAAGACGCGCAAGTACGACAGCGCGCTCGACGCCGCGCTGTTTCACTCGAACATGCCCGCGGCGGTGTATCGCACGCTGGTCGCCCAGACCAATGCGGCGCTGCCGACGCTGCACCGCTATCTGCAGATGCGCAAGGCGCGGCTGGGCATTGGTGACGAATTGGCCTACTACGACAATTATCCGCCGCTGTTCCCGCTGGCGCAGGCGCCGCAGTTCAGCGTGAGCGAATCCGAGACGATCACCTTGGCAGCCTTGGCGCCCATGGGACCGGACTATCTGGCACTGCTGCGCAAGGGCTTTGCCGGGCAGTGGATGAACGTACTGCCTCATCAGGGCAAGGCCACCGGAGCCTACATGAACGGCTCGGCCTATGACGTGCATCCATATCTGCTGCTGAATCACAACAACGACTACCACTCGCTGTCCACGTTCGCGCACGAGTGGGGGCACGCGGTGCACACGCTGCTCACTGACGCCGCCGAGCCCTATGAGAATTCGAACTATTCTACCTTCATTGCCGAATCGGCCTCGATCGGCAACGAGATGCTGCTCAACGATTATATGGTCGAGCACGCCAAGAGCGCCGCCGAGAAACTCTATTATCTGGGCGAGGGTCTGGAGTCGATCCGAATCACGTTTTTCCGCCAGGTCATGTTCGCGGAGTTCGAGCTGGCCATTCACGAGGAAATCGAACACGGTCACGCGCTCTCGGGGGCGCGCATCAGTGAAATCTACTGCGGCCTGCTGAAGCACTACTACGGCGAGGCCGAGGGCGTCATGAAGATCGATCCGGCCTACTGCATCGAATGGGCGAGCGTTCCGCACTTCTATTATGATTTCTATGTGTGGCAATACGCGACCTCGATGGCCGGCGCTGCCGAACTCACCGAGGCGATCCTCAAGCGGGGCGCGCCCGCCCGCGCACGCTTCCTTGCCATGCTGCGCGCGGGCGGCTCGGACTACCCGTACGAACTCTATAAGAGAGCCGGCATCGACATGGCCACCCCCGAGCCGTACCAGGCGCTGGTCGCGCGCATGAACCGCCTGATGGATCAGATCGAAGCGCTGGAGCGCAAGCACTAGCCGCATTGCGGCGGCGGTAATCGATCGATGATTACGGTGTTCTCCGAAGATCATGCGCAGCGCAATGCACGCACGGAGCTGTACGGTGGGGAACTGGTGCCTCCGCATGAGAGCCCCGAGCGCGCGCAGATCGTGCTCGAGCGCGTGCGCGCGGTCGGACTTGGACCGGTCATCGCCCCTGTGCGCTTCGGCCTCGAACCCGTGCTGGCAGTCCACGACCAGCAGTTCGTCGAGTTTCTGCGCAACGCCTGGGTCGACTGGGTCGCTGCCGGTCATCACGGCGAGGCGATTCCGGACTGTTGGCCGGCCAGAGGCATGGCGCAGCGCTGTCCGAACGGCATTGCCGGGAAACTGGGCTATTACGCCATGGCCGGCGAGACATCGATCAGCCCCGGAACCTGGGAGGCGGCGAGCGCCGCGGTGGATGTGGCGCTATCGGCAGCGTCCTGTCTCAGTCAGGGCGCACGCGCGGCATTCGCGCTGTGCCGGCCGCCCGGCCATCACGCCGCTCGGGATCTGTTCGGCGGCTACTGCTTTCTGAACAATGCGGCCATCGCAGCCCAGTTCCTGCGCGATCACGGCGCAGACCGGATCGCGGTGCTGGATGTGGACTTTCACCACGGCAACGGCACGCAGGATATTTTCTATCGTCGCGCCGACGTCCTGTATGTTTCCCTGCATGGCGACCCAGCGGAGGCTTTTCCCTATTTCTCCGGCTTTGCCGACCAGACCGGCGCCGATGCCGGAGAAGGCTATACCGTCAATTTTCCTTTGCCGCGTGCCACCGGTTTTGGTGCCTGGCAACAAACGCTCGAATGCGCTCTGGGCCGGGTTCGCGGCCACCGTCCGGATGCTCTGATCGTCTCGCTGGGCGTGGATACCTTCGTCGGCGATCCGATCAGCTTCTTCAGACTTGAATCGGCGGATTTTGCAACCTACGGACGCATGATCGGGGCCTGTCGGCTCCCGACTCTGTTCGTGTTCGAAGGCGGTTATGCCGTGAACGAGGTTGGCATCAACGTGGTCAACGTGCTCACGGGGTTCGAACAGATTTGAGAAGTGCGGCCGGGCTTTGGTACGCTGCGGCTACGCCAGCGGAGATCCGCACGATGTTTGAGGAGTGGATCGGGAAAGCGCACTCGCTCGGAGCCAGCGATCTGCATCTGGAAACCGATACTCCGGTGGTCGCGCGAATCCGCGGCGAGCTGCAAACAGTCGGTGGCGTGATCGCCGGCGAGCGTCTGCTGCAGGCCGGCCAGGACTTGTTGGGCGCCGAGGGCTGGGCGCAATTCAGGGAGCGCGGCTCGGCCGACGTTTCGGTCGCCATCTCCGGCCTGCGCTGTCGTGCCAGCCTGTTTCAAACCGTGCGTGGAATTGCCTTCGCCATACGCCTGCTGGCACCGGCCATCAAGGATCTGCGCGCCTGCAACCTGCACACGGACTTTCGCAAGCTCATAGAGCCCGCCAGCGGTCTGGTGATCATTTCCGGGCCAACCGGTGCCGGCAAATCGACCACACTCGCGGCGCTGATCGAAGAGATCAATGCGTCACGCGCGCGCAATATCGTCACGCTCGAAAGTCCGCTCGAATACCTGTTCAGCAATCGGCGCTCCTTCATCCGGCAGCGCGAAATCCCCACGCACTCGCCGAGTTTTGAGCAGGGCATCATCGATGCGTTGCGCGAAAATCCCGACGTGCTGGTGATCAGCGAGATGCGCACTCCGGAGGTCATGAGGCTGACGTTGAATGCCGCGGAAACCGGACACCTGGTCCTGGCAACCATGCACTCGGCCAGCTGCGCCGAGGCGCTGAGCCGGCTGTGCATGTCGTTTCCGCCGGAGATTCAGGGCAGCATCCGTGCGCAGCTCGCGGATTGTCTGGTCGGCGTGAGCTGTCAGCGTCTGGATTTCCTGAGCGCGCATCGCCTGCGCGTGCCGCGCTGCGAGCTGCTGCTGCCCAGCTCCGGCGCCAAGGGCACGATTCGATCCGGCAACTTGAGCCAGCTGGCGAATGTGCTGCAGTCCGGCGGTGATGAGGGCATGTGGACCTTCGATCGCTACCAGCGGTGGATTGAGCAGGTCAGCGACTGGGTAAAGCCGGCCGCACTGCCGGTGTCGCGCCAGGCTGTCGATGCCAAGGCGAGCGCTTTTGTCAGCCATGGGCCGGCTGCGAAGACGATCCCGTCGACCAAACCCGTGCCGGCCGTGAAGCCGGCACCGGCGGCCAATCCCGCGACGGCATCGAAGTCAAGCACCGGCGAAGAAGTAATCGAAGTCCCCGCCGAGGAGTTGGGCCTGGCCGAGCTGGCCGAGCTGGCGCGCAGGGTGGTTGAGAGGAAACCTTGACGGATTCGCCGCCCAGCGGCCCACGGTGCGACTGACATGGGCTGGAATCCCACGCAATACCTGAAGTTCGCGCAGCCACGGCTGCGGCCGGCACTCGAACTGCTGGCGCGCGTCGATCTTGATGCGCCGGCGGTTGTCTACGATCTCGGCTGCGGCACCGGTGCGGTCACGAAGATCATGGCCGAGCGCTGGCCGCATGCCATGGTTACCGGTGTCGACGATTCAAGCGACATGCTCGAACGTGCGGCCAGCGGATCGCCCAACCTTCGCTGGCTGCGGTGCGATGTCGCAGCGTGGCAGCCGCGCTCGGCACCTGATCTGATCTATTCCAATGCGGCGCTGCATTGGCTATCCGATCACGAGCGACTGTTGCCGGCCCTGGCGGCGTGTCTGGCTCCCGGCGGCGTGCTGGCGGTGCAGATGCCCAGAAACTTCTCGGCGCCATCGCATCTGGCGATCGGGCAGACCGTGCGTGACGGACCGTGGCGCGCACGACTCGAGCCTATGCTGCGCGAGTCCCCCGTGGCCGACCCAATGTGGTACTTCGAGCTGCTGAGTTCACTGTGCACTCAGGTCGATTTATGGACCAGCGAATATTTCCAGGTTCTGCGAGGCGATAACCCGGTCAAGGAATGGACCAAGGGCACCTGGCTGCGGCCGTTTCTGCTGGCGCAGCCGGCGCACGAGCGCGGCGCATTCGAAGAGGCGTACGCACGGCGGGTCGCCATAGCCTATCCGCAGCGCGCGGACGGCAGCACGGTGCTGCCGTTTCAACGGCTGTTTTTCGTCGCGCGCCGGGCAGTCTGAGCGTCATGTCGAATTGCCGACTGCCGCGGTTGGCAGGGCGGCAGCCAACCTCGTCGCCACGGCGGAGCCTCGCTGGTCGAGCAGCTTGCGGGTAAGCAGAAACGAAAGGCCGGCAAGCAGGCAGACCCCGCCGGAGATCCAGAACGCAGCGCTGTAATCGCCGCTGCTGGTACGAATCGCGCCGGCACCGAGGGCAGCCAGGGCGGCGCCGAGCTGATGCGCCGCCGCGATCCAGCCAAAGATGACGCCGGCATTCTGGCGACCAAACAAGTCCGAAGCCAGCCGAACCGTCGGCGGCACGGTTGCCACCCAATCCAGCCCGTAGAAGATCGCAAACCATTTGAGCTCAGAGTGGCCATGGGCCAGCGTGTAGGGCAGGCACAGCAACGACAGGCCGCGCAGCAGATAGTAGATGAACAGCAGATAGCGACTTGAAAAGCGATCGGTCAACCAACCCGAGGCGGTGGTGCCGATGATGTCGAATATTCCCATCACGGCCAGTAGCCCCGCGGCCCGTACCTCGGGAATGCCAAAGTCATGACAGGCCGGGATCAGGTGCGTACCGATCAGTCCATTGGTGCTGGCGCCGCAGATGAAGAAACTGCCGGCCAGCACCCAGAACGCAGGGGAGCCCCGCACCAGCCGCAGCGCCTGCAACGGCTTCAAAGACACCGACGGGACCTGTGGGCGAGCGTCTGCGGCGCCGCCGGTGTGTCCGTACCGGGCGAGCCCCATGTCCGACGGGCGCTCGCGCATCAAGGCAAACACCAGCGCGAACACCACCGCGGCGCAGGCGGCCACCAGCAGCGCGACGCTGCGCCAACCGGAAATTTCCAACAATCGAGCCAGCACCGGCAGGAAGATCAACTGGCCGGTCGCATTCGCAGCGGTCAGTACTCCGAGCACCAAGCCACGTTGCCGGTCGAACCAGCGATTGGCGATGACCGCCGCCAGCACCAGGGCCGTGACCCCGGTCCCCGATCCCACGCAGATGCCCCACAACAACATCATCTGCCATTGCGCGCTCATGAGGGTCGTCAGGGCGACCGATGTCGCGAGCAGCGCCAGGGCGCAAAGCACCAGTCGACGCAGACCCCAGCGATCCATCAAGGATGCCGCGAACGGTCCGATCAGCCCGAACAGCACCAGATTGATGGCGATCGATACCGAGATCGCGGCACTGGTCCACCCGTATTCCGATTCCAGCGGCAGCATGAGCACGCCGGGCGTGGCACGAATGCCCGCCGTGACCAGCAGCACGAGAAAAGTAACGCCGGCCACAATCCAGGCGTAGTGCAGGCGCGGTGCTCGAGAAGCTGGGTCCATGACCGCCTCTGCGGGGTAGGGTGTTGACAGTGCACGGATATGCTAACATTATTGATGTGTATACATCAATATCCGTACCAGCATGACGACTGCTCCGGTTCCGCGTCCCTGCGCCTGCACCAGCGTGCGAAAAACCGCGCGCATTCTGGCGCGCGCCTTCGATGCGGCGCTGGCCGACTCGGGTCTGAATATCACTCAACTGGCCGTGATGCGTGGGGTCCTTCGGCACCCGCGTGAACCGCTGTCGCGAGTGGCGGAAGATCTGGCGATGGACCGAACCTCGTTGTATCGCGCCTTGGCGGCCCTGGCCAAGCAGCACTGGATCAACTTGAGCGACGGGGCGGACAGCCGCTCACGCACAGCCGCGCTGACCAAGCAGGGCGAGGCGGTGCTGGCCGCTGCAGAGCCGGGCTGGGCGAACACGCAGCGCGCGCTGATTGAGCGTTTCGGGGCCGCGCAATGGCAGGTTCTGGTCGAGGAATTGCGACGGCTGGCCGATTGCGCCAGTGCGGTCAAATCCTGAGCGTGAGCTGGCAGACATTCTGGTTATTCGTCACGATGACCTTCTTGGTCTCGGCGACGCCCGGTCCCAACATGCTGTTGGTCATGAGCAGCAGCGCCCGGTTCGGGTTCCGTGCCGCCGTGGCGACCATGGCCGGCTGCCTGATCGCGCTGCTGGCAATGATGAGCGTTTCAGCCGCCGGTCTGGGCGCCTTGCTGCAAGCGCTGCCGTCAGTGTTCGATGCTCTGCGCTGGCTCGGCGCCGCCTATCTGGCATACCTGGGCATCAAGAGTTGGCGCGCACCCCCGGCTGTCACGGCGGCGGATGCGCCGCAGGGCATGGCGCCGCGCGGCAATGCCGGCACGCTGTTTCGCCAGGGCCTGCTGGTTGCCGCCAGCAATCCCAAGGCCATTGTGTTCGCCGCGGCCTTTCTGCCCCAATTCATTCGTCCTGAGCTGCCGAAGCTGCCGCAGTTTGCGATCCTGCTGCTGAGCTTCGCGGTGATCGAGATCAGCTGGTACCTCGTATACGCCGGCAGCGGCCAGCGAGTGGCGCGCTATCTGCGGCGTGCCCAGGTAGTCAAGACCTTCAATCGGCTCACGGGCGTGGTGTTCATCGGCTTCGCTGTGATCATGGTCATCGTGCGTCATTGAGTCGGTCGCAGCGAGCTCAGCCGCCGACAATCGTGTCGAGCGAGAGCCATTCCCTGCCGTCAAACCGTATCAGGAACAGCTGCTTGATGGGCTGATAATCGCGCGGGCTGGTCCTGATCCGGATGCCAGGCCGCAACATGCCGATTTCGATGTCGAGGTTGGCCGCCTGCGCCATGAGGTTGGCGCGGGTCAGATTGTCACCGCACTTTTGCAGCACGGCGACCAACGCCTCGGCGCGCTCGTAGCCCGCGACATTCAACTGATCGCGCAAGCTCGCCTGCGGATTGTATTTGGCCATCCAATCGAGAAATTCGCGCACCGCGGGGTCCCGATCCGCGTGAGCGTGCAGCCAGTTCTTCGAGCGGGCGCTGGTGATGATGCCGGCAGCCTTGTCGAGCCCGGCCGGATCAAGAAATGCAGCAACCGACAGCGACGCGTTCGGTATGAACTGCAGCGGATGCCAGCCGATGTCGTAGGCGCTGCGAATCGCCGCGCTGGCTACGCTTCCCCAGGCCAGATCCATGAACACATCGGCTCCTGAACTCTTGAGCGTCTCGATCTGCGCATCGACGTTGCTGTCGCTGAGCCGGTAAGTGGCCTGTTGGACGATCATCGCCCCGGCCTTGTCAGCCAGTCCGTCGCGCAGGCCCTGGTAGAACTCCTGGCCGGCGGTCGAGTCCTCGTACAGCGCCGCGACCCTTGCGTTGGGCTTGTGCTGCAACAGGTACTGGGCGTAGGCGAGTCCCTCGGTGCGGTAGCTCGCATAGAATCCCATGGTCCAGGGAAAATGCACCGGATCGTCGAACACGGCCGAGGAGGCCTCGACGAACAGCTGCGGAATCTGGTGCGCGTTGGCATAGCCGCGGATGGCCAGGTTGCTGTCGGTGCCGAAGGAACTGAACAGCGCCAGCACCTGGTCCTGTTCGACCAGATGCTGGGCGAGCGCGAGCGTCCTGGCCGGATCCGAGCCGTCATCGACGCTGATGAAATTGATCCGGCGGCCGTTGATGCCGCCGCGATCGTTGATCATCTGGAAGTAGGCTGCCTCGGCGCGCGCTACCACGGCGTAGTCCTGGGAGACACCGGTATACGGGGCAATGTTGCCGATCCGAATTTCGTTGGCGCTGGCGCCGGGATCGTAACGTGGGGCGGCGCCCACCGATCCCGCCAAAGCGATGCCCGCACACAGCAGTGCCGTGGATTTGCCCATCGGCGGGCAGTCTAGAGGAGCGTGCCGCCGGCTACCAACTCAGTAGCGAAATACATGGGCCGCGCTGTCATCCCGGCATCGTGTCTTATGTCATGCCGGGTCGCGCCCGGGTCACGCCACAGTTCGCGCCTCGGGGAGCTGTGATGCACTTAACGACGCCGCGCGGGCGCTGCTCCTATCATCTGTCAAATGCTCGAAGTCATGGGCGTGGTCAATCGTCAGCCGATGCAGGCCATGCCGTAATGCGCCTGAACACGCTGCGCTCGAAAATGGTGGTGTTTCTGGTGGCGCTGCTCGGCATCGTCCAGATCGGTGTGTTCGCGCTGGTGAACACTGCCACCTCCAATGCCGCGCGCACCAAGATCGACGATGAACTCACGGTCGGCGAGAAGGTGTTCGCGAGCAACTTGAAGCAGAATGCCGACCGATTGGCTCAGGCCGCTACCGTGCTGGCGTCCGACTTTGCATTCCGCGAGGCCATCGCCACCGGCGATGGCGCCACCGTGGACTCGGCATTGCAGAATCACGGCGCGCGGGTCAAGGCCGCGGTCGTGCTGTTCGTGAATCTGCAGGGCATGGTGGTCGACGATACCCTGCGCCTGGGCGCACCGCCCCGGCGCTTCGAATTCGAATCGCTGATCGCACAGGCGAAAAGCACCGGTCAGGCGGCCGCCATCGAAATGCTCGACCAACGCGTGCTGCAGTTGGTCGCGGTCCCGGTGCAGGCGCCACTCACGATCGGCTGGATCGTCATCGGCTTTTCAGTCGATCAGCCGCTGGCCACGAATCTGCGCAGCCTGACCGGTCTGCAGGTCTCGTTCGTCACCGAGCAGAATGGCAAGTGGAACATACTCGCATCGACCTTGGCGCCAGAACAGTCGCTGGCGCTGACGGCGCGACTGCCGGCGTATGCACAGGCGCTGAACACGCGCGTTCTGGCGATGCCGCAACAGCATCAATTGCGCGTCGTGCCGCTCGGGCAGAGCGACTCGCAGCACTTCGTCGCGGTGCTGCAGCGTCCGATTGACGATGCCATGGGAAGCTTTCGCATGCTCAGTGCGAAACTGGTGGCCCTGGGTCTGTTCAGTCTGGCGCTGTCCATCACCGGCAGCGTGCTGATCGCGGTCGGCATTACACGGCCTATCGACGCGCTGCTGCAGGCGGTCAAGCGCATGCGCCGCGGCGACTATTCGATCCCGATCGAAATCCATCGCGGCGACGAGATTGGTATCCTGGCGCAAGGCCTGGATCACATGCGCGCCGGCATTGCCGAGCGCGAGCAGCGAATCCTGAAATTGGCCTATGAGGACACCCTGACGCAGTTGCCCAACCGCTCGCAGTTCGGCGAGCGCCTGCAGCGCGAAATTCTCAGCGCCGGTGAACAGCAGCGCATGCTGGCGATCTTCGTCATGGACCTGGATCGCTTCAAGTATGTCAATGACACGCTGGGCCACAGCGTCGGCGATCACGTGCTGCGCGAGGTCGCTGTTCGACTGCGCAATCTATTGCGCGACGATGACTGCGTCGCGCGCCTCGGTGGCGATGAATTTGCCGTGCTGGTGCCGACCGGCGATAACGAGCGGATCGTGAATCTGGCCAAGAGCATTCTGCTGGCGTTGGAGCAGCCGATCGATTTCGAGGGCCAACCGCTCGATGTCGGTGCCAGCATCGGCATTGCGCTCTATCCCGCGCACGCGCTCGACGCGCAAACACTGGTGCGCAATGCCGACATTGCCATGTACGTGGCCAAGCGCAGCCGCGGCGGCTACACGATCTACGATCCGCACTACGATAGCACGCAGCAGGAGCATCTTTCGTTGCTGGGAGAGCTGCGCCGTGCGGTCGAGCTGGGGGAGCTGCGGCTGTATTACCAGCCGAAAGTGACGCTGAGCTCCGCCGGCGTGCATGCCGCCGAGGCATTGATTCGCTGGGCGCACCCGGTGCGCGGCATGGTGCCGCCGGGACTGTTCATACCCTTTGCCGAGCACACCGGATACATCAAGATACTGACGCGCTGGGTGCTGTCCGAGGCGATCCGTCAGTGCGGCGTGTGGTTGCGCCAGCACATGGACATCGAAATCTCGGTCAATCTGTCGGCGCGCGATCTGATGACCCGGGATCTGCCGGAGATCATCAGCGCGCTGTTGGCCGAGCACGGTGTGCCGCCGCACATGATCTGCCTTGAAATCACCGAGAGCGGCTTCATGGAAGACCCGGCACACGCACAACGTCTGCTGGATCGGCTGGCGGCCATCGGCCTGCGCCTGTCGATCGATGATTACGGCACCGGTTATTCCTCGCTCAGCTACATCATGAAATTGCCGGTCAATGAACTCAAGATCGACCGCGCGTTCGTCTCCAACATGTCCGAAGATGCCGACATGATGACCATCGTTCGATCAACCATCGAACTCGGCCACAATCTGGGTCTAAAGGTAGTGGCCGAAGGCATTGAGGATGCCAAGGGTTATGCGCTGTTGCGCAGCTTGGGCTGCGATTTCGCGCAGGGCTACTACATCAGTCCACCGATGCCCGCCGAGGCCCTGCCGGGCTGGCTCAACGGCAGCATTGCAATCAGGCGTCTGCCCGAGGCGATGATCGCGGCGGCGCTGGCGGAGTCGTCGGCGGAGTCGAGCGACAGCCCGGTGTCGGCTGCGGGTTAAGCCGACCGTATCACGGCGCGCTGCGCTTGTGCTGGTACTCGGCTGAGTACAGGCGCAATACGGTGACGGCGAGTGCCATGACCACTGGTCCCACGATCAAGCCGGGCAGCCCGAGGACCTTCAAACCGCCAAACAGTGCGATGAACACCAGCAGCGCCGGCATGGCCGCATCGCCCACCAGGCGTGGCCGGATCAGGTAGTCGCTGAGTCCCACGATCAACAGCGCGCCCCAGAGCAGTTCAACCACGGCCATGGCTGGATGTCCGCTCGCGAACAGATACACTCCGGCCGGAATCCACACCAGCATCGTGCCGACGGCGGGGATCAGCGAGGCCAACGCCGTGGCGATGCCAAAGAACAAGGGCTGCGGCACGCCCGTTATCCAAAAGCCGAGGGCCGCCAGCAGACCTTGCGCGAGCCCGGTCAACACCGTGCCCGACACGGTCATGCGCCCCACGCGCCGGAATTCAGCCAGCAGGCCGCGCGTGTGTTTGGGGTCCAGCGGCGATACCACGACGATCGCCGATACCATGCGTGGCCAATAGCGCAGCACCAGGTGCATGGTCAGCACCGCGAAGAACAGACCGAGCACGACCGCAAAGGCGCCTGAGGCCACCGACCCGGCCATCGCCGCCGAGCGTGAGGCGATCTCTCCGGCGCCGGCCTCCAGCCGGTCTGTCACGCTCGCGGCGGAAATGTCGAAACGCCCGAGCCAACGCGTGGCCGCGTCCACCCAGGCGCTGAGCGGGCCGCCGGTGTGCAGTTGCACACGCACGGAATTGGCGAATTCGACGATCCGCGCCACGAAGTGCGTCACGAACGCGCTCAACGCACCGACGATGATCAGCGTGGAGGTCACTATGGTGATCAACGATGCAGCCACGGGCCGATCGCTACGCTGCACCAGCAGCGCGTACACCGGTTCGAGCGTGAACGCCATCAGCGTGCCGAGCAGGATACCGGTGGCGAACGGCAACGCGAGCCAGACGATGGCCGATACCGCGGCCAGCGCAAGCCAACCGAGCGCGCGGCGTGCGGTGATCATCGCCATCGCGCCCGCTCCTGGGGGCGCGCTCCCGGCTGGTTGGTGCGCTCGCGCTCTTGCCTCATGCTGGCTGGGAAACTTACGCTCATTCCATCGCCGGCGTCAGTGTTTTGCGCGCCGGCCGCCGCCGATCGCAGGCCCGCGATACAATGCGCGCCGAGCACCATGTCGGACGCAGATACTGAAGTCTTTCGATCCGCTTCCCGGGCAGCTTGCCACGATCGCGCCTTCATGCTCTCGGCGGTAGGGATCGCGAGCGCGGTCCAGTTCGACGGTGTTCAGTTCCTGCTGACGGTCGACCCGGCCGATCTCACGCTGGCGCAAAGTCACCTGCGCTCGTACGACGCGGAGAGCCGTCCCGCCCCGCCGTTGCCCGGTCCGCCGCGCATCTACCCCAACGCCTGGGTTGGCTGCCTGCTGTATCTCGCGGTGCTCGTGGGCGTGGACCTGGCGATCTCGAACGGATGGGGGCGGCTCGATGCTTTCGAGCTCGGTGAGCTCGATGCGGGACGCGTACAGGACGGGCAATGGTGGCGAGCTTGGACCGCGCTGACCCTGCACCTGGACAGCGCTCATTTGGCAGCGAACCTTGCCGCCGGCGTATGGTTTGGATTTCTGGCTGCGCGCCAGATTGGCGCTGGCAGTGCGTGGCTGCTGATCGTAACCGGCGCGGCGCTGGCCAATTTGTTTGAAGCTCACTTCGGCCCCGCAACGCATCGTGCGGTGGGCGCCTCGACCGCGGTTTTTACGGCACTCGGCCTGCTCGCCGCGCATTCGTGGCGCACGCGCTTTCATCTGCCGCAAAGATGGGCGCTGCGATGGGCGCCGCTGGTCGCCGGTGCAGTGCTGCTGGGTTGGTTCGGCTCGGCCGGAGAAGGCACCGACATCGTCGCGCATGCGCTCGGATTTGTGTTCGGCTGCCTGCTGGGTTCCTGTGCGGCCCTGCCGGCAGTGCAATGGGCCCTGAACCGTGTGCCGCAATGGCTCGCCGGAGCGGCGGCACTGGCTTCTCTGGGCACCGCCTGGGCGTGCGCACTGCTGCGCGGCTGAGGCGGCGCCGATATCGGCTCAAGGCAGCGCGCTCATGGACAGCGCGAGCACAATGCTCAGCCCCACGAGCACGATCGGTGGCACGTGCCAGTGCTGCAGCGCCAGCAAGCCGAGCAGTACGATGATCAAATCCTTCAAACCGTGGATGGCGCTGGTGGCGACCGGACTGATGAGTGTCGCAGCCAGCACACCGACGACCGCGGCATTGACCCCGGCAAGCCCGGCGCGAGTGCCGGCGTGGCCCGCGAGCCAGCTGCGCACGGACAGGGCGGCCAAGGACAGCAGCAGCCCCGGTACAAACAGGCTCATCAGCGCCATCAGGGCCCAGGCCAGTGCCCATCCCTGGGGCGCCAGCAGCGCCCCAAGGTAGGCGGAAAACGCAAACAGCGGGCCCGGCAGCGCCTGCGCCGCCCCATACCCGGCCAGGAACTGATCGTCCGTGAGCCAGCCGCTGGGGACCAACGCGTCGCGCAGCAGCGGCAGCACGACATGTCCGCCACCGAATACCAGCGATCCGGAGCGATAGAGCAGGCCGATGAGCTGCAGCAGGCTATGTGGGCTGGACAGAGGCAAGCTCAGCAGCGCCAGCCCGAGCAGGGCGACGAATACCGCCAAGGCAACCGTGCCGATGCGCGCGGGGCTGCGTGCGCCGGCGCTCGCAGAGCGCGTTAACGCCGGCGCGGCGAGCCGGCGCGCGGCGCACGCGCCGAGCACGGCGCCTGCCGCAAGCACCAGCAGCGGCGTCATCGCACTGCGCGCGAACAGCAGCCAGGCGGCGCCGAGCACGGCAATGCCTGCGCGCGGCCAATCCGGACACAGGGCGCGCGCCATCTGCCAGACCGCCTGTGCCACGACGATGACCGCGACCCATTTCAATCCCGCGAGAGCCGCAGCCATCGGTGCCGCCGGCAGCTGCGGCGCCCAAAGCGCGCACCCGAGCATGAGCAGGGCCGACGGCGCCGTGAATCCCGCCCAAGCGGCGCAAGCTCCGGCCAGCCCGGCGCGGCGCTGTCCAATCAGAAAACCGACCTGACTGCTGGTCGGTCCGGGCAGAGCTTGGCACAGCGCGACCAGATCGGTGAATTCCTCCAGCACCAGCCAGCGCTTCTGGCGCACGTACGTGCGCTCAAAGTAACCCAGATGCGCAATCGGTCCGCCAAAGCAGGTGAGCCCCAGCTTCAACGCGACCCAAAATACTTCCGCGACTGCGTTCGGCGCCGGCGAGGCAGTCGGGCGATTGGCTTGCATACGCGATCGCCCCGCCCGGTTACCTCAGAATGGATAGTTTATGCCGGTGAACACCGCTGCGCCCTCGCTGCCATAGCCGATATCGACATAGCCGACCACGAACGGGCGGGCGATACCGCGGATCCCCAGGCCGCCGACCGGGTGCAGCTGCGTGAGCGGAAAAGTGCTGGTTTGCGCGAATACCCGACCGAGATCGACGAATGGCGCCAATTCCAGGTCGACCCTGGTGGCGATGGCATTGAAGGACAGCAGCTTGTGGCGCACCTCGAGGGTGCTCGAGAAGGAATCGCGATCATAGTAGCGCCCGGTCCCGTAGCCGCGCAGCGGCTGGTCGCCGCCGATCCCGCTTTGATCTCCGCCGAGACTGCTGAGCGCCCAGAACGGCACGCGGTGAGCGGTCGGCAAGTAGCGTAAAGCCACATGTGTGGCGATGATCGTGTCCGGCGTGATCGGCCAGAAGACGCGGCCGTCCACGCCCGTTTCGCTGTACATCGAATCGTTGAGCACGCCCTGCCGGCTGGCCAGCCCGCCATAGGCTACCCATTCCATGCCGCGCGTGGGCGCGGCCAGGCTATCGCGGGTGTCGTAGCCGATCGACACGCGATTGAGCAGTTGATCATTGGTACCCACGCCCAGGATGTGACCGAAGCGGCTTTCGAGGGTGGCGACGCCCGTCAATGTCCCGGGCAGCACATCCACGACCGAGGCGCGTCCGGTATAGCCCAGTTGCCATGCGTGGTTGAGATTGAACCCGACCTGCACCTGCGCCAGCTCTTCCTGTTCGGTGTAGTTCGTTTCGGCGCTGAACGCCGATTCATTGCCGATGCCGTAGAAGCGCGGCGTGCCGCTGCGATCGAAGATCAGACTTGCGTTGATCGACCAACGCTCATTGCGCAGCCGTCCGATCTGGTACTCGCCATCGAAGCCGCGTTCGACCCGCTCGGCTGCGCCCGCGACGGCGGACCACTGTTCGTCCTCGGAAGGGTAGTCGTAGATACGGGCGTGGGCACCGTAGCCGAAATAGGGGTTGTAATAGAGGTCGGGTGCGTAGATGCGCGTGATGTCGTGGTTGTCATCGGTTTGCAGGCGCACCGGCAGAATGCCGAGCGTGGTGCCACTGTTCGGATCGACGCCGATCAAGGGCACCGGAAGAAACGGCGCCGTGGCCGGATTCAACCACTTTGGCAGATTCGAGCTTGGCGTCGGAACCTGCGTACCCGGTTCCACCGGCGTGGCTTGTGCTGCGGCGTCCGCGGCCGGGTCCGAGTTCGCCGGCGCCGCCAGCAGTCCGGCGAGGCATGCAAAGATGAGCGGTAATGTCAGCGCCGCGCGCCCGCGGCTATCGTATGCACTTTGAATCAGGGCACCAGGCATCGTCACTCCGATTCGCATTCCCGCGCTATCGCGCTCTGGCGCGCACATGCGTTGGCGCTCAAATTCACTGTACGGTTTGTATCGCGCGGCGCGCTATGATAATTCCGAACACGCCGCAAGCTCGGACAATTCACGATCGTCGCGATTGCGCCGCGCCGCGGGCTCAGCGCGTCTGACGTCGCTGCACTTCGGCCGGAAACATCGGCCACCGGCGTATTCTAAATAACATTAACATAGCGACATTACTTCTTGATTAGCAATGTAATTATGATCTGAAACGGCCACCTGCGGCAGCGTCGTTCCGGCCTAAGGTCGCTGATCCGGCGCCGCCGGCCAGTGCCGCTCGAGGCGTTCGTCGACCTCGCCGATGCAGGCGGCCAGCGTGTTGCTCGCGGCCTGAATCTCCTCATGCATGCGCTGTTCCGAGGCGCGTTGCGCTTCTCGCAGCGAAGCCAGCTCCTGCTGCAGATACTGGCGCAACTCCGTGACACGCGAGGCCTCCGCGTTGTCCACCAGTTCGCGTTGTGCGCGCAATTCGGCCGCATGCCGCCGGTGCGCGGCCACCAGCTTGAATTGGGCCGTCAGCAGCAGCCCGAAGCACACCGCGATCAGCACGCTCGCGAGTCCCAGCAGCACCAGCCCCAGCGGCATGCTCACGCGCGTGAAGCCGAACGAGGCCGATACCGGCGCGGCGAGCATTCCCCAATTGACCATGACGAAGCCGATCAATGCCAGGGCCGCAATCCAGATCAATACGTTGGCTGGTTTGAATTTCACGGGGCGGCGCTCCTGTAATCATTCATCGGGCTTGGCCTCAGCTTGGTTCGCCTGTCCTTCGAGCGCCTCGAGCACCTGCGTGGTGTCGGTCGGGGTCTGCATGGCTGCTGCCACCGCGTCGTGGCGGTCGTGCACCATCGGCAGATCGTGGCGCAATTCCTCGAGCAGATGGATCAGTTTGGTGGTTTTCTGCTCAGTCGATAAATTGAGCTGCAGATCGAGATTGAGGCGTTGGGCGTCGAACCGAGCCTGCCTGTTCTGCGAGATCAGAACCACCGTGGTGGTGAGAAAGGCTCCGAGACTCATGAGCCCCTGCAACCAGAAAAACGGCGGCGGATCGAACTGCGGCAGGTGCAGGCGCGCGGCCAGGGCGTTGTACAGCAGCCAGAGCATGGTCGCCGCCAGGGCATAGAATAAATACTGCGGCCGGCCCAGCCATCGGGCCAGATGCTCCAGTCGCCGCTGCGCATCGCTGAGTTTGAATTCTTCGCGACGATGGAAGGCGAGAATGTTGTCTATGTTCTGGCTGACATGCTCGGGCACGCCCTCGTTCGGGCGAGCGGCCATTGCGCCTGCGCTGCCGGGCGCTTGCTGGTCGTGGGCAGACATGCTCCCATTGTACTGAAGCGCCGCATGCCCGCGGCGCCGGCGATCAGGTGGCGCGGCGAGCCGTGGGGGCCGACCAGATCTGCACGCGCTCGCTGCCGGAGCTCGAGTCGAGTCTCGACTCCGCCGACAGATGCGCGAGATAGCGCGTGAAAAGCTCGATATCCAGAGGCTTGACCCAGTGCGAGTCGAAACCGGCGGCTCGGGAGCGCTGCCGGTCGGTCTCCTGGCCCCATCCGGTCAGGGCAATGAGCGCCATCGACTTCCCCCAGGGCTGCGCGCGCATGCGGCGCGCCAGCTCGTAGCCGTCGAGGCCCGGCATGCCGATATCGAGCACGGCGACCTCGGGCGCAAAGGCTGGCGCCGCATCCAGGGCGAGGAAACCATCCGCCGCAGTGCGGACATCGTGACCGGACAAGCTCAGCAACGTGGCCAGGCTTTCGAGCGCGTCGTGGTTGTCGTCCACGAGCAGAATGCGGCGCCTGGGCGCGGGATCTGCGGCCGACGTGTCCACCGCCGCCGCCGCCTCGAAGCCGGCCGCGGGCGTTTGGGCCAGCGCCGGCTCATCCAGTGCGGCCGGCAGACGGATGGTGAATTCCGTGCCCTGGCCTACCCCGGCACTGTGGACGCTGATGCTGCCGCCATGCAGGCCGAGCAGCCTCTTGACCAGCGCCAGACCGATACCCAGGCCGCCGCGAGAGCGCTCCTCCATCATTCCAGCCTGACTGAACAGATCGAACACCGTGGGCAGCAGCGAGGCCGGAATGCCGATGCCGTTGTCGCGGATGCGAATCTCCACCTCGCGGCCGATCAGCCGTGCGCTCAGATCTATCCTGCCGCCCGTGTCGGTGTACTTCACCGCATTGCCGAGCACGTTGCCGAGCACCTGCGTCACGCGCGTGAGATCGCCCAACAGCCGCAACGGCGTAGCCGGCATATCGATGTGCAGCTCGTGCTTTTGCTGCACCAGCATCGGCTGCACGGTCTCGACCGCGCGGGCCACGGCAGCGGCGAGTTCCACGGGTTTGACGTCGATGTTGATCTTGCCGCGCGTGATACGCGAAACATCGAGCAGATCATCCACCAGACGCGTCAAATGCGATGCCTGTCGCTCGATCACATCGCGCGCCCACTCCACCTGCGCAGCGGCCATGGGATTGAGCCGCATGAGCCTGACGGCATTGTGGATCGGCGCCAGGGGATTGCGCAGCTCATGCGCCAGCATCGCCAGAAACTCGTCCTTATGCCGATCGGCCTCCTTGAGTTGGTGTTCGATGCGCGCACGCTCGGAGATTTCACCGTGCAGCGCGCGATTGGCCTGCTCGAGTCCGGCAATGGCCTCTCGCAGCGAGGCGTTGAGCTGTTCGAGCTCGCGGGTTTTCTCAGCCTGCAGGTTCGAATGTGCCTCGGCGAGCTGGCTGTTGGCCTGCGCCAGCGTGCTGTTGAGTTGCTGCAGCTCGCGCCGCTTCAGATGCAGCTCCACCAGGACGGCCACCTTGCTGCGAAGGATTTCCGGCGCCACCGGAATCAGCACATAGTCCACGGCGCCGAGCTTGTAGCCCTTCAATCGGTCGAGGTCGGTGATGTGCACGCCGGTGACGAAGATGATCGGCGTGCGTTCGAATCGCGGATGATCGTGAATCATGGCCGCGGTTTCGAACCCGTCCATACCGGGCATGCTGACGTCGAGCAGCACGACCGCATACTCGCCCTGCATCAGCCGCTCGAGCGCCTCGTCGCCGGAATGGGCGCTGACCAGGTTCTGCCCGAGATCCTGCAGTATCGCCTGGTAGGACAGCAATCGCCCCGGCTGGTCGTCCACCAGCAGGATGTTGACCTTGGGGCCGTCGCCGCCCACGGGGCTGCCCGGGCTCATCGGTGCAACCACATCCGCACCAGCGACAGCAGCTGGTCGCTGTTGACGGGTTTGGCGACGTAGTCCGAGGCGCCCGCCTCCAGGCACTTCTCGCGATCGCCCTTCATGGCCTTGGCGGTCAGCGCGATGATCGGCAGCTGCCGGAAACGTGAGTCGCTGCGAATGCGCCGCATGGTCTCGTAGCCATCCATCTCCGGCATCATGATGTCCATGAGTACCAGCGACAGATCCTCGGTGCTTTCGATCTGCCGGATCGCATCCTGCCCATTGCTGGCGCTCAGCACCTGCATGTTGTGCCGTTCGAGCAGGCTGTTGAGCGCGAAGATGTTGCGAACGTCATCATCGACCACCAGCACCCGGCGTCCGCGCAAAGCGTCATCGCTTTGATGCAGGTGCTCGATCATCTTCTGCTGCGCCGGCGGCAGGTCGGCGACGATGCGGTGCAGAAACAGCGCCGTCTCATCCAGCAGCCGCTCCGGCGAATGCACGCCTTTGACCACCACGCTCTTGGCCTTCTTGCGCAGCTCGCGCTCCTCGGCCTCGCTGAGCTCGCGACCGGTGAACACGACGATAGGAATATCACTGAGCTCGGTCTGCAGCTGAATCGCATCCAGCAGCTCGAAGCCCGACATATCCGGCAGCCGCAGATCCAGCACGATGCAATCGAAGCTGCTGGTGCGCAGCAGCTCCAGGGCGACGGCGCCCGTGCCCGCCGTGGTGATCTCGACATCGCTGTGATCGAGCAACGCACGGATGCTCATCTGCTCGGCCGGATCGTCCTCGATCACCAGCAATTGCCGCACCCGCGGCTCGGTAAATGCGCGGATGCGATCAAAGGCGTGCTCCAGGCCATCGGTCGTCAACGGTTTGTTGATGAACGAGAAGGCGCCGCGCTCGAGCCCATATTGGCGCTCCTCCTCGATCGTCAGGATCTGCACCGGAATATGTCGCGTGTCCGGATTGCGCTTGAGATGACTCAGCACCGTCCAGCCCAGCATGTCCGGCAGGAAGATATCGAGAGTGATGGCGGTCGGGCGGTATTTGCGCGCCAACTCGAGCGCAGCGGTGCCGGTCTGGGCGACCAGGACCTTGAACTGGCGGTCCCGAGCCAGATTCAACAGCACGCGCGCATAGTGCGGGTCGTCCTCGACGATCAGCAGCACTGCATCCGCGGGTTGTAGATTCTCCCGGTCATCGCTCAGCTCTTCCTGGCGTGTCGCCGGCAGCACGATCGGCTGATACGCGCCGATCGCCGGCGTGTTGCTACCCCCCTGCAGCGCCACCTTGTTGAAGGCCGGTCCGCTGTAGACCAAGGGCAGGTACAGCGTGAAGGTGCTGCCACTGCCGGGCACGCTGCTCAGACGGATTTCCCCGCCGAGCAGATGGGCCAGCTCGCGGCTGATGGCGAGACCCAAGCCGGTGCCGCCATAGCGCCGCGCGGTGCCGGCGTCCGCCTGCTGGAAGGCTTCGAAAATGATGCGCTGCTTCTCCAGGGCGATGCCGATGCCGGTGTCGCTGACTGAAAATTCGATCACTGGCTGCACCTGGCTGAGCAGTGGATGGTCCGGTGCCCAGCCGCCGGCGGCGATGCCCACGTGCAGCCGCACGCCCCCGTGCTCGGTGAATTTGAGCGCGTTGGACAACAGGTTCTTGAGCACCTGCATCAGGCGTTTGCTGTCGGTGGTGATGGCGCGGCCCAGATGCGGATCGAAATTGGTGGTGAAGGCCAGCTTGCGGTTATCGGCTTCGTGCCGGAACGAGCGCTCGATTGTTTCCTTGAGGTGTGCGAACGACAGCTCCTCGGTCTCCACCGTCACCGTTCCGGACTCGATCTTCGACAGATCAAGGATATCGCTGATCAGATTCAACAGATCGGTGCCGGCGCCGTGGATGGTCTTGGCGAATTCGACCTGGCGCGCGGTCAGATTGGTATCCGGATTCTCAGCCAGCTGCTGGCCGAGGATCAGAATACTGTTGAGCGGCGTGCGCAGCTCGTGCGACATGTTGGCGAGGAATTCCGACTTGTAGCGCGAGGTCAGCGCAAGCTCCGTGGCTTTCTCTTCCAGCGCGCGGCGTGCGAGTTCAATTTCCTGATTCTTGCGCTCGACTTCCACGTTCTGTTCGGCCAGCAGCCGCGCCTTGGTCGCCAGCTCCTCGTTGGTCTGCTGCAATTCCTTCTGCTGTGTCTGCAGCTCGGCGGCCAGCTGCTGCGACTGCGTCAGCAGGCCCTCGGTACGCATCTGCGCCTCGATGGTGTTGAGCACCACGCCGATGCTGCCGGTCAGCTGCTCCAGGAATGCAAGTTGCGAGGTTGTGAACTCCTTGAGCGATGCCAGCTCGACCACGGCTTTGACGTTGCCCTCATACAGCACCGGCAGCGCAATGACATTGCGCGGCGTGGCCTCGAGCAAGCCGGAGCGAATGCGGATGGCATCGGGTGGAATATCGGCCAGCAGGAATCGCTGCCGATCGAGCGCGCATTGCCCGACGATGCCCTGTCCCATGGCATAGCGGCGCGGTTCACCGCCATCGAGCGGATCGGCGAAGCTCGCGAGCTGCTTCAGGCAGGCGGACCCACTCGCGGTTTCCATGACGTAGACGACGCCCTGTTGGGCGTTGACCAGAGGAGCCAGTTCGGACAGCAGCATCTGCCCGACCGTGACCAGATCACGCTGGCCCTGCATCATGCGGCTGAACTTCGCCAAGTTGGTCTTGAGCCAGTCCTGTTCGGTGTTGCGTTCCGTCGTGGCGCGCAGGTTGCCGATCATGGCGTTGATGTTGTCCTTGAGGTCCGAGACCTCGCCGCGGGTGTCGACCTGGATCGATCGTGTGAGGTCGCCCTTGGTCACGGCAGTGGCGACTTCCGCGATCGCACGCACCTGTGTGGTCAGATTCGCCGCCAGCAGATTCACGTTGGCGGTCAGATCCTTCCAGGTACCGGCGGCGCCCGGCACGTGCGCCTGGCCGCCGAGGCGTCCTTCGACTCCCACCTCGCGCGCCACCGTGGTCACCTGGTCAGCGAATATCGCCAGCGTGTCGGTCATGCTGTTGATGGTATCGGCCAGTGCCGCGACCTCACCCTTGGATTCCACTGTCAGGCGCTGGCGCACATCGCCGTTGGCGACGGCGGTCACGACCTTGACGATGCCGCGTACCTGATTGGTCAGGTTGTTGGCCATGACATTGACGTTGTCGGTCAGATCCTTCCAGGTGCCGGCGACGCCGGGCACGACAGCCTGGCCGCCGAGCTTGCCTTCGGTGCCGACCTCGCGCGCCACGCGCGTGACTTCGGCCGCAAAGCTGTTGAGCTGATCGACCATGGTGTTGATCGTTTCCTTCAACTGCAGGATTTCGCCCTGCACGTCGACGGTGATTTTGCGCGACAGATCGCCGCGTGCGATCGCGGTCGCGACCTCGGCGATATTGCGCACCTGACCGGTGAGGTTGCTGGCCATCCAATTGACGTTGTCGGTCAAGTCCTTCCAGGTGCCGGCGATTCCCGGGACGATGGCCTGACCGCCGAGCTTGCCTTCGGTGCCGACCTCGCGCGCCACGCGCGTGACCTCGGCCGCGAAGCCGTTCAATTGATCGACCATCGTGTTGATGGTTTCCTTGAGCTGCAGGATCTCCCCACGCACGTCGACCGTGATCTTGCGCGACAGATCGCCCTTGGCCACCGCGGTTGTGACTTCGGCGATGTTGCGCACCTGGCCGGTCAGATTGGTCGCCATGGCGTTGACCGAGTCGGTCAGATCCTTCCAGGTGCCGCCGACGCCCGGCACGATCGCCTGGCCGCCCAGACGCCCGTCGGTGCCGACTTCGCGTGCCACGCGCGTCACTTCAGCGGCAAACGCATTCAATTGATCGACCATCGTATTGATGGTTTCCTTGAGCTGCAGGATCTCGCCCTTGACGTCGACCGTGATCTTGCGCGAGAGATCGCCATTGGCGATCGCGGTAGCGACGTCGGCGATGTTGCGCACCTGGTTGGTCAGATTGCTGGCCATCGAATTGACGTTGTCGGTGAGGTCCTTCCACACGCCGCTGACGCCCTTGACGTCGGCCTGGCCGCCCAGATTTCCCTCGGTACCGACCTCACGGGCCACGCGCGTGACCTCGGCCGCGAAGCCGTTCAACTGGTCGACCATCGTGTTGATGGCCTCCTTGAGCTGCAGGATCTCGCCCTTGACGTCCACGGTCACCTTGTGGGAGAGATCTCCGCGTGCGATCGCGGTCGCCACCTCGGCGATATTGCGTACCTGGCCGGTCAGATTGCCGGCCATCGAATTGACGTTGTCGGTCAGATCCTTCCAGGTGCCGCCGATGCCTACCACGTACGCCTGGCCGCCCAGCTTGCCGTCGGTACCGACCTCGCGCGCCACGCGGGTGACTTCCGAGGCGAAGGAGCGCAGCTGATCGACCATGGTATTGACGGTCTCCTTGAGCTGCAGGATCTCCCCGCGCACGTCCACAGTGATCTTGCGTGACAGATCCCCGCGAGCGATCGCGGTGGAGACTTCGGCAATGTTGCGTACCTGGCCGGTCAGATTGCTGGCCATCGAATTGACGTTGTCGGTCAGATCCTTCCAGGTGCCGGCGACGCCCGGCACGATCGCCTGTCCGCCGAGCTTGCCCTCGGTGCCGACCTCGCGCGCCACGCGCGTGACTTCGGCGGCGAAGCTGTTGAGCTGATCGACCATGGTATTGATGGTGTTCTTGAGCTCGAGAATCTCGCCCTTGACGTCGACCGTGATCTTGCGCGACAGATCGCCCTTGGCGACCGCCGTGGTGACCTCGGCGATGTTGCGAACCTGACTGGTCAGATTGGTCGCCATCGCATTGACCGAGTCGGTCAGATCCTTCCAGGTGCCGGCGGCGCCGGGCACCAGCGCCTGGCCGCCGAGCTTGCCTTCGGTGCCGACCTCGCGCGCCACGCGCGTGACTTCCGAGGCGAAGGAACGCAGCTGGTCGACCATGGTGTTGATGGCCTCCTTGAGCTGCAGGATCTCGCCGCGCACGTCGACCGTGATCTTGCGCGACAGATCGCCGTTGACCACGGCAATCGTCACCTCGGAAATATTGCGCACCTGGCCGGTCAGATTGCTGGCCATCGAATTGACATTGTCGGTCAGATCCTTCCAGACTCCGCTGACGTCCTTGACCTCAGCCTGCCCGCCGAGCTTGCCTTCGGTGCCCACCTCGCGCGCCACGCGCGTGACTTCGGCCGCGAAGCCGTTCAACTGATCGACCATCGTATTGATGGTTTCCTTGAGCTGCAGGATCTCGCCACGCACATCGACCGTGATCTTGCGCGACAGGTCGCCGCGCGCCACCGCCGTGGTGACCTCGGCGATGTTGCGCACCTGGCCGGTCAGGTTGGTCGCCATCGCGTTGACCGAATCGGTCAGATCCTTCCAGGTACCGGCGACCCCCGGCACGATCGCCTGTCCGCCGAGCTTGCCTTCGGTGCCGACCTCGCGCGCCACGCGCGTGACTTCCGAGGCGAAGGAGCGCAGCTGGTCGACCATGGTGTTGATGGCTTCCTTGAGCTGCAGAATCTCGCCGCGCACGTCGACCGTGATCTTGCGCGACAGGTCGCCGTCGGCGACCGCGATGGTTACCTCGGAGATGTTGCGTACCTGGCCGGTCAGATTACTGGCCATGGAATTGACGCTGTCGGTCAGGTCCTTCCAGATGCCGGCCACGCCCGGCACCACCGCCTGGCCGCCGAGCTTGCCTTCGGTCCCAACCTCGCGCGCCACGCGCGTCACCTCGGAGGTGAATGCGCTCATCTGCCGAATCATCGCGTTCACGACTGTGGCCGAACGCAGAAACTCGCCCTCGAGCGGTCTGCCCTCAACATCCAGCGCCATGGTCTGCGACAGATCGCCTTTCGCCACGGCGCTGATTGCGCGCGTGACCTCGGTGGTGGGCCACAGCAGGTCTTCGATCAAGGTGTTGACGCAGATCTGCATCGAATTCCAGGCGCCGCTGCGACGGCTGCCCGAGAGGCGATACCGGGTCTTGCCTTCCTTTCCGACCGTCTGGCCGACGCGCTCGAGGTCCAGCGCCATCTGCTGATTCGACAGCACGATCTCATTGAAGGCGTCAGCGATCTTGCCTGCCAGCCCCGTCTGATCGCCCGGCAGTCTGACCGAGAAGTCGCCGTCACGGACCGCCTGCAGGGCACGCAGCATGACGCGCATGTCCAGGGCGTGCAGTTCGGCGTCGCCGCCGCCGTTGCCATTTCTTGCCTTGGGTGCAGTACCGGTCTTGCGGGCGGCTTGGGCTTGATTGTCGGCGATACGCATCGTTAGCACTCCGTGGCAGAACGCAACAGCGGCTGGACCGGCGTATCGGCAAGCCGGCTCAGTAGTGTAGGGCTGTAATTTTTACAGCGGGTGGTCGAGGGGATCGACCGCAACAGCGTTGCACTGGATCGAAGGGTTCGCGTGACTGAGGCGCGCAAGCGCTGACCGTATTGATTGGCCTGAGTTTAGAAATATCCCAATCGCTTCCCGAACTTCAAGAATAGCAGAAGCCTGTAATCGCGCAATGAATTCAGGGCGTTGCGTCGGTATACAGCGACAGCTCGACGAGTCAGCCCCGCCTCTGATACCCACTCAAGGAAGATTGCTCTGGCGAACCTGCGGCAGGCAGTTATCATGCGCGCATAGGCCCCAGGGCAACTGTAATGGCGAACAGGCCTGCCGAAGTGTGGAGTTGCCACTATGATGGATGAGGATCGGAGCGCTCAAAGCGGCGCTCGCGATAGCGCAGCCGATGCCGAGTCGCTCATCCTGGTGGATGAAGCCGACCGCGAAGTTGGGCACTTGAGCAAGGCGCAGTGCCATCAGGGCCATGGCGTGCTGCATCGGGCCTTCTCGCTGCTGATCTTCAATGCTGCGGGGGAGCTGTTGCTGCAGCAGCGCGCGGCCTCGAAACGCCTGTGGCCGCTGTACTGGTCGAACAGCTGCTGCAGCCATCCCCGCCGCGCCGAAAGCATGGAGACCGCGATTCACCGCCGCCTGCTCGAGGAACTGGGGCTGCGTAGTAGGCTGCATTTCTTGTATAAGTTTCAGTATCAGGCGCAATTCGATGCCGGGGGGGCCGAACACGAGGTCTGCTCGGTGTTCGTTGGCCGCTCCAGCGAGCCGGTTCGGGCCAATCGCAGCGAGGTGCTGGCTTGGCGCTGGATCGCTCCCGAGGCCCTGCAGACGGAACTGAGCGGCAGCGGCGCGGATAGATTTACGCCGTGGTTCATGTTGGAGTGGGCACGCATCTGGCGCGATCACCGCCCGGAACTGCTGGCCCTGCAATAGGAGTTATCAATTTGGCTATTCCTTTGATTCAGGCGTACCGCGTGGGACGCTACATTGCCGGCCGTAAGCTGCGGGGCGCAAAGCGCTATCCGCTGGTGCTGATGCTCGAACCCCTGTTCCAGTGCAATCTGGCCTGTGCCGGCTGCGGCAAGATCGATCATCCAAAAGAGACCCTGCAGAAGCGGCTCAGCGTGGATGATGCGCTGCGGGCGGTGGATGAGTGCGGCGCACCGATGGTGTCCATTCCCGGCGGCGAGCCATTGATTCACAAAGAAATGCCGCAGATCGTCGCCGGCATCGTCGCGCGCCGCAAATTCGTCTATCTGTGCACCAATGCCATCTTGTTGCCCAAACATATCGACGAATACCGCCCTTCGCCCTATCTGACATTCTCGATCCATCTGGACGGCAGTCGAAAGCGTCACGACGAGTCGGTATGCCAGGAAGGGGTGTTCGACAAGGCGGTGTTCGCCATCAAGCTTGCGCGCAGCAAGGGTTTTCGAGTCACCATCAATTGCACGCTCTTCAGCGGCGAGAATCCCGACGAGGTAGCGGCATTCTTCGATGAGGCGATGGCGCTGGGCATCGAAGGCATCATGGTCTCGCCCGGCTACAGCTACCACCACGCGCCGCGGCAGGATGTGTTCCTGGGTCGCAGCGCCAGCAAGCGGCTGTTCCGCGAGATCTTCAAACGAGGGCGCAGGGCAGGGGCTGGTCCCAAGGACTCACGCCCGCGTTGGTCCTTCAATCATTCGGGCCTGTTCCTGGATTTCCTGGCCGGTAACCAGGCCTACCAGTGCACGCCGTGGAGCACCCCGACCTACAATATCTTCGGCTGGCAGCGGCCGTGCTATCTGCTCACCGATGAAGGCTACGCGCCGAGCTTCCGTTCGCTCATGGAGGATACCGACTGGGAGCAGTATGGCGTGGGCAGGAATCCCGCCTGCGACAACTGCATGGCGCACTGCGGCTATGAGGGCACGGCTGTGGATGATGCCTTTGCGCATCCCATCAAGGCCCTCAAGACGGCACTGCGCGGTCCACGTCTGACCGGGCCCATGGCGCCCGAGATGCCGATTCTGTACGGGGAGCGCACGCGCCAGTCCGTGGTCACAGTGCCGGTCGAGGCCGTCAAACGAGCCAACCGTGAGCCGGATGGTGGGCAAACCGCTAGGCCGCAGTGATTGCATGGATGAGTCGGTAAAGCGTGCTGCCTTCGCGGCGCAGCTCGAATCCTGGCGCGCGCGCATAGAGTTGGGGCTGGCGGCGCGGCTGCCGAGCGCCGAGGCGGTGCCGACGCGTCTGCATCAGGCGATGCGCTACAGCGTGCTGGGTGGCGGCAAGCGCGTGCGCCCGGGGCTGCTGTTTGCCACCGCGCGCACGGTGGGGCTTGCCGAAGAGCAGGTCGAGGCGGCGGCCTGCGCGATCGAGCTGGTGCATGTGTATTCCCTGGTACACGATGACCTGCCGGCAATGGACGATGACGATCTGCGCCGCGGTCGGCCGACCTGCCACAAGGCCTTTGACGAGGCGACCGCGATCCTGGTCGGGGACGCCTTGCAACCGCTGGCCTTCCAGTTATTGGCCAGCGATCCGGCGCTACCCGCAGCGCCCGCGATACGGCTGCGCCTGATCGAGCTGCTGGCCGAGGCGAGCGGCACCTTTGGCATGGCCGGAGGCCAGGCGATCGATCTCGCCGTGCAGGGCAAACGGCTCGATGTGGCGCAGGTGGAGGAAATGCATGCGCGCAAGACCGGTGCGCTGATTCGCGTCAGCGTGCTCATGGCGGCGGTGTGCGCGCCCTCGCTCGAGCCGCGCCTGTACGATGCGCTGGCCGGTTTCGCGAGCCCGATCGGCCTGGCTTTCCAGATTCAGGACGATCTGCTGGACGTGATCGGCGATGTCTCGACGCTGGGCAAGGCCACGGGCGCCGACAGTGAGCGGGCAAAGCCCACGCATCCGGCAGTCATCGGCATCGAGCCCTCGCAGGAGCGGGTGCGTCTGTTGCACGCCCAGGCGCTCGATGCCCTGGCGCCGTTCGGCTCGCGTGCGGAGCCGCTGCGCTCCATGGCCGACTGGCTGCTCTCGCGACGCTACTGATCCGGCGGCGAGTGCCTAGGCGCCACCGGCCGAGCGCAGCCGCTCCTGTCTCTGCAGCACCCACCAGCGCTCCACGCTGGCGTTCAAGCCGGCTGCATCCAGGCCCGCGGCCACCAGGCAGCTGTCGCGCGAGCCGTGCTCGATGAATCGGTCCGGGATGCCGATCTGCAACAACGGCAGCTGCAGTCCAGCCGATGCCAGCAGCTCGCCCACGGCGGAGCCCGCGCCCCCGGCCACCGCGTTCTCCTCGATCGTGACGATCGCGCGATGGTGCGCCGCCAGCGCGATCACGATGTCCTCGTCCAGCGGCTTGACGAAACGCATGTTGACCAGCGTCGCATCCAGCCGCTCGGCGATCTTCTGCGCCGGCTCGAGCAGCACGCCGAAGACCAGCAGCGCCAGTCCGCTGCGGCCCTCGCGGCGCATCTGCGCGCGTCCTATCGGCAGGGCAGTCATCGGCGCCTGCACGGGCACGCCCGGTCCGGTCCCGCGCGGGTAGCGCACCACGGCGGGTGTGTCGAGCGTGCTGGCTGTGTAGAGCATTTGGCGGCATTCGTTCTCGTCGGACGGCGCCATGATTACCAGGTTGGGGATGCAGCGCAAAAAACTCAGGTCATAGCTGCCCTGATGCGTTGCGCCGTCGCTGCCGACCAGACCGGCGCGATCGACAGCGAACACGACGGGCAGATGCTGCAATGCAACATCGTGAATCAGCTGGTCGTAGGCGCGTTGCAGAAAGGTCGAATAGATTGCCACCACGGGCTTGAACCCCTCGGTCGCCAGACCGGCGGCAAAGGTCACGGCATGCTGTTCGGCGATCGCGACATCGAAATAGCGGTCCGGGAAGCGCTTGGAAAAGCCGACCAGCCCTGAACCCTCGCGCATGGCCGGGGTGATGCCGATGATCTTCGGGTCCATCTCCGCCATGTCGCACAGCCACTGACCGAAGATCTGCGAGTAGCTGGGGCCGGCGCTCTTTTCCTTGAAGATCGTGCCGCTCGCCGGGTCGAACGGACCCGGACCGTGCCAGGTGATCGGGTCGGCCTCCGCGGGGGCATAGCCCTTGCCCTTGCGGGTCAGTACGTGCAGAAACTGCGGCCCGCGCAGCTTGCGCAGATTGCGCAGCGTCGCCACCAGCGCCTTGACGTCATGGCCGTCCACGGGCCCGATGTAATTGAAGCCCATCTCCTCGAACAGCGTTCCGGGCAGCACCATGCCCTTCAGATGCTCTTCCGAGCGGCGCGCCAGTTCGCGCACGGTAGGCATCTGGCTCAGCATCTTCTTGCCGCCCTCGCGCAGATGCGCGTACACGCGGCCCGAAAGTGCGCGCGCGAAGCGGTTGGACAGCGCGCCGACATTCTCGGAGATCGACATGTCGTTGTCGTTCAGAATGACCAGCAGGTCCGTGGGCAGCGAGCCGGCATGATTCAGGGCCTCGAAGGCCATGCCGGCGGTCAGCGCGCCATCACCGATCACCGCCACGACGCGCCGGCTGTCGCCGAGCTGCGCGGCCGCAATGGCCATGCCAAGGGCGGCACTGATCGAGGTGCTCGAGTGGCCGACCCCGAAGGTGTCGTATTCGCTTTCACCGCGGCTCGGGAACGGCGCCAGTCCCCCCGGCTGCTTGATGCTCGCCAGGCGATCGCGCCGGCCGGTGAGCACCTTGTGCGGATAGGCCTGGTGCCCGACATCCCAGACCACGCGGTCGAGGGGCGTGTCGAACACGTAGTGCAGGGCGATGGTCAGCTCGACCGTGCCGAGACCCGCAGCGAAATGGCCGCCGCGGGTACTGACGCTCTGAATCAGGAACTGGCGCAGTTCCTCGGCCAGGGCAGGCAACTTCGCCACCGGCAAGCGGCGTAGGTCTGCTGGGGAATCGAGGCTGGCGAGCAGCGGCTGATTATCGGACGGGCCGGTCATTTTATGCAGTATACCTCTAAGCGTTTGGGGCCCGGCGCGACCCGATGGATTGCGTGTTAGAGTTCTTACCGGCGCTGGTGGCAACCCGCGAAGTGGTGTGATTCTTACAATGTCGCGAGACCCTCTGCAAGTCGATTCCGGCGTTTCCGATGAGGCCTACCAGGACCGGATTCTGCCGCACGTATCGCGCACGTTTGCGCTGACGATCCCGCAATTGCCGGCGGCGCTGCGCACGCCGGTGACCAGCGCTTACCTGTTGTGCCGCATTGCCGACACGATCGAGGACGAGCCGGTGCTGTCGGCCGAGGCAACCCTGGTGCTGCTGCGGCGGTTTGTGGCGGTGCTGTACGGCGGGGAGGACCCGGCGCTGCTGGCACAGGATCTGGCGCCTCAGCTGTCGGAGCAGACCCTGCCGGCCGAACGCGATCTGGCGCTCAATATGGGTCGGGTCGTCAGGGTGACCGAGCGGCTTGGCGAGCCGCAGCGCATCGCGATCCAGCGTTGTGTCGAGGTGATGTGCAGCGGCATGCACCAGTTCCAGTGCACGGCGAGTCTGCGCGGACTGCCGCGCTCGAGCGACCTCGATGACTACTGCTATTACGTCGCCGGCGTCGTGGGTCAAATGCTCACCGAGTTGTTCTGCGACTACTCGCCGGGCGCCGCGCAGCAGCGCAACGCGTTGGATGCGCTCGCCGTGTCGTTCGCGCAGGGTCTGCAGATGACCAACATCCTCAAGGATGTCTGGGAGGATCGCGCTCGCGGCGCCTGCTGGCTGCCGCAGGAAGTGTTCACGCGCCATGGCATCGATCTCGCGCAGCTGGCCCCGGGCCAGCGCGACGCGCGCTTCAATGCCGCAATGAGCGAGCTGGTCGGCGTGGCGCACGCGCATCTGCGCAATGCGCTTTCGTTCACGCTGCTGATTCCAGGCGAGGAGACCGGCATCCGCCGCTTCTGCCTTTGGGCCATTGGTCTGGCGGTACTGACGCTGCGCAGGATCGAAGCCACGCCGGGCTTTGCCAGCGGCGCCGAAGTGAAAGTCTCGCACGCGGCGGTCGCCATGACCCGATTTCTGACCAGTGTCGCGGTCGGCAACGACTGGATGCTCAAGCGTCTTTTCGACTGGGCCGCGAGCGGTCTACCGCTGGCCTCCTCCTCGGCGGTGCGTCGCCCGTCCCGGCCGGCGTTGCACAGCCCCGAGCCGGCGGCCGAATACAGCCAGCCCGCGCGCCGATCTGAAGGAAGATCAGCCCATTGAATTCCCAAGTTCCCATGTTCGATGCAGCGGCGAACCCGGCCGGTGCGCGCCCGGAACGGCGCGCGCGCGCGCGCGATCGGCTCGCCGGGCTGCCATCGCTGGATCGCGCGATCGAGGCGGCGCGCGAGGCGTTGATCCGGTTACAAACTGCCCCGGGCTACTGGCTGTTCGAGCTCGAGGCGGACTGCACGATTCCGGCCGAATACATCTTGATGATGCACTTTCTCGACGAGATCGATCCGGCCCTGGAGCGCAAGATCGCCGTCTACCTGCGCGCCCACCAGGCCGATCATGGCGGCTGGCCGCTCTATCATAACGGTGAGCTCGATATCAGCTGCAGTGTCAAAGTCTACTTTGCGCTCAAGCTCGCAGGTGACAGCCCCGAGGCGCCGCACATGGTGCGCGCGCGCAGCGCCATTCTGCAGCGTGGCGGCGCCGCCCGAGCCAATGTCTTCACACGCATTACCCTGGCCCTGTTCGGGCAGCTTCCGTGGCGCGGCGTGCCTTATATCCCGGTCGAGATCATGTTGCTGCCGCGCTGGTTTCCGTTTCATATCGACAAAGTCTCGTACTGGTCGCGCACGGTCATGGTGCCGTTGTTGGTTCTGTGCACGCACAAGCCGCGCGCCAGAAATCCGCGCGAAGTGCACATCCGCGAGCTGTTCACCACGCCTGCAGAACGGGAACGGCACTATTTTCGATTGCCCCCGGATCGCAATGGCCTGCTGGCCAAGGCGTTTCTGCTGTTGGACCGCATCGCGCGCCGGATCGATCCGCTTATCCCGAAGGCGATGCGCGAGCGCGCAACGCGCCGCGCTGAAGCCTGGGTGCTCGAGCGACTCAACGGCGAGGACGGCCTCGGGGCGATCTTCCCGGCCATGGTCAATGCGCTGGAAGTCATGGTGATTCGCGGCTTTGCGGCCGATGACCCGCGGCGAGTCACGGCCAAGCGCGCACTCCAGAAGCTCGTGGTCGACCAAGGCGCGATGGCCTATTGCCAGCCCTGCGTATCGCCCATTTGGGACACGGCCTTGGCTGCTCTGGCCATGCAGGAGGCGGGCGGGATCGGCGCCACGGCTGCCGCTGCGCGCTCGCTCGATTGGTTGCAGGCGCGCCAGCTGCTCGATGAGAGCGGGGATTGGCAGGTGCGTCGTCCGGGCCTGCCGGGCGGCGGCTGGGCGTTCCAGTTCGCGAACAGCTTCTATCCCGATCTCGACGATACCGCGGTCATCGCCTGGGCGATGCACTGTGCGAGCGATCCGGCCCGTTACGCCCACAATCTGCAGCGGGCGCTGAACTGGCTGGTCGGCATGCAGAGCAGCAACGGCGGTTTTGCGTCCTTCGACGTCGACAACGTTCACTACAATCTCAATCAGATTCCGTTCGCCGATCACGGCGCGCTGCTCGATCCGCCGACCAGCGACGTCACGGCCCGCGTCGTGACCGCGCTGGCCCTGGTCGGCCGAGCCGAGGACAAAGCGGCGCTGGAGCGGGCGATCGGCTTCCTGCGCGCGGAGCAGGCAGCGGATGGCTCGTGGTTCGGGCGGTGGGGAACCAACTACATCTATGGCACCTGGTCGGTTTTGGTTGCCTTCGCCCAGGCCGGTGTGCGCGGCGACGATGAGGCCGTGCAACACGCCGTGAGCTGGCTTGCCGCGCGACAGAACAGCGACGGCGGCTGGGGCGAAAGCAACGACACCTACGCCAAACAGCCCCGGGCATCGGAGCGTACGGCGAGCACTCCGCACCAGAGCGCCTGGGCATTGCTGGGACTGCTGGCGGCAGGGGAGGCCGATTCAGGCGCCGTGCGAGGCGGGATCGAGTACCTGCTGCGTACTCGGCAGGCCGACGGACTGTGGAGCGATCCGAACTTCACCGCGCCGGGCTTTCCGCGTGTGTTCTACCTCAAGTATCACGGCTACTGCGCCTATTTCCCGCTCTGGGCACTGGCCGCATATCGCAATCGCGCACGCTCCCGAGCCGCTCATTGACATTGAATGTGGTCGGCATCGTCTGTGCTCTGGCGAGCGAGGCACACCACCTGGGGCCGGCAACATCGCGGCATGATCCGCTCGCCTGCCTCGCCGACGGCACACTGCTGGCGGTGAGCGGCATGGGCGGCAGCGCCGCGGCACGGGCTGCCGGCGCACTGATCGCCGCCGGCGCCACGGCGCTGAGCAGCTTTGGCCTCGCGGGCGGACTGGATCCGGCGCTCGCCGCCGGTGCCATCTTCCTGCCCAGCGAGGTCATCGGGCCCGATGGCCCGGGCATTGCCACGGCGGGCCATTGGTGCGAGCGGCTCGGCGCCGCGCTGGTCGCACACGGCCCGCTCGCTCACGGCACGCTGCTGAGCAGTCCGCGAGCCATCGGCAGCGTCGCCGAGAAGGCCGCGCTGTTTCGCGCAACCGGTGCCCTGGCCGTGGACATGGAAAGCTATGCGGTGGCGCAATTGGCCGGCGCACATCGATTGCCATTTATTGCCGTACGAGTGATCGTGGACGGCGCCGGCGACGTGCTGCCGCGCGCGGTGGCGGCTGCCGCCGATCAGAGTGGTCATCTGCAGCTCTGGCGCCTGATCGGCGCGCTGGCCCGCTCGCCCGCGCAGCTGCCGCCGCTGCTGCGGCTGGCGCGGCGCTACCGAGTCGCGAGCCGCTCTCTCTCGGCTGTCGCGCGCGCGGGCTCATGGGCGCCGCACGCCTTCCCATGACAGCACTGGTGACCGGCGCGACCGGCTTTGTCGGCTCGGCAGTGGCCAGGGCGCTGCTGCAGGCGGGCTGGCCGGTGCGCGCCCTGGTGCGCCGGGGCTCGGATCTTCGCAATCTGCAGCACCGAGCGGTTGAGATCATAGAGGGTGACCTGGCGGACCGGTCGTCGCTCGATCGCGCCCTGGCTGATTGCACGGCGCTGTTTCATGTTGCGGCAGACTATCGGCTCGGCGCGCGCGCGCCCGAACAACTGTATCGAACCAATGTCGAGGGGACCCGCAGCCTCCTGCAGGCCGCGCGCGCTGCCGGGGTGGCACGCGTGGTCTATACCAGCAGTGTCGCCACCATCGGCCTGCCCGCCGACGGCTCGCCCGGGCGAGAGGACACGGCGGTCGCACTCAGCGACATGATCGGCCACTACAAGCGCTCCAAGTACCTCGCGGAGGAGCTGGTACGCGAGGCGGCGCGCACCGGTAGCCCGGTGGTCATCGTCAATCCATCCACGCCGATTGGCCCTGGTGACCTCAAGCCGACGCCGACCGGGCAGATGGTCCTGGACGCCGCGCGCGGTCGCACACCCGCCTATGTGGATACCGGACTCAACATCGTGCACGTCGATGATGTCGCTGCCGGTCACCTGCTGGCATTCCATCGCGGGCGAATCGGCGAGCGGTACATTCTTGGCGGTCAGGACATGACGCTGCGCGCAATTCTCGGCGAGATCGCGCGCATTGTCGGCCGCAAGCCGCCGCGCATCCGCCTGCCCAGGGCGGCGCTGCTGCCGCTGGCCCATGCCGCCGAAGCGCTGGCGCGAATCACCGGCCGCAGCACCCGCGTGACCGTCGAAGGTGTGCGCATGGCGCAAAAGCGCATGTACTTTTCAAGCCAGAAGGCAGTGTGTGAGCTCGGATATCAGTGGCGAGCCCCGACCCAGGCATTCGAGGATGCGGTGCTTTGGCTGCGCGAGCAGGGATTGCTGCCCCGATAAGCGCTACGCCGAAAGTCGCAGCGCGCTAGCCGTTGGCGATCTTGCGTTGCGGTACTCGCGCGGCGTCATGCCAAATTTAGCGCGAAACACGCGGCCGAAGTGGGTCGGGCTGTTGAACCCGTGGTCGAAGGCGATCTCGGTCACGGTGCGGCCGCGCTGCGCCTCGGCGGTCAGCGCGCGCGAACAGGCTTCGAGCCGGCGCCGCAGGATGTAGCGCGCCACGGTCTCTTCCTGGTCGGAGAGGAGGTGATACAGGTAACGCGGTGTCATCTTGCAGGCGGCCGCGATCTTGGTGGGGGTCAGATCCGGATCCTGCAAATGCGCCTCGATGTAATTGATGATGCGAATGCGGTGCGCGGTGGCCAGCGATGAGCGTCCCGAGCGCGTACACGGCACGTCGGCGTAGGCGGCGCCGAGCAGATCCAGGATCGCGGTCGTGACGCGTCCGGCCGCGGTATCGTCCAGGTCGCGGCGACACTCGACCCAGTAGCTGCGCAGAAAGCGCGAAAACAGGCCGCGTACTCCGGCCGAGGCCTGCATCGGGATCGCCACCATGCACTCGGGGCTTGCGATCTGGCGCCGCAGCTGCGCGTCGGGAATGCCCAGCACGAGCATTCGGTTGGTGCCCGGGAACACGATTTCGTAATGGCGAGTGCTGTCGCAGAGCGTGAAATCCCCGGCCTTCAGATACGCCTCGCGGCCGTCCTGGCGACTGATGCTCTCGCCCTCCATCTGCAGGTGCAGGAAGAACAGCGGACTGCGTGTGCGCGCGACGTGCACGCGCGAATGGCGCACGATCTGGGCCTCGGAGTAGACGTCGGCGAGTGTCAGATCCCCGATCGCCGTGCGCGCGATCGAACCGTTGAAGGTGCGAAGGTCGACCGGATCGGACACCAGCGGCGAGAAGCTCTCGCAGGCGCGCTCATTCCAGCACGCCAGCTTGCGGCGCGGATCGAGCCCGGCCGTCGAGAACGACACAATCTGCGTCATCGTGGACCCCCCTTTGGATCACGTGGCTCATCTCGTTCTATGGGCTTTATACGGCACCGAGATTTTGCTGCACCAATATTTTCCACTTATGGCACCCATTTGTCAGGCTGAGGCCCGCATTGTCAAGTTGCCTGTTTGCCGCAACCGAGCATTTTCTCTAATCAACTCAGACGTCTAGCCTAAGCTTCGGTCAGACGCGCGGCGCCCCGGTACACTGCGCGGCGCTTCGGCGTTCGCTATTGGTCGAGTTGCGATGCGGTATTCAGTGGAGGCTCCGTGCCCGCTATGGTGACGCTCTACCACTGGGAACCGAATGCGAATTCGGGCAAGCCGATGCTCGCGCTGGCCGAGAAGGGGGTCGAGTACCAGAGCCACTATCTGGACCTGTTGCGGTTCGATCAGCACCAGCCCGAATATCTGCGCATCAATCCGGACGGCACCATTCCGGCCATGGTGCATGGGGACCGGGTGCTGACCGAGTCGACACCGATGATGGAATACATCGACGAGGCATTCCCGGGGCCGCCGCTGCGGCCCAGCGATCCACGCGAGCGCTGGCGCATGCGCTGGTGGATGCGATTTTTCGATGCCTACTTCGCGCCGTCGCTGAGCATGATCGGCTGGAGCATCTTCATCGGGCCGGCGGCACGCCAGCGCGATCCGGCGGAGTTGCAGGCAGCCATCGAACGCATTCCGCTCGAATCGCGCCGCATCGCCTGGCGCAAGGCGCTCTACAATCAGTTTTCCGAGCAGGAACTCACGGAATCCCGACGCCGCGTGCTGTTCGCGACCGGCGTACTCGAGGAGCACCTGAGCCGGCATACATACATTTGTGGTGATAGCTATTCGCTCGGCGATGTCAACGGCTTCAACCTCGGCTACGCGTTGCCGCTGTCGCAGCCGGATCGCTGTAACGATCAGAAGACCCCGCACATCATGGAATGGCTGCGCAAGATCTACGAGCGGCCGGCCACGCGCGCGACCTGGGCCAAGGGCCGCACGCAGATGGCGTCGCGAGTGAAGATTCTCGAGCGTTCGGGCGCGGCGCAGCGGGACAGTGGCAATGCTTGAGCTGTATCACTGGGAACCGAATATTTTTTTTCTCAAGCCGCTGGTCGCGCTGGCGGAAAAGGGCACGAGCTATAGCGCGAGCTACTTCGATCCGACGAAATTCGAGCAGTTTGGCGCGCAGTTTCCGGCCAACGCCGAGTCTGCGCTGCAACTGGAGCGCGAGGGCCCGGTGCTGGTGAGCGATGATGCGATCATCACCGGTTCGTTCTTCCTGCTCGAGTACATTGCCGAGGCTTTGCCCGGCCCGGCGCTGTTGCCCACCGATCCCTACGAGCGCTACCGCGCGCACGCCTGGGGCCAGACGATCGCGCTGTCGCTGGCCAGCCCGGTGACCACACTGGGTTGCGCGCGCCATCTGGCGCCGTTGCTGCGCTCACGTCCCGCGCAGCCGCTGCGCACGCAGATCGCGGCCATTGAGCCGCTCGAGCGGCGCGCGGCCTGGATGGCGCTGCTGGAGGGCGATGAGGCGAGCGCCGTGGTCGCGGCGCACGCGCAGTTGCCCGGTCCCGTGGGGCGCATCGAAGCCGCGCTCGAGAGCTCACCCTGGCTTACGGGCAGCCAGTACTCGATCGCCGATATCGATGCCTTTGCGATGCTCTCGCCCCTGCCCGAGCTGGCGCCGTCGCTGGTCAGTGCGAGCGCGAGCCCGCACATCATGGCCTTTTTGCAGCGTATGCACTCGCGTCCGGCGGTGCGGACGGCGCTGGCGCTGAGCCGCACCGGCCGTCCCGCAGAAGCGTTCGTACCCGGGCCTGAAGCCTCGCGGTGGGGCTGAGTCTGGCATGAGCGCGGGCGCGTTTTATGGCTGGAAGCTGCTGGCCGCCTGCTGGCTCATCATGTTTCTGAACCTGGGTATTCCCGCCTATGGCGCCAGCGGGCTCAATGCGCTGATGGCTCCGGTGCTGCATCTGGACCGCAGTGCGCTCGGGTTGCTGTTCAGCGCCTACATGGTGATGTCGGGTCTGCCGGGCCCGCTGGTCGCGGTATCGGTCAATCACCTGGGCGTGCGCCGCACGCTCATGCTCGGCAGCGTGCTGCTGATCGTTGGCGCGCTGCTGATGGGAACGGTGGTGAACTCCTTTTGGTTCGCGGTGTTCGCCTTTGGGCTGCTGGTCGGCGGCGGTGTCGCCACCGGCGCCGCGCTGGCCGCGCAGGCGGGCCTCGCGCGCTGGTTCGTGCGCAGGCGCGGCATGGTGCTGTCGATTCTCTACTCCTCCGGCGCCATCGGCGGTTTCGTGTCCGGACGGCTGCTGGACAAAGTGGTGACTCTGGCCGGCGGCAACTGGCGCGTCGGTTGGTGGGTGATCGCGGCGCTGTCGGGGCTCGCCTGCGTGATCGCCGCGCTGTTCGTCAAGGAGTCGCCGGCGCAGCTCGGTCAATTCCCGGACGGTGTAGCCACTGCCGCCGAGGCGACAGCCGGCACTGGCGTGCGAAGCGCCGCAGCGCGCATCATCGTCTTCCGGACCACGGGCAACTGGTCCTACCGTGATGCCATCGCCTCACCGGCCTACTGGCTCATGGTTTTTTCGCTGCTCGGAGTCAGCTGCGGCTATACGCTCTATCTGGCGCACGGCTTCGTGCACCTGCGCGATCTGGGTCATTCCGCATCCGAAGCCTGGCAGGCGATTTCGGTCCTGGCCGTGAGCGGACTGATCGCCAAGCTCATCATTGCCACCTGTGGTGACCGGCTCGATCCGCGCTGGCTGTGGGCCGCCTTCCAGATCAGCTTCGGCGTCGGGCTGGCGCTGGTCGTGAATGCGCGCAGTCACGCCAGCGTGCTGGTGTTTGCGACCTGCCTCGGCATCGGCTTCGGCGGCGGCCTGGTGTGTCTGATGGCGGTGCTGAGCAACTACTTCGGCACGCGCATATTCGCCTCGCTGGCCGGCCTGGCGGTGGCCATCAACACCACCTTGAGCGCGATCACCCCATATGTTGCCGGCTGGCGCTACGACGCCGGGCATGGCTACGGCGCCAGCTTCTATTTCCTGGCGCTCTGGTGCCTGATCGGCGGTGCGGTGCTGTTAGTGCTGCGTCCGCCCTCGCTTCGGCTCGCCGCCGCGGCGACACCCCTGGATGCCATCTCATAGGTAGCGCTGCCATGCTCGAGCTGTACCACGCTGAACCGGTTGCGAATTCGATGAAAGTGCTGCTGTGCCTGCAGGAGAAGGCTCTGCCCTTCGTCAGCCACTACGTCGATCTGCTGCGCTTCGAGCAGCATCGGCCCGAATTCGTCGCGATCAATCCCAACGGCCAGGTGCCGGTGCTGCTGCATGACGGTGCGGTGATCAACGAGTCGACGGTCATCAACGAATATCTGGACGAGGTATTTCCAGCCATACCGCTGCGGCCGGCCGATCCGGTCGCGCGCGCGCGCATGCGCATCTGGAGCAAGTTCGTCGATGAGTATTTCTGTCCCGCGCTGAGCATGATCGGCTGGCATCATATGGTGCGTCAGGTCGCCCGGCGGCTGCAGAAGAATGAGCTCGATGAGGTGCTGGCGCGAATTCCGCTGCAGGAGCAGCGCGACAAATGGGCGACCATCGCCGGCGAATCGTTCACCGAGGCACAGCTGGCCGATTCGCGCCGCCGTATCGGTGCATCGATCGAGCGCATGGAGAAGATCCTGGCCGGCTCGCGCTGGCTCGCCGGCGACAGTTATTCTCTCGCCGACGTCAATACCTACTCGATGGCCACCGGCGTGCCGCGCTTCTTCCCCGAGTTCATGAACCCGCAGTTGACTCCGCGCAGCTGCGAGTGGCTGACGGCGATGAACACCAGGCCGGCGGTGCAGGCCGCGCTGGCCATGCCGAACAAAGTGCCCGAGGTGCTGCGCAGCTTCGGCTGAGCGTGCAGCGCCGGAGCGAACGCCGACACCAGCAGCGCGGCGGCCACGCCCGCATTTGCCGAGCGCAAAGAGGCTATTGGTAAAACCAACATGCCCTGTTACTCTCCGATGAGGAGAGCTTGACACTCGACACTGGATATTGTGAGGAAGTGTGTGAAGCCGGATTTCATGTTCAAGGAGTCATCTGACGGTTTTGTAGGGCCGGGTACCGCCCTGAAGACACGCCCCTATATGGTTGGCGCGTTGTTTCTAACCTGCGCTGCGGTGATCGCTGGATTTGTAATATTTATAATTGGGGGCGTAGCACCTGTGCTAGCCCAAGCGAAGGGGGCGGTCTCTATTGGCTATACGTACAGCCACGCCCGTGTGGACTGCGCCGATACGCACTCGGGTGGAAAAGGCGCGGCGGAAAGAGGGGGCCCGCAGAAGGCCCATTCCGTCGATTCAGTTGACAACATTTTGCTGCATTATGATGAACCCGCCATTCATGCCCGCGTGGACTCCACGTTAAAGACTATGCGGAATGGTGCGGACGTCCTGCGGCTGATGTTATGGGTCGGTGGCAGCGACCTCAGTGCAACCAGCGGCCCGGAAGTTCATCTTGGTCTCCTTTCGAACGAGACGGACGTTCCGCCGGTTGTGCTGAACAACATCACGGCTGTCATCAGGGAGGCGGCCTCGTTGGGGTATTCGAAGATCTACATGAACTTTGGGGAGCAGGGCGCGAGCAGTCCCAAATGTCCAAAGAGCGGCCAGACCGGTTGCTTCAATAGCAGCCATCTTGCTGGCGGCTGGAATCTTCGCAAGCAGGTCATCGATGCGGCACGGCGCGGAAGTACCAGCGGGACAGCAGTCTATTTCGATCTCGCGAATGAAAGTTGCCCAGGCGGTGGTTCGTCGTCTGAGATGCAGGCGGATATGCAACAGTTCGTGACATACATGGTCACGGCGTATGCCAAGACCTATGGAGACGATCATTCATTTGTGAGTTGTCACGGCCCCTCGCTCAAGCGCGCGACTCGCGGCCTCGACAGCATTGTTGCGATTTACCGCTCTGCGGGAATCCGCCCGCACACCCTGGATCTGCACATCTACGATATTGACGAACAAGCGGCGGAGGACGTACTGCGGCAAGGCGAAGCAGAGGCGCAAAGTATCGGATCGCGGCTCGTTGTCATGGAAACTGCGTATGACGATCAGGCTGTTTTCACGGCTGTCTCGACGCTGCGCAAGCGGGGCGCGCTTCCTTTGCTTGAAACCGTCTCCATTTGGCCCAAGGTGCTGGACTCCAGTTGCGGCTTCAGTATTCAATGGCCCACAGACCTTTCAAACGTGAACCGGATGGTCAACGACTGATGGAGACCTAATCCCGGCAGGTCCGGCGTCATGCGCAAAGCAAGATCCGCAGGCTTGCAGAGTTCAACCCCCGCCGGCACTGGGAGTCAACTCGAATACGGTCCCGTCGCTCATCGAGCCACCTCCCTGTGTAGTATCGTAGAGATTGCCCGCGGAATCGAATATCAGGTTGCTTCGGGGGCCGGCGCCATCGTTTATCCCTCCGAAGTTGTAGAGGACGACTTCTTGCTGGGCAACCACGGGCGGACTTAATAAGGGCAGTAGCAGCGCCGCAGCAAAGACTGCGAACACCGTTCTTAGCGCGTTCGATTACGGTATCTCAATGAAACCTTCTTCTAGAAACCGCTTCCGTTGAGTGTCGTGACGTGCGTCACCCCAGGCGCGCTGACTTTTAGCCCCGCGGGCTGGTTCCCGGTGGAGATGGGCGTGAATGTCACGCTGATCGTGCAGGTTGAACCGACGGGAACGAACGTGCCGCAGGTATTGGTCTGCGAGTAGGCGCCGGGATTCGCGCCCGTGAGCGTAATGCCGGTGATGGACAGCGCTGCACTGCCGCCATTGGTCACCGTCACCGACTGCGGTGCACTGGCCGTGTTCACCGCCACGCGGCCAAACGCCAACGACATGGGCGCTACCGTGAAGGGCACGTAACCGGTTCCGTTGAGTGCGGTGGTGTGCGTTGTTCCAGCCGCCGTGACTTTGAGATCGGCCGGCTGGCTTCCAGCGGCGCTTGGCATGAACACGACGCTGATCGCGCAGGTCGATCCGGCGGGAACGGGCGCACCGCAGGTATTGGTCTGCGAGTAGGCGCCGGCATTCGCGCCCGTGAGCGTAATGCCGGTGATGGACAGCGCTGCGCTGCCGCCATTGGTCACCGTCACCGTCTGCGGTGCACTCGTGGTCTCCATTTGCACGTTGCCAAACGCCAGCGACGCGGGTGACACCGTGTAGGCCGCTGCATCCGCCGTGCCGGTGAGCGCCACGGACTGCGTCCCCGCGCCACTGCCGCCGACGACATTCAGCGTTGCAGCCTTCGATCCGGCTGAGGTGGGAGCGAACAGGGCACTAATCGTGCACGTCGATCCGACGGGAACGCTCGTCCCGCAGGTGTTGGTTTGCGAGAACTGGCTCGCGCCCGCGCCCACGATCGTGATGCTGGTGAGGGGCAGCGCTGCGCTGCCGCCGTTCGTCACCGTCACCGTCTGCGGCGCACTCGTCGTTTTCGTCTGCACGTTGCCAAACGCCAGCGATGTGGG
>Ga0302326_10002100_pt1 | contig 49052 bp, 42 predicted proteins | sample Palsa_T0_3_FD_202264 | JGI IMG/M metagenome (GOLD analysis project Ga0302326, IMG submission 202264) | Peat permafrost microbial communities from Stordalen Mire near Abisko, Sweden - Palsa_T0_3 | ecosystem: Environmental > Terrestrial > Soil > Palsa > Peat permafrost | place: Sweden: Abisko... | reverse complement strand
ATCGTCTGCCCCACAGCGTTATACGATGGCTGCATGCACATCATGCACATTCACATCCATGTGAAGCCGGATTCCGTGGAAGCTTTCCGGCAAGCCACCGTCGCCAACGCGCGGGAAAGCGTAAAGGAGCCGGGCATCGCGCGCTTCGACGTGTTGCAGCAGGCGGACGACCCTACGCGCTTCGTGCTGACTGAGGTCTACCGGACGGCCGAAGCGCCCGCGCAGCACAGAAAAACCGCGCATTACAAGACTTGGCTGGACACTGCGGCGGCGATGATGGCTGAGCCGCGCACCAGGGCGGCGTACGCCAACGTCTTCCCGGACGACCGGGGCTGGTAGGGCGGCATGCGCTTCGAATTCGCGACGGCTACGCGCATCGTCTTCGGCGCCGGAACGGTGCGGGAAGCGGCCGCCGCAGCCGCGGAAATGGGACGGCGGGCGTTGTTGGTGGCGTGCCGGTCCGCGGATATCGAACGCCTGGGAATAGCGGGAGCGCCTTTCCGCGTGCATGGCGAACCCACGGTGGACATCGTACGGCAGGGCACGCAACGGGCGCGCGACGAGGACTGCGACTTGGTGATCGCCATGGGCGGCGGCAGCGCCATCGATACGGGCAAGGCCATCGCGACGTTGCTGGCCAACGGCGGCGATCCGCTCGATTATCTGGAGATCGTGGGACAAGGCCGGCCGCTGACCCGCCCGTCCGCGCCTTTCATCGCAATCCCAACCACCGCGGGTACCGGCGCGGAGGTGACCCGCAATGCGGTATTAGCCTCGCCAGAGCATCGCGTCAAGGCCAGCCTGCGCAGTCCGCATATGCTGCCAAGTCTGGCGGTGGTGGATCCCGAACTTACGCTGGACCTCCCTCCCGCGCTTACCGCCAGCACGGGACTCGACGCGCTCACGCAGCTTATCGAGCCCTATGTTTCGTGCCGCGCCAATGCGATGACCGATCTCTACTGCGTCGAAGGCATGCGTCTGGCGGCGTCCGCGCTGCGCCGGGCCTGGCGGGACGGCCACGATCTCGCGGCCCGCACCGACATGGCTTTCGCCAGCTTGCTGGGAGGGCTGGCGCTGGCCAACGCCGGCCTGGGCGCGGTACACGGATTCGCGGCGCCGCTGGGCGGCATGTTCCATGCGCCGCACGGCGCACTGTGCGCGGCGCTGCTGCCGCATGCCATGCGCATTAATATTGCCGCGCTGCGAGGTTCAGAACGCCTGGCGCGCTACGCCACGGTGGCACAAGTCCTCACGGGCCGCGCGGATGCCGCGCCCGAAGACGGCGCGGATTGGGTCGCTTCCCTATGCCGCGACCTTGAAATCCAGCCGCTGCGCGTCTACGGAGTGAGCCCCGGCGACGTGCCTGCGCTGGCTGCCCAGGCCGCCCAATCCAGCAGCATGAAAGCCAATCCCCTCATACTGACGCGCGACCAACTGGAGGAACTTCTCACCCGTGCCATCTGACCAGCGTCCGCTCATCGACATGGAGCGCGTCTGGGTGATGCGCGCCGAAAAGATGGTGCTGCGCGACGTCAGCCTGCGCGTCGGCGTCGGCGAGCACGTCGCCATCCTGGGTCCCAACGGCTGCGGCAAATCCACGCTCATCAAGACCATCGCGCGCGAATGCTATCCGCTCGCGCGCGGGATCTCGCATGGCCATCTTCGGGCAGGAGCGCTGGAATATCTTCGATCTGCGTCCGCTGCTGGGCGTGGTCTCGAACGACTGGATGGCGCTATGCACGCGCCCGATCACCGGGCGCGACGCGGTGCTATCCGGCTTCTTCGGCAGCGTCGGCGTGCAGCCGTATCATCGCATTACGCCGGAGATCGAGCGCAAAGCGGTCGATATCCTGGCGCTGCTCGAGATACCGCATCTTGCCGAACGCACCGTGACCGAGATGTCGTCGGGAGAAGCGCGCCGCGTATTGCTCGCCCGCGCGCTGGTACACGATCCCCGCGCCCTGGTGCTCGACGAGCCCAGCAACAGCCTGGATGTCTTCGCGCAACACGAACTGCGCGAGATCATGCGCAAGCTGGCGCGCACCGGTATCGGGATCATCCTGGTGACGCATCACCTGGCCGACATCATCCCCGAAATCGAGCGCGTGATTCTGATGCGCGATGGCCGCATTGTGGCGGACGGGCGCAAAGAGGATGTGCTCACCGCCACGGCGCTGGCGGAGTTATTCGGCTTGGCGGTGGATTTGACCCAGCGCGGTGGATATTACCACTTGTGGTGACTACTTCTCCGTCAACGCAGCCACGCCCGGCAATTCAATCCCCGCCAGAAATTCCAGCGATGCCCCGCCGCCGGTCGAGATATGCGAGATCTGGTCGGCCACGCCAGCGGACTTGATGGCTTTTTCCGAATCGCCGCCGCCCACTACCGAGGTCGCGCCGGATACCGCCACGGCCTTGGCCAGCGCCACGGTGCCACGGTCGAATGGCTTCTTCTCGAACACCCCCATCGGACCATTCCAGATTACGGTCTTGGCGGTGCGGATCACCTGCGAGTAACGATCGATGGTCAGCGGTCCGATGTCCACGCCGATCTTGCCGTCGGGTATGGTATCGACCACTTGGCTGTCCGCGTTTTCCTTGATCTCGGAGACTACAACGTGATCCACCGGCAGCACCAGCTTGTCCTTCAACTCGGCGATCAGGTTGCGCGCGAGATCCAGCTTATCGTCTTCCACCAGCGACTTACCCACCGGCTCGCCTTGCGACTTCAAGAATGTGTAGGCCATGGCGCCGCCGATCAACAGCTTGTCTACTACTTTGCCCAGATTCGCGATTACTTCGATCTTGTCGGACACCTTGGCGCCGCCCAGAATCGCCACGCAGGGCCGCGCCGGATTTCTGGTCGCCATGGTCAGGTATTTCAACTCCTGCTCCATGAGCAATCCGGCGGCGGCCTGCGGCACATAGGCGATCATGCCCACGGTGGAGGCGTGCGCGCGATGCGCCGAGCCGAACGCGTCGTTCACGTAGACGTCGCAGAGCGCGGCCAGCTTCTTCGAAAACTCGGGATCGTTCTTTTCCTCTTCGGCGTGGAAGCGCAGATTCTCCAGCAGCAGGATCTCGCCGGGCGCCGGTTCCATTGCTTCCACTTCGGGACCGATACAATCGGGCGCCATCTTCACGGGACGGCCCAGCAATTCTTCCAGGCGATTGGCCACCGGCTTGAGGCTCATTTCCGGATTGGGCTTGCCCTTCGGACGGCCCAGATGCGAGGCCAGAATGACTCCGGCCCCCTGCTCCAGCGCGTAGCGGATGGTGGGGAGCGACGATTTGATGCGTTTGTCGCTGGTGATCTCCTGGCCGCCGGGCGCTAACGGAACGTTGAAATCCACACGGATAAAGACGCGTCTGTTTTTTAGATCGAGATCGCGAACGGATAGTTTAGGCATAAGAAGCTCTCAAATTAGCACGTAGTGCGCGTGGCGCACGCCCCCGGCCGCCGATGATGTAGTATATGATATACTACCTTCGTGGCGCACCTCACGATCTACCTCACCGACGACGTGGAGCTACGCGTCCGCAAAGCCGCCAAGGCCGCCAAGGTCAGCATGAGCAGGTGGGTGGCGGATTGCGTGACCAAATCGGTGGAGACATCCTGGCCGCCCGAGTTCCTGGCTCTCGCCGGGGCGTTTCCGGACTTCCCCGATGCCGAGGAACTGCGGAAGGGTTACGGTGAAGATGTTCCGCGGGGGAACCTGGGTTGAAACTCCTCGACACGAACATCATCATTTACTACCTGAAGGGCGATCCTGCGATAGTGGCGCGCATCCGCAACGCCTCCCGCGGCGAGCTGGCGATTCCAGCGGTCGTGGTTTACGAGTTGGAGTATGGAACGCTCCGGTCGAAGCTCAGTGCGCGGCGCCGGCGTGAGTTAGAAATGGGCCTTGCGCACATCCAGCACGTTCCTTTCGATTCCGCCGCGGCGATGGCCGCCGCGCGCATCCGCGTCGAGATCGAGATTCGGGGTTTGACCATCGGGCCTCTGGATCTGCCGATCGCCGGGACGGCCCTCAGCCGCGGGGCCGCGCTGGTGACGACCAACGCGGCCGAATTCTCGCGCGTTCCGGGGCTGCGCGTGCTGGATTGGAAATCCGCATGAGTGGGCGTTCAGCGTGGCACTAGCCCCTGGCGCCGGCGTCGGGAGCGATGTGCTGAATGCTTCTAGAAGCGAGGAGCCTGGCAAGTCGAGGTCCTAATGGGCACGAGAAGGGGGTTCCGTCTGGCGATCCCGGCGTCTGGCGATTTTGGGACGTGGTAGCTTTGGTATTCAAGGGGTGAAGCGCAATTGTCCTTAGACCTAACGCCATTAGGACAGGCGGGCGAGTGGCTTGCGGGAGCGGCGACCCTAAAGGCATTTTTAGCTAGGGTGCTTGGCCCAGCTACTGATCAATTTGCGGGGATCCTCTCGGACGAGATGGCGGGATGGCGCAAAGAATTAGCCGCTCGTAGAGAACAGCGCTTCCTTCGCATCGGATGTAGAGCCGCGCAGCAATTGGATGCCGCCAAGGTTGAGCCCGTACAGATTCCAGATTACATCGCGCTTCCTCTGCTCGAATCTGCAACTCTCGTGGACGACGAGAGCCTCCAGGAAAAATGGGCCTCGCTACTGGCGAATGCGGCCACACCCAACTCGGAGGTGACCGTTTCCGCAATCTTCCCGAAAATTCTGGCAAGCCTCTCGCCACGACAGGCAAAGTTCTTGGATGTTGTATTCGACTACAGCTATCGCCGGATTTTCATAAAAATAAAGCCCATCGCCTCTAAGACGATTGTGAATCACAGTCGGATGACGGAAGAGCAACTTTCCAACGCAGTTGTTAACAGCAGCTTTCGATGGGCGGGGTGGGCCGACCCATGGGAGAAAGACCGAACAATTGACCACCTCACTGGTCAAGGGGTTCTGCGCGTTGAGAAGGCGATTGATCCGGCATCGTACTCGGTAATAGGTGCGACGCTGTTCGCGGATGCCGGAATCAAGATGCCACCGAGGTGGAGATCCAACGTTGCAATCAGGACGCAAGCCTTCTACGAATTGACCATCGTCGGCGCCGAGTTTGTAATGGCCTGCCGTCCCTTAGAGAGGCGCCCATGAAGGACTCACAGGTCGAGGTGTAGCATTCCCGAAAATGGCCATAAGCGCCGATCGCCTGGGGCGGGAAGTCCACCGGACCAATGGGAGGCAACGATGGGCCGCCCACCCGATCTATAGGTTACGACGCCTCATCGCAGGCGGTCGTCTTCTGAGTCAACATACGCCCGGCCCGAAGCGGTAAATGCGGATGAAGTGTCGGACGAACATGAGGTCCCAGGTAGTCTAATCCTCCTCGCTCGAAGATCAGCGACTGGACCAGCGTCGGTACCAGCCTGAGGCTGGCTTCTTCGGTCGCCTTCGCGTCTGCTTCGGCGGCTGCCGCCAGGCGGCTTTCCGAGTCCTGAAAAATGTCGATGTCGCGGGAAAAACGCGGACCCTCCCGATTGATGGCGACCCCGCCCGCGATGTAGCTGTCGAGGCTGCGTCCCGCCGCGAGCACACGCAGCACGTGGGATTGCAGTTTAGTGAGGGGCACGGCACAGTCTTTCAATCTGTTCCGCCAAGCGCCGCCCTTCCATGCCACCGTGCGTTCTCAAGGCTTTCGCGATCGCCAATGCGTCGGCAGGGGTGGGGTGCTCGATGCGCCGCATGTTCCAAAGCGCACGGCTGCCGTAGTCCTTGAAGGCGCGACGGTAAATACTGCCAAGGTCCTCCGTCTGTGTCGTTTGGCCGTCCATGGCGCCTGCCTTGTCCAACATTATACCCGCCGCGCGCCACGATTCGAATTCAGCCCGGCGCCGGCCGGCAGCCGCTGTCTCGCGGATCCGGCCGGCCCCTCGAAACCTGCCCTCGAAGGCTCACTCGCAAATCGGACCGGCCGAAGTCTTGAACGTGTCGTTCGACGAATACCAGCCGTCCAGACCGATGGATGGCGACTCGCGATAGAACCAGGAGAAGAACGCCAATTCCTGAGGATGGTAGTGGTATCCGTTCGGCATAGTCACAATCACGGTGGTTCCGCTCAAGGGATCGCCCACCTCCAGATTGCTCTGACAGCCCGAGACCTGCCCGATGTGTCCCCACGCCGGTGTCGGATTCGTGCCCGTCGGGTCGTTCATCCATTCGGCGATTTCATGGGACATCCCCGAGATGTCAAACGATCCGGTAAAGGCTCCGGATGTATCGAAATTCGATACGGCGTACGTTTGGAAGGCGCCGGCGTTCGTGAAGTTTCCGTGGTACCCCAAAATGCAGCAATTGCTCTCGGTCTCGTTGTACATCACGACGTTGTAGAACTCGAAAATCGGGAATGTCTTTGCTGTGACGCCGTCCGCGGCAAGCTCTGGGAAGATGGTGCCCTGCAGCAAGCTGTCCCACTGGTTATATTCGATCAATCCCACCTCCCCGCAGGGCTCGCTGTCGATCGGGAAACCCTTGACCGTCACAGTGACCGTCAGCGGGTTGGTGCTGGAGTTGCTTTGGGTCAGCAGCACGTGATACTTCGGGTTGGTGCTGCCAGGTTTGGTGTATTCATAGAAATTGGCGCGCTGGAAGAAATCCACGTACTGCGTGTTGCCGATGTTCTTGCCACCGACTGTGTAGGCGTGGTCGTTCAGCAGCGGCGAGGCCAGCGCCAGGCTGTAGCCGGTACCCGCGGGAGAACAGACGGGGTCGGCCGCGATCGGGCTGAACGTGTGGAGCAGCACGCCCGCAGTGGTCTCGAATTTGAAGATCACCGGAATGACCGGGCTGGTTATCTTGGAGGTTTGGCCGGTCTGCTTCACCAACGGGCTTTTGCCCACCATTTCGAAGCTGTAGTTCGTGCCGAAGGACGTGACATTGGCGTTCCATAGCGGAATCGTGGTCCCCGCCGCGGACTGCGCATCCAGGGTTGCAAGATCGCCGGGATTGGCCGGGCGGACCGTATAAATTGCCCTATCCGGCAACTGGAAATTGCTGTCTGGCGCTCCCGCTGGAGCAACCATCTCCACCTTGATCTGGGCCATGGCTGCCGAAAGGGACAGTCCCACCAATAAACCTGCCGATACGAACTTCAATAGCGTCATTCTTCTTTTCTCCTTTTGTTATTGAGTGCACTTTAGTCTAGCAGAAACTAGCCGCACATTAAGTACCGCGTAATCCGAACGAAAAACCCTTCACGGCCTCAAAGGGTGAGGCTGCGTCAATACCCCCGCCGCTTATCCACCACATTGCGCAATGGCTCGCCCTTCCTATAACGTTCGAAATTATCCAGAAACAACTGCATCGCGCGCTGCTGCCAATCCGGCGTGTGATCGGCCGAGTGCGCCGAAAGCAGCACGTTATCCAGCGCATAAAACGGATGCCCCGCCGCCAGCGGCTCCTCGTTGAAGACGTCTAGCGCCGCGCCACCGATCCGTTTCTCCCGCAGCGCCGCGATCAGCGCCGCCTCGTCTATCAGCGGTCCGCGCCCCACGTTGATCAGCACCGCTTCCGGCTTCATCGCGCGCAACTCCGCCTCACCAATCAAACCGTGCGTCTCCGGCGTCAGCGGCGCGCTCAGCACCACGTAATCCGACTGCGCCAGGAGATCGCGCTTGCGCTCCGCCCCGTCCGCGCGCCCCAGGCCGATCACCCGCGGCCCCAGCCCCTCCGCCCTCCGCGCCGCCGCCTTCCCGATATCCCCCATGCCGATCACGCCCATGGTCTGGCCGGCCACCTGCACCGCATCGAACTGGTCCCAAACACCCGCCTCCTGGCTGTGCACCATGCGCCGCAATCCCTTGGCGAAGAACAGTACCGCCGCGATTACGAATTCCCCCAGAATCTCGCTGAAAACCCCGCGTGCATTGGTCAGCGGCACGGCGGTTTCGGCCAGTTCCGGGAATAGAAGCTCGTCCAGGCCTGCCGAGCGCGAATGCACCCAGCGCACCCGCGGCGCCATGCGCCAAACCTGCCGCAACAAGTCGCGCCTGCCCGTCCAATTCAGGATCACGTCGGCTTCGGGCGCCGCATCGGCGAACGCCTCCACGCGGTTTCCCGCCGCGATGCGCACCCCGTCGGGCAACGCTTCCAGCATCGCCAGCAGCGGATCGCTGGGGTCGGCCAACACCAAAACTGTGCTATCGTCCATGAGGAGCAAGCTACCATGTTCGACCGCTCTCTGGAAGTGCCGCGCGTCATCGCGCTAACCTGAGACCTTGTATGAGAGGCTGGTTCGCATGCATATCGATCATCCCGGCGCTGGCCGCCCTCGGCGCCGCTGCTCCACAGGACGCCCTGCCGCCGGTGAGCAAGCCTTTCATCGATTCGAATAGCGATGAATTGGCGCGCGCCGTACCCGAACTGGCCGGCATGCAATTCGACTCCGGCACAAACGCATGCCAGGATCGGCTGGACGCGCTGCTGGCGGCCACGGGCGAAGAACTCGCGGGCATGTTCGCAAAGCTGGCGGACGTCGAGGCCGTCGAACAGATACACGAGATGCGATTTCAGGATGGCGCCGGCGAGACCAGCCAGCGCGAAACCTATCGCTATATCGTGAAGGGGTTGGATGAGCAGCGCATAGATCCCGCCACAAAGACTCCCGCGGCGCCGCCCAAGGGACCCTTTCTGGTCGTCGGGCAGTTTGAAATTCTCTTGCGCTACCTGTTGCCCGAATATCGGGAGGAGTCGCGATTCCGCTGCCTGGGCCGCGTGCAGAGCGCCGGGCAAGACACCTGGGTGGTGGCGTTTGCGCAACGCCCGGGCAGCACGCAACCGCACAGCCACATCGGGCTGGGGAACGGCCGTACGGCATTGCTGCAGGGGTTGGCGTGGATCGACGCGGCAACTCACCGGATTGTAAGGCTGCGCCTGGACATGGCGGAGCGCGTGCAGGGCTTTCCGCTGGAATCCCTGGCTACGGACATCGCTGTCATGCCTGTGAAATTCCAATCGACGGGCGACGTGTTGTGGCTTCCCGCCAGAGTGACAGTGCACGCACGATATGCGGCCGGGGAACTGCACAGCGTACACCGTTATTCGGATTACCACCTGTCCGGGAGCGATGCCGCCGGCATCCCCACCGTGCCCGTAAGCAACGCGGACGACGCATGGGAGATGCTGGACCGGAGCATTGCCCTGGCGCGCGAGAACCAGACTGTCGAAGCCATCGCCCTGTTGCGCGAAGCCCTGCGGCTGAACCCGGAGATGCCCGCCGCCAGGTACCATCTGGCCGCAACACTGCACGCGACGGGCGACTTAGCCGGCGCCGAAGCCGAGTCGCGCGAAGCCTTGCGCCGATCTCCGAATTTCGGGCCGGCGCACAATCTGCTCGGGATCCTGCTATTCAAGCGCGGCGATGCCGCGGGTGCGGTGGCGGAGCTGCGGTCGAGCGTCCAACTGCAGCCGAAGGATGCCACGGCGCATTTCAATTTGGCCCAGTTGCTGGAGAAAACGGATGCCAAGGCGGCCCTCGAAGAGTACCGCATCGCATCCGCGCTGGCGCCGGATAATGCCGCCTTCAAGGCCCGCTACGATCAGTTGGAACACTCTCCGGCTGCGGCTGCGGCGCCCGAGGCCGCCGGAACGACCATCAAAGTGGAAGTGCGCCAGGTGCTTGTGCCGGTGGTGGTGACGGACAAGGCAGGGCATCACGTCACGGGTCTGACGCAGGCGGATTTCCATGTATTCGAAGACGGGGTAGAGCAGAAGATCTCCGGGTTCAGCGTCGAAAATGCCGGCGTCGGCAGCACTGCATCCGTATCCGCCACCGAACCGGCGGGCGCCGCGGGAAACCTCGTGTCGCCAGCCCCGCCGCAAACCGCCGCGCCGCCGCAGCCCGCCGCCGTACGGCGCACCTACTTGATCTGCATCGACAGCCTGCACTCGGCGTTCTCCAACCTGGTATACGTGCGCAAGGCGCTGGCCAAGCTGTTCGCCGGCGAGCCGGCGGGAGATGCGCGGTACGTGGTGCTCGCGGTTGGCGCGACCACACAACTGGTGCAAGATCCCACCACCGATCCGGCGGCCGTCTTGCGGGCCATCGACAGCAAGGATTTTCAAAAGCTGTATCTGGGTAGCCGGAAGGGCTCGATGGAAGAGGATCTGCGCGCTTTCCGGCGGGACCTGGATGAGGCGCGCCAGGCTTGCGATACGGGAGACCCGGAATGCGAACCGTTGAAGCGAAGGTTGCCGTCCGAAGCCAGCCAGATCGCCAACCAGGAGCGCATGCATACGGCCGCTTTCCTGCAACAGTTCCGCAGCTTGGTGGAGCAACTCGCGCGGGAATCGGGACGGCGGACCATCGTGCTGTTTTCCGACGGTTTCCAGATGGTTCCCGGCAAGCAAGCCTTCGAGTTGCTGGAAGCCTACTTCGGCGGCCTGGGCAGCGGGCTCCGCGCAGTGGACCGGATGACGGATCTGGAACCGGTCCTGCGCCTGGCCGCAAACCAAAATATTCCGGTTTACACCATCGACTCGCGCGGCCTGTACACGCAGGGTTACTACGACGCTTCGAATACCGGTTCGTCGCCCAGGTTGGCGCCGGCGGTGCTCGGCGTCATGAATAGCAACGCCACCGAAGCTGGGGAGACGCTGTCGGAAATGGCGGCTGCGACCGGCGGCTTGGCATTCAGGAATAGCAACGACATCTTCTCCGGCCTGGAACGGGCCTTTGCGGACGGCCGCCAATATTACATGCTGGCGTATGTGCCGGGCAATGCGAATTCCGACGGGAAGTTCCGGGCGATTTCCGTGCGCATGCGGGACGGCAAGCTGTCGGTCAACGCGAAGCGCGGCTATTGGGCGGCCGGGCAAGCCCCTTGAATTCGGCACGCAATGGGCATAAAGTGAGAGACTAGAGGCGGAGATTTCAGATGAGACTGTCTTTTGCACTATCGCTTTTCCTGGCCGCGGGTATGGTGGTGTTCGCGCAATCGCCCCGCATGACCACCGTCGATCCGGCCAATGGGAAGGCCGGGGATGAGATTACGGTAGCTGGGGAGAACCTGGAAAAGGCGCATGTCGCCAAGGTGTACCTGACGGACGGAAAGAACGATGTCCTGCTGGATTTGACCGATCAAACCGCCACCAGCATCAAGTTCAAGATCCCGGCCAAGGCCGCTGCCGGCCGCTTCGCCCTGATGCTGCTGACCACGGGCAAGGATGCCAAGCTGATCGAGCAGCCCGTCAAGCTGACAGTGGAGGAGTAGGGCGGGCCGCGCCCTGGAGTTTTGGCCATTCTTGTGGGGCAGGTTGGCAACCTGCAAGGCCGATTGCCAATCGGCCTTGGCGAGCGTAGCTCGCCTTGGCCCGGCGTAGCTCGCCCAGAGGCGCCACTTGGCGCCACCCTACGGCCGGCGATACGGCGCCGAAATATACCGCCGCGATTCCCGGGCCGCCTCGGCCTCGGGCGCGTACGCCATCGCCTTCTTGTAGGCTTCGATCGCCAGGCTGTGGCGTTGTGTCAGATCGTAAATCTGGCCCACCCGCATCCAGGCCAACACCCCCGTGTTCAAATCCACTTCTTCCGCGTGCGCGGTTACCTTCTGCATATTGGCCAGCGCGCCGTCCAGGTCGCCGTACCAGAATTGGATGGTCCCCAGATGGTAGTAAATCGACTCCCAGGGCACCCGCGCATAGCCCGCCGATCCCTGCGTCTTCAACTGCGCCACTTGCTGCACCGAGGCAACGGCCTTCTTGCCATCGCCCAGCCCCGAGTACATTTCGGCTTGCTCGAAACGCAGCAGATAATTGCGCGGAAAGCGGGCAATCAGGCTGTCCACCAGCGGCAGAGCCTTGGCCGGGTGACGTTCGCGGCGGTAGATGGCGGCCAGGAATATCTGCGCGTCGATCCGATTCAGCGAACCGCCCGCAGCCACCTGCTCCACGATGCGGATGCCGCGCTCCTTGTCGCCATGGAAGCCGATCAGAAACCCGAACATCTTGTACATCGCCGGCAGGCTGCCGATCACGTAGTCGTGCAGGCCCTGCACCAGGCGCGCATCCACGTTTTTCGGATCCAGCTCGCTCACCCGGTTATGCTGCTTGCGCGCCGTGGTCGAGTCGTGCAGCGCGCTCACCCAGTCCTTCTGGACCAGGAAATAGTAATTCGCGCGTAAGCCGTAGGTGATGCCCATGGCATAGAGCGCGCCGGTGTCGTTGGAGTTCCGGCGCAGGCGCGCCTGTTCCAGATCCAGGGCCTTTTGGATTTCACCGACAAACCGCTTCTGGGTTTCGGGCGCCGGATTCAGCCTGGCGCGGCGCAGCAGGGAATTGTTGCCCGTGACCAGCTCGCTTTCGAGCGCGCCATCGCGATACATTTCGCTGAACACGACCGTCTCGGCGGCGTGGTTGTGCAGGTCGGGGTTGTTGGGGTCCTGCGCGATGGCCTGGTCGAAATTGGCTAGCGCTTGATCGAATTCCAGATTGTAGAAGTGGTCGTAGCCGGCGTCCACCAGGCTGTTTCCGGCAAACAAGCGGGAGGCCAGGCAGACGGCTGCGAGCAGGGGGAGTCTCAACAGCTTAATTATAGACCGGCCTCGGCTGCTACCCGGTCCCGCCCAAAATCCTTTAGCCCGCATTTCTCACGGACCTGCCGTGGAGGTGTGAGACGCCGTTTTGAGTCCGGCTTTCCAGAGGCCCTATGAACCTTGCGTGCTGAAATGCGGATTGCCGATTGCGGGAGCCTTGTGAATGGCATTAAACGGCCGGAAGGGCTGTTTTGCTTATTTTGAACTCGGGTTTCGCGCACGGCTCCGCAGAGCCCTTGGCGTGGATTTTGCGTTCAAGTGGAACCTGAGGTTGAAAGACTCGGCTTAGGGCTGGCGCAACAATAACTACTAATTCTAAGTCGTGATGGCTACAGTGCCGGCCACTGCTCGCGCCAGGATATTCCCGCCACAAAAGTAGATTTCCCCAATGGAGATAGGCAGCAGAAGCCGATTCTGGCCGTTGTTCGATCCGCCGCCGGTTATGTTGTTATAGTGTCTCGACTGGAGGCGCAGTCCAGTCGAAACTATAACATTATGAGACCGCTCTCGTTCTCGCCCGATTCGTTGCGGGAGTTGCCGCTCCGAGACAAAATCGCAACGCTCGCCGACCTGACGCGCGCCCTCGGCACGGATGTCGATCTTACCGTTTTCCGAAAGCTCAAGCAACTCGACTACGTGACCAGCTACTCCCATGGCGGCCGTTTCTACACGCTTCTGAGATCGCCCATTTTGGGGCCGATGGTCTGTGGTCCTGCGAGCCGGCATGGTTCTCTCGTCACGGAACCCTCCTGGCTACCGCCGAGGCGTCCATCCGCAACTCGGTCGCGGGATATTTTGCCGAAGAACTGTCCGACACTCTCCACGTGGGAGCGCAAGATGTCTTGCGCCAACTCGTGCAGCAGAACAGCATCGCGCGGGAGTTGATCTCCGGCCTGTTCCTCTACACTTCCATCGATCCAGCCACCCGCCAGCGACAGCGTCCGACACGTCGCAGCAACCAGTCCGTTCCAACGATTGTCGATGCCTCCCGTCTGGCAGTGTCTCCCGATGAGACGAAAGCCGCCATCATCTTGTTCTACAGCCTGCTGGACGAGCAGCAGCGCCGCTTGTACGCCGATCACGGCCGCATCCACGTGGCTCAACAGCGGATATGAAGGGTAGATTTCATCCCGCACGCCGTACAGCTTCTCCAAATTGTCTTTGGCGCGTTGCAAGAGCTGCCCGAAGCCGAAATAGGAATTAAAGCCTCTAGCGCAATGGCGAAAACGCTGGTAATGAGGGTCAGAAGTGCCAGCAGTTTGCCCAGGTTCTCGGCGTTCTTAGCATTGTAGTCCAACTGGGCCTTGAGATCGACGTATTTTAGATCCGCCTCAGCCGCCAGCTTTTGGAGCGCCTATATGTCGGTAGCCGTTGGCGTGGTGGAATCCGCGCCTGCGGGCACTGGCTCTCGTTGGGTTGTTTCCCGCTGAGGCGCCGCATGTACCGAGGGTACCGAGGGTGCACCAATTCGAAAAATGCCCAGTAGGCTGCACACCAGGATCCAGATCCCCGCAAGCAGCATGAGTACCGCACCGGCGTGAGTTGGCCAGATGACTTTCTTGCAGTCCACGATATCCTCCTGCTTGCTTTGGCCCATCAAATCTCAACCGGATCGCGCACGATTAGGACCAGTTCCGGATACGAAACGCTTCGCTGCCGGACGCCGCGGCGCAGGTATGTAGCATGGATCCAGGTCCCCTCACGACGCGCGCAATCGCGCTTCTTCAATCGCCGCCCGGTACCGCTCCAACCCCGGCACACACATCCCCGGAACCTTCGCCAGATCGTCCCACCGCCTCAGCCGCACTGCCTCCCGCGCCAACGGCCGTTCCTCGAATGCGCGCGCCTCCGCGTCGGTGAAGGGTCCGCCTTGCATTTGCAGGCTCTGCACGGATGCCGGTGAAAGGAGACTCAAATACTCGGGGTCAGTCGCGCAAAGATACCGCTTGGCGTCCACATGCATGCGCACCGGCGCAGTCACTTCCGGGCCGAAATACTGTGCCAACCACGCATGCCCGATGTCTTCATGCCGCGCGTCGATACCCAAATCCGCAACATGCTCCGGCATGTCATGCAGCAGGTGCCCGATATCGTGCAGTAGCGCCGCCACCGCCAGCCAGCCCGGCGCATCGTCGCGCGCGGCATAATATGCGGCTTGCAACGCGTGCTCCAGTTGCGAAACCGGTTCGCCGAAGTACGCCGCGCCGCCCTTGGCTTCGAAGATTTCGATAATCCGATCGCTAATCTCCATAAACCTGCCGCCTCTGCCCCATCAACAGCATGGCGGCCGCTCCGCTCGAAAGCAGCGCGACGCCCGCCAGCGCCAGGAACGCGCCCGTCCATCCGAATCTTACCGAAATGCGCGCCACCGCGTCGCCCGCGAGTATGCCGCCCAGATAGCCCACGCCATCGATAATCCCGGATGATGTCGCGCTGCCATGCTTGCCCCCGAAATCCAGCGCGATGGCCCCCGCCAGATAAGCGTAGGGCCCAATCACCAGGAAGCCGATCAAGCCCACCAGAAATGCCGGAACGGCATGCCCGCCGCCCGCGCGCAGCGAGCCGAGCGCGAACAGCGCCCCTGCGCAAAGCAACAAGCTGTAGAACATGATCGCCGACCTCCCCGTACGCCCCAGCCGATCGCTCCAAAAACCCGTGAGCAGCACCGCCACACCGCCGAAGAACGGGAACACCGCGCTCATTCCGGCCGCCTCGGCTTTACTATAGCCCACCACTTGGTTGAAGTAAGTCGGCGTCCACGTATTAAACGTCTCGCGCACCAGGGTGGTTCCCAGCGACAATGCGCACACGATCCAGAACGCCGGGCTGCGGAGCAACGGCGCGAGCAAACCGCGCAGGCTGGATGGCTTCGGATCGCTGCCCTCCGCGCCAAACAGGTTCAGCGGATTCACCTCCGGCTCCGCAAAGCCGAGCTGCGCGCGCGATTCCTTCAACAGGAGCAGATTCGCAATGAAGATGACAAACAGCGTGCCCGCCGCCACTTGAAAGACCCCGCGCCAGCCGAACCCGTGGCCGATCAGGAAGCCCATGAACTGCCGCCCCGCCGCGTCGCCAAACAGGTAGCTCAGGCTGATGACCGCCATGGCCGCCCCATACGACGAATACGAGAACCAGCGCGACGTAATCTTCACCATCCCCGCCCATCCGCAGGATTGCACCAAGCGGTTGCCGATCCACGCCAGGGTGAAGATGGGCAATCCGCCGCCCAGCGAAAAGAGGATAGTAAACAGAATCGAGCCGACCATGCCGATCAGGAAATTCCGCTTGCCGCCCAGGAAATCGGCGATCCCGGCGAGAAAGAATTTGCCGATCGCGTAAGCCAGTACGGCGATCGAAGTCACCGCGCCCAGCCGGATCTTGGCTTGGGCCGGAGTCATGCCGTGCCGGGCCAGTTCGTCGATGATCAGCGGCAGGCTCACCGAAAAATCCGAGCGGCAGAGATAGTAGCCTGCGTAACCGATGAAGAGCAGGGCGATAGTGATCCCTTGCCAGACCGCCAAACGTCGATTCGTGCGATTCATGGACGCTCGCCCTTCGCCAGGCGCTCTTCAATCGCGTCGATCGACGGGATGCAATCGGCCACGGCATCCGCCACGTAGTGCGCGCCGGCTGCGCTCAGCGTGCGGCGCGCGGCGTCGAGGCGGGCGGCCTGTTCGGTGGCCGGCAGCGCGGCGAGTTCTTCCGCCGTAAGCCCAATCATGTTCCCCGTGCGCGCGATTCCGACGGTCCACATGCCAGCGTTCAATCCTTCTTCAATGTCGCTGATGGTGTCGCCGATCTTCACCATGCTGTGCATCGGGTAAGCGCGGAGCCGGATCGCGTTCAAATAGCACATCCACGGCCAGGGCCGTCCGGCGACCGTGTCGTCGGGGCACATCGCGCAATCGGGTTGATAGCCCTTCGCGGCAGCGGTCTCGAGCAGCAGGTCGAGCATGGGACGCGTGTATCCTGTGGTGCTGCCGATTTTGATGCCGCGCGCGCGCATCGCCTCCACCGTGGCCGGAACGCCCTCAACCACCGCGGAATAGGCTGCCAGGCAATCCATCTGCATAGGGATAAAGCCGGCGAAGAGATCCTCGACTTCTCCCTCATCGGGCGGCGCACCACTCTTTACGCGCAGTATGGCCCGGATGTGGTCCCTCTTATGTACCCCCATGTCGCGGCGCGCCTCTTCTTCCGTGACCGACATGCCGCGGCCGGCAAACAACTCTTGCAACGTGCGCACCGGCGCCAGGCTGCCATGATCCACGGTGGTGCCGGCCCAATCGAAGATGACGGCGGTGACCAGGCCCATCAGAGTCCCATCTCCTTCACCGTCTCTTCGCCTAGCCCGAACGACAGCGTCATGCCCGATCCACCGGTAGCCGTAACCACGCGCACATTCGGCGACGGCGATACCCGCAGGAACGGCTCCTCCGGATGCTTCGCGTAAACGCCATGCCAGCGCTGCGTAATCTCGAGCGTGGGCGCCTGTAGAAATCCGCGCGCATAATGCAGAATGAGCTCGTCGATTTCGGCCCGGTCGAATGGATCGACGGCCGCGCCATATTCATGCGAATCGCCGATGGTCAGTTCGCCGCCGGCCGTCTGCGAAACGAGCACGTGAATCCCCCAGCGATCGTACTCCGGCGTCTCGGCGGCGATGCGTTCCTTCAGTGCGGCCAGCGTCCGGCACACCTGAAACGATTCATAGAAACGTAACGTCAGCCCGGCCGCCAATGCCGGACCAAGCTGCCAGCCCTCCGGCTGCGGACGCGTGCGCATCATCTGGAGTTTGCAGCGCGTGACGCCGCTGGCGCGGAACATTTCCGGATACAGCGTTTCAAAGTCGTGGCCCGTACACACGATGGCGGCGTCGAATGTCGAGAGATCGGCCGAACTGACCGCCGTGTTCCAGCGAAACTGCACGCCGAATTGTTCCGTCAAAAACCGCGGAAGCTGTGCCAGCGTCACGCGCGGATCCACCGTGATTTCCGTGAGACTCCGGATCGCGCCGAGCAACCCCGCAGGCCGGACCGCCTGACTGCGCGACAGCACAGCCGCCGCGGTCAGCCACTCGCATGGATAGCCCCGCCTGGGAGCGACTTCGCAAAACTCCCGTGCGACAGCGGCTTCGTCTTCCCGATAGACCACGTGCAGCGAGCCCGTGGGAAGGTAGGGCAGCCGGGCTGCGTCCAGCACCTCGACCCACAAATCGCGGCTGCGCAACGCCATCGCATGCATGCGGCCCGCCGGCTGTCCGATCGGCCAGATCATCCCGAAGTTGCGCACCGACGCGGCCGCCGCCTGCGGACTCCGCTCAAACACCACCACCGACCGTCCCCGCCGCGCCAGCGCATACGCGTGCGCCAAGCCGAGAATGCCGGCTCCCACAACGGCGACATCCGCGGTCTGCGTGGCCATGAAAGGAGAGGCTACCGTATTTGAAACAGGCGGCGCAAGCTCCGATCAGGCCCCCGATGCGGTATCGTCAAAGGAGGAGAAAAGCCCACATGCTGATGCCTACCGCTGCTTTAAGAGAGTCCGACATCGATAAGGCCGTGCGGGAAGCCGTACGGGAGGCTGTGAAGAAACTGACGCCGGATGTCCAGTGGATTCGTTATGCCATAACCTTGGACTCGACCGGTGACCGCGCCATTTACTTCCGCGTCATGTTGTCGGACGATGCCAGCCGCGAGGCGAGACTCGCAAAGGTGGCAAGACGCGTGGAATCGTTCCTGTCGGAGGAACTCAAACTCGCGGAGCTGGGCCTTCTGTTGTACTACAGCTACCGAAACCGGTCGGAACAGGCCGTGCTCAGAGAACCCGCGTGGTCCAAGCGATGAGTCTTGCGAAAGACCTGCTCGATCAGGCTAACCGTTTGGCTCGAAGAGAAAAGAGAAAGCCCAAACAAGCAAGCCTGCGGCGGGCGGTATCAACGGCGTATTATGCGCTGTTCCATCTGCTGATTGCTGAAGCAGTAGCCAATTGGAAAAGACCCGATCAACGCGCGAAGTTGGCACGGGTCTTTGAGCACCGCAGGATGAAACAGGCATCCGCCAAGGTGCTCAGCGAGGATTTCTCCGGCCAGGATCCGCAAACGGTATCGACGCTGCGCACGGTTGCCGATGCTTTTATTCGCCTTCAGGATTTCCGTCATAGGGCAGACTACGAGAACACCTTCACACTGACGCCCATAGAGGCGCTCCGCCAGATTGCATTGGCCTGCGACGCATTCGCCAGTTGGAACACGATCCGCAAAGAACGAATCGCACAAGACTACCTCCTCGCCCTGCTGATTCACCGCTAGAGAGATCCCGCTCCCGCCCACCCGTACCAAACCGCACCCTCCCGCTTACCCCCCATACGCGCCATTCCTGTTGAAAAACCCGCCATTCGCTGCATCCCTCTTTATTTCCAATGGCTTAACACGCGAAGATGCGGTTATTCGGGAGAGGTGTATCTAAGCCGTCCCGTAAGCAGAGGAGCACTATGAGCACTCAGCCGTTTGAACCCAAAGCCGCACCCCCCGCCGGTCTGGTCCAGATCAATGCCGGCATTGAAGACGTTATCCAAATGCGCCTGGCTGAAGAGCGCGCGCGCCTGGAACGCGAAGCCGGCGTCGTCAAACGCGAGACGCATCAATTCAAAAAGCCGGTCGAGCACCCCTTCACCAAGGAACAACGCTCCCGCACTACTCTGCTGTTCGGCGGCCTCACCTGGAAGCACGAAAAGCTCGTGCACGGCGCGCTCGAGGGTCTCGGCTACATCGCCGAAGCCGTGCCCACGCCCAACGTCAGCGCCTTTCAGGCCGGCAAGGAATATGGCAACAACGGCCAGTGCAACCCGACGTACTTCACCGTCGGCAACCTGGTGCAGTATCTGCAATCCCTCGAAGAGCAGGGACTCACCAAGCAGGAAATCATCGATCGCTACGTGTTCTTCACTGCGGGCGCTTGCGGACCCTGCCGCTTCGGCATGTACGAAGCCGAGTATCGCCTGGCGCTGCGCAACTCGGGTTTCGACGGCTTCCGCGTGCTGTTGTTCCAGCAATCCGGCGGCCTCAGCCAGTCCGACGCCGAAGCCGGCCTCGAAATGAATCTGGACTTCTTCCTCGGCATCCTGAATGCGCTGAACTGCGGCGACGTCCTGAACGAAGTCGCCTACGCAGTTCGCCCCTACGAAGTCAATGCCGGCGAGACCGACCAGAAGCTCGATGAGTGCATGGAATACATGCACGAGGTCTTCCGCAAAAAGCAGCCCTGGCAGCTCGGCGATAGCCTGACGAAATACCTGGGCGGATTCAAGGACACCGCCGAATACATCGGCAAGTTCGTCAACCAGTTGAAAGGCGACGAGTACATCCCGGCCCTGCATCGCTGCCGCGACGCCTTCAACGAAATCGAAATCGACCGCCTGCGCGTCAAGCCCATCGTCAAGATCACCGGCGAGTTCTGGGCGCAAACCACCGAAGGCGATGGCAACTTCAACATGTTCAACTTCCTGCAGCGCGAAGGCGCGCAGGTGCTCGTGGAGCCCATCGGCACCTGGATCATGTACATGATTCACCAGGTCGTACAGAAATACAAGGATTTCAAAGGCCTCGAAGAAGGCGCGGTTCTGCCGCCCCTGTGGCGTCTCGACAAGCGCGCCAAAATCGAATGGAGTTTCCGCAATAAAGTCGCGAAGCTGAAGCTTGCCGAAGCCATCTTCAAGAACGAATATCACAAGATCGTCGGCGCGCTGGGCGACATCGCGCATCACCTGGCCGACCAGTACGAATTGCAACGCCTCGGTCATCCCTTCTATAACTCCCGCGCGGGTGGCGGCGAAGGGCACTTGGAAGTGGCGAAGAATATCTATTACTCGAACAAAGACCTGGCGCACATGGTCCTGTCTGTGAAGCCCTTCGGCTGCATGCCTTCCACTCAATCCGATGGCGCGCAATCTGCCGTCGTATCGAATTACAAGGACATGATCTACCTGCCCGTCGAAACATCCGGCGAAGGCGAAATCAATGCGCACTCGCGCGTGCAGATGGCCCTCGGCGAAGCCAAGAACAAAGCGAAAAAGGAAATGGCCGAAGTCCTGGAGCGCACCGGCCTGTCGCTCGACGATTGCCGCGCCTGGGTGGACGCTCACCCCGAATCGAAACGCCCCATATATCACGTGCCGCATAGCAAAGGCGTGGTAGGCATGGCCGCCAATTTCGTGATGCACATCGCCGAACAAATGAAGAAGGATGGCTTCGCACCCGTAGTGCATGAGCGCGAAGAAGCATTGGCAGTCCAATAGCCCGAGGATTCCATGGACAAACAATTCTTCATCGGAATGGATGTAGGTTCGACGACCGTCAAGGCGGTGGTCGTGGACGAGGCCGACAAGATTCTGTGGTCGGACTACAAACGTCACGACACCAAGCAGCCCGAAAAGGTGCTGGAGTTTCTGAAGCGTTTTGAAACCGAAATCGACGGCTTCCAGGCCAGCCAGTCGCGCATGTTCATCACCGGCTCTGGCGGCAATGGCATGGCAAAGCACCTGGGCGCGAAGTTCGTCCAGGAAGTCAACGCCGTTTCGCTCGCCGTCGAGAAGCTGTACCCCGAATGCGGATCGGTCATCGAGCTCGGTGGCCAGGACGCCAAGATCATCATTTTCAAGACAGATCCGGCGACCGGCCGCAAGAAGAAGATGCCCTCCATGAACGATAAGTGCGCGGGCGGCACCGGCGCGGTCATCGACAAAATTAACGCCAAGCTGCGCATCCCCTCCGAGCAGCTTTGCGAAATGGCATACAAAGGCCTGAAGCTGCACCCCGTCGCCGGCAAGTGCGGCGTCTTCGCGGAAACCGACATCAACGGCCTGCAGAAGATGGGCGTCCCCCCCGACCAGTTGATGGCCTCGCTTTTCGAAGCCATCGTGATGCAGAATCTCTCCGTACTCACGCGCGGCAATACGCTGCTGCCCGTCGTGCTCCTGCTCGGCGGCCCCAATTGCTACATCAAGGGCATGCGCGATTGCTGGAAGCATAACATCCCGAAAATCTGGGAAGAGCGCGGCACCGAGCTGCCTGCCGGCGTTCCGCCCGAGGATTTGATCCGCACGCCGGATAACGCCCAGTATTTCGCCGCCCTCGGTTCCGTGGAATTCGGCAAGACCGAAGACGCCGAAGTCGGCCGCTACATCGGCTTCGACAAGCTCGAATGGTATGTCAACGTGGGCCGCGAGGAGGAGAAGTCAAAACGCGGCGGCACCGGCGGCCTCGCCAAAGACGCCGACGATCTGGCCCGTTTCAAAGAAAAATACCGCACCAAGAAATTCGTGGCGGCCAGGTTCCAGCCCGGTGAAATCGTGGAAGGCTTCGTGGGCATCGACGGCGGCTCCACTTCCACCAAGGCCGTGCTGCTCTCTAAGGACAAAGAACGCCGCATCCTGGCCAAGACTTACCAGCTTTCGAAGGGCAACCCCATCGAAGACACTATCGAGGTGATGGGCAAGCTCGAAAAGCAGATCGCCGAACAAGGCGCAACGCTGAAGGTTCTCGGCGTAGGCACCACCGGCTATGCCAAAGACATCCTGAAGGACGTCATCGGCGCGGATGCCGCGCTGGTCGAAACCGTGGCCCACACCCAAGCCGGCCTGCACTTCTACGACGATGTGGACGTGATCTGCGACGTCGGCGGCCAGGATATCAAGATCATCATCCTGAAAGACGGGCGCGTCAAAGATTTCAAGCTGAACACGCAGTGCTCGGCCGGCAACGGATACTTCCTGCAATCCACCGCGCAGGGCTTCAACGTGCCCGTGGAAGAGTATGCCGACACGGCGTTCGGCGCCAACGGCTATCCCAGTTTCGGCTATGGCTGCGCGGTATTCATGCAGTCCGACATCGTCGACTTCCAGCGCCAGGGATGGAAGCCGGAAGAAATCATGGCCGGCCTCTGCAACGTGCTGCCTAAGAATATCTGGCTGTACGTTTCGCAGATTCCGAACCTCTCCGCCATCGGCCGCCGCTTCCTGCTGCAAGGCGGCACGCAATACAACCTAGCCGCCGTGAAGGCGCAAGTGGATTTCATCGAGTCGCGCTTCAAAGGCAAAGAGCAGAAAGCCGACGTGATCGTCCACGAGCACTGCGGCGAAGCCGGCGCCATCGGTTCGGCGCTCGAAGCCGGCCGCCTTTGGGACCACGGCCGCGTCTCCAGCTTTATCGGGATGGATGCCATCTCGAAGATCAGCTACAAAACCACCCGCGAAGAAGCTACCCGCTGTTACTTCTGTAAGAACAAATGTCTGCGCACGTTCATCGACGTGAAAACCACGGTCATGAATGCGGACTACAAGCCCCCGGTGAAGACCAAGGTCCCGCTCGAAGCCGGCTCCCAGCGCCTCATCATCGCCACCTGCGAGAAGGGCACCGTCGAGAGCGTCGACGACATGCGCCAGATCAAGGGCAGTCTGGACAAAATCAAGAAGGCTAATCCCAACTTCGTTGAGATCTCCGCCAAGGCCGTCTTCCGCGTGCCCGACGCGCCCATCGTGGCCGACCCGCTGCCCAAGTTTGTGCTCACCTCGTCCGCCAAGAAGCGCATCGAGCTGATGAAGAAGCGCTCCGAAATCCGCATCGGCATGCCGCGCGTGCTCAACATGTACTCGATGACGCCGGTGTTCACGGGCTACTTCGCGTCCCTGGGCATCAAGCCGGAAAACATCGTCTACTCCGACTACACCAGCGAGCAGCTTTATAAGGAAGGCGCAAAGCGCGGCGCGATCGACCCATGCTTCCCTTCGAAGCTGGGCATCCCGCACGTGCATAATCTGTTGTTCGTGGTGCACGCCAAGAAGCCGCTCGACATTATCTTCTTCCCCATGATCGACTGCCTGACCAGCGATCTGCACGGCGTGCAGGCCAGCCGCTCGTGCCCCACAGTCGCCACCACTCCGGCCGCGGTGAAGGCCGCCTTCACCAAGGAAGGCGACTTATTCAAGGAGAAGGGCGTCCGCTTCATGGACACCTTCGTCAATCTCTCGAAGCCCGACGTTCTGGAGCGGCAATTGTTCGAAGAGTTCAAGGATATCTTCGGCCTCTCCGCCGAAGAAAACGCGCGCGCCGTTCAGGAAGGCTATCGCGCCCTCGATTATTACAACAACGTGATCATCCGCGGCGAAGCCCGCCAGGTGCTGGAAGAACTCGAGCGCGAGGACCGGCTCGGCGTAGTCGTGCTGGGCCGTCCGTATCACAACGACCCCGGCGTCAATCACGAAATCCTGGAAGAGTTCCAGAAGCTCGGTTATCCGGTCTTCACCCAGGATTCGCTGCCCATCGACGAAGATATGATCTGGCGCTTGTTCGGGCCTGAAGTCGAATCGGGCGAGATCCCGCACCCCATGAACATCGACGATGTGTGGAAGAACTCCTATAGCGAGAACACCTCGCGCAAAGTGTGGGCCGCTAAGTATACCGGACGGCATCCCAACCTGGTAGCTCTGGAGCTCTCCAGCTTTAAGTGCGGGCATGACGCGCCTATTTACTCTGTGGTGGAAGAGGTAGTGGAGCATTCCGGCACGCCGTACTTCTGCTTCAAGGATATCGACGAGAACAAGCCCACCGGCTCGATCCGCATCCGCGTCGAGACGATCGGCTACTTCCTGAAGCGCTACCGCGAAGACATGGTGGCGAATAAGAATAAGGTGAAGAGCGTGGATGAGCAGATGGCCGAATTCGAGGCCCGTCTCCGCCGCCAACTCGCGCGCGAGAAGCAGCACGATCAAGGTAAGGTGCAGGAATCCTTCGACACCGGCGCAATGCCAACGATCCACGTCAGCCTGGGCGCGCTGGCGGCCTCAAAGCCGGCGCCCGTGCGGGAATACGAAACCGTCTCCGGCGACTAAGTGGGGCAGCCAACATTGACTGCAGGCCACCTTTAAGGCGGCAGGTACGAACTAGGCAAACAAGCGCTTATAGGAAAGGAGAATCCGAATGACTGGACTCCTGCTTTCCGTCGATCTTTATCAGCTTTGGCCTGCTCTCTTCTGGCTTGGGCTTCTTTCATTGCGTCGATGCAGCTTGGATGGCTCAAACACTCAACCAAAATGACGTTCTGCCGGTTGCCTAGTTGAACCCCGCGCTGATACGCATCATTTACTGAGTTGGTATTGCTCTCAGCATTAACGAGTCCAAGCTAAAAGGGAACAGGCCAAATCCGATAAACCGCGCCAGAAAACCGAAATCAAATTGGCTAAACTGCGGCTAAAGATAGAGCGTGAAGCCGCGAAGGGCCGCGCGTCCGGGGCGGTCGCGCCGGCGACGCCCTGATTTCAGCCGGTCCCGTGGACTTCCAATTCCCCGGCATCAGCAACTCGCCTGACGGGATCGCTCCCAACGTCGCAACGCTCCTCGGCTTAGGCCTGCGCCCGTGTACGAATCCAGGAGGCGATGACCTTTCGCCACGGCGTTATGCCCTTCGTCGGGCTGAACGGATTTAAATTTCCGCGCGGCGCTTGTTCTTGGATCGGGCGAACGCGGTGAGATGCCTGGTCAAGCCGCATATCGGATGACTTCCAGCTCCGCTGACCCATTTACCGTGGCGAGAAGTTGATCGACGCGCGACATGGTTGCCTGCTCCAACTCCGTCTCACCGCACTGGTGACATTGAAGTACCGGGAGTGATTTGAGAATCACAATCGAGGAATCGCCAATCTTAAACGGCAGATCCGTGACTCGCAACTCCAATTGCCCCCCGCAAACTCGGCATCTCATCTCGTCCTCCTAACGCGTAACCCATCCTCCCACTTGCCGGGGCGGGGAACGTACATTGTAACGATCCGGACGTTCTCGCCCTCCACATCGGTTGCGATCTGGGCATGGAAAACACCGTTCTCGGACCCGCCCCTCACCAGAAAACTGGGCAAATATTTGTCCTCCAGATACGTTTCGACGATCTCCAGCGTCGTGACCGTGCTGCGAAGCGTGTCGATCGTCAATCCGCGTTGCTGAAGCCGCATCGTCACGTGGCAGGTCCAGTGGACACGCCCGCTGAAAATGCACTCCTTGAATGAACGCAAGTGGCGCATCCGGTAGATGAGCCCTTGGCGAATTCAATTATAGAACGTCGGCGCCGATTGGCAATCGACAGGCAGGATGCCATCCTGCCCCACAAGGCCGCTACAATAAAAAAGTGACGGGTTTCGACATCCGACAGCGCTTCCTCGACTTCTTCGCCGCCCGCGGCCACCGCATCGTGCGCAGTTCCTCCCTGGTCCCCGCGAACGATCCCACCCTGCTGTTCGCCAACGCCGGCATGAACCAGTTCAAGGACACGTTCCTGGGCCTCGAAAAGCGCGATTACTCCCGCGCCACCACCTGCCAGAAATGCGTGCGCGCGGGTGGCAAGCATAACGACCTGGAGAACGTGGGCCACACCCGCCGCCACCTCACCTTCTTTGAAATGCTGGGCAATTTCTCGTTCGGCGATTACTTCAAGGCCGAAGCCATCGAGTTCGCCTGGGACCTGGTCACTAAGGACTTCGGCCTGCCCAAGGATCGGCTGTACGTCACCGTTTTCCGCGAGGACGACGAGGCCGAGCGCCTCTGGCAGAAAGTCGCGGGTGTGCTCAAAGAGCGCATCTTTCGACTCGACGAAAAGGACAATTTCTGGCAGATGGGCGACACCGGTCCCTGCGGCCCGTGTTCCGAGATTTTCTACGACATGGGTCCCGGCGCGTCCGAGCCGGGACACGAAGACGATGTCTTTCCCACCGACGGCGGCGACCGTTTCGTCGAAATCTGGAACCTGGTCTTCATGCAGTTCAATCGCGATTCGAACGGCATCCTCATGCCCCTGCCGCGGCCTTCCATCGATACCGGCATGGGATTGGATCGTACCACGGCCGTGCTGCAAGGCAAGCTGTCGGTTTACGATACGGACCTGATTTTTCCCATCATCGCGCGCGCGGCCGATATGTTCGGCGTGTCCTACGGCGCGGATGCGCGCGTCGATACAGCGCTGCGCATCGCGGCCGACCATTGCCGCTCAACCACTTTTCTGATTCACGACGGCGTTGTTCCAGCCAACGACGGCCGCGGTTACGTGCTGCGCAAGATCATGCGCCGCGCCATGCGGCACGTCCGCCTGATTGGGGTCGAGGAACCGTTCCTCTACAAGCTGACCGGCGCGGTGGCCGAGTTGATGAGGCCAGCGTATCCCGAGCTGATGGAGAGCGTGCAGCGCATCGCCCGCATCGTGAAGGACGAAGAACATCGCTATGCAACCACCTTCCTGGTGGCCGAGCGCATGTTCAACGAGGAAGTGAAATCGCTGGCCGGCCATGTGATTCCTGGCGCGGTTTCCTTCAAGCTGTACGACACTTTCGGCCTGGCGCTCGATGAGCAGGAGGACATGGCGCGGGAACGCGGCTTGGGGCTGGACCGCGAGGGCTTCGACCGTGAAATGACGGGGCAGCGCGAGCGCGCCCGCGCAAGCTGGAAGGGCGCGGACAAAGGCGTCATCGCGCCCGCCTATCGGGAATTGGCCGCGCGGGGCCGCACCAAGTTCCTGGGCTACGAAGAACTGTGCGCCACCTCTCGCGTGCAGGGATTACTTGTCGAGTGCGAGTTGCGCGATGAGGTTGGCCCCGGCGTGGAAGCCGAGTTGGTGCTCGACCGCACGCCTTTCTATGCCGAAACCGGCGGCCAGGTGGGCGACCGCGGCAGTCTGTTCGCCTTGAATGGCGACAAAGTCGCAGACGTGCAAACCGCCTATCCAGCGGTACCGGGCCTGACCGTGCATCGCATCGTCACCACCGCGCCCATCCGGGTGGGCGACGAGTTGCGCGCCGAGGTCGCCGAGCCGCTGCGCCTCTCCACCATGCGGAACCACACGGCCACGCATCTGCTGCACGCCGCGCTACGCCGGGTGCTGGGCACACACGTGAAGCAGGCGGGCAGCGTGGTCGAGCCGCCACGCCTGCGTCTCGATTTTACACACTACGCCGCGATGGACAAGGCCGAAATCGAAGAAGTGGAACGGCTGGTGAACGATCAGATCCTGCGCAATAGCGGCGTCGAAACCAAAGTGCTGCCGCTTGAACAGGCCGTGGCCACCGGAGCCATGGCTTTGTTCGGCGAAAAATATGGCGACCAGGTGCGCGTGGTTTCGGTGCCCGATTTCAGCAAGGAGCTTTGCGGCGGCACGCACGTGCGGCGCACCGGCGATATCGGCGTATTCAAAATCGTTTATGAGGGCAGCATTTCCGCCGGCGTCCGCCGCATCGAAGCGGTGACGGGGGACGTCGCCGTCCGCCAGTATCAGGAACTCAGTGGGACGCTGCATCGGCTGTCCGAATTGCTGAAAGCCTCCGAGCCGGAACTGGTCGAGCACGTGGAAAAGATGCTGGCCCGCGAGAAAGCCCTGGAACACGAGAAGCGCGACCTGCGCAGCAAGCTGGCGCATTCCGCGGCGGGCGGACTGGAGAACCAAGCGCGCACCGTCAACGGGGCACACGTGCTTGTCGAGTTCGCCGAGGGTTTGGATCGCCAACAAATGCGCGAACTCGTGGACACGTTGCGCAACAAGTGGAAGAGCGCGGTGGTGGTGTTGGCATCCGTCGAAGGCTCCGCCGTAACCATTGTTTCGGCCGTGACGAAGGACCTCACGTCCAAGGTACAAGCCGGCAAACTGGCTGCCGCGCTGGCGCAAGCGGTCGGCGGCAAGGGCGGCGGACGCCCCGATATGGCGGAAGGCGGTGGCAAGGATCCCGCGGCCCTGCCCGCCGCGCTGCAAAGTATCTACGCAGAAATCGAGAGCAAGCTGTGACGCAGTTCGACGTGGTAGTAGTCGGCGCCGGCCCCACCGGCTTGGCGTGCGGCATCGAACTGCAGCAGCGCGGCATCCAAACCGTGCTCATCGAGAAGGGCTGCGTGGTGAATTCGCTCTACAACTACCCGACCAACATGGTCTTCTTCACCACGCCGGAACTGCTCGAAATCGGCAACATTCCGATGACCAGCCTCAATGAGAAGCCTAATCGGCATGAGGCGCTCAAGTACTATCGCCGCGTCGCCGAGCATTTCAAGCTGGATATCCACGATTACGAGCGAGTGGCAAACATTGCCGGCCAGGATGGGGCCTTTCAGGTGTTTACCACGGACCGCCTGGGTTGTCATCATACCTATGCCGCACGTAAGGTTGTGCTGGCGACCGGATACTATGATGTGCCTAACTTATTGCAGGTCCCCGGCGAGGACCTTAGTAAGGTTCTGCACTATTACAAGGAGCCGCACCCATACTATAACCACGACGTGGCGGTGATTGGGGCGAAGAACTCCGCAGCAATTGCCGCATTGGAACTATTTTGGACGGGCGCGCGCGTAACACTTATCCATCGTGGTACTGGTATCTCCGACAAAGTAAAGTACTGGATCAAGCCGAATATCGAAAACCGTATCAAGTGCGGCGAGATTCAGGCGTACTTTAATTCACAGGTTGTGGAAATCCGGCCAGACTCCATCGCGGTGGCGACTCCGAAGGGCGAAGTGGTCCTCAAGAACGACTTCTTGTTTGCGCTGACGGGTTACAGTCCGGACCTTAACTTCTTGAATTCCATAGGGATTGCGCTCGATCCCGAGACGCAGAAGCCGCGCAGCGACCCGCAAACGCTGGAAAGCGAGCGCCCCGGAATTTACCTGGCAGGCGTCATCGTGGCGGGCATGCATACCAACGAGATCTTCATCGAGAACGGACGCTTCCACGGTAAGCAGATCGCGGAATCCGTCGCCGCCAAACTATCTGGTTGAAACGTTCGCGCCGCAACGCGCACTAACCTATGTGAGCTGGTACTCACATCCAAACCACGTGTCGCTGCGTATCTGAAACCAGGGGCCACGGTTTGGAATCCAATGTGCTGTAGAGATTGCGGCTATGTTAAATAATCTATTCAATATCTTTTTGGGATGCTCTCACCGGCGGACGACATTTCCTATCACGCCCGCGCGCAAGGTCGGATTCTCGCCGGCTTCCGGACAGCGCCACTCTACCTATGTCGTGTGTTTGGACTGCGGCAAGGAGTTTGGTTACAACTGGGCTGAAATGCGCATTGGCGAACCAGTTTCGGCGCCCATAACCGCCGAGCCTGCGTTCTCCGCGGCGCACCGCTAAGGATCGCAGTGTGGCAGCGCCGTGCGCTGCCACCCGTCCCGCCCTAAATTCTGGTACCATCCGGTCCATGTTGATCCTCGCGGCCATTCTGGCCATTTTCGTCTACGGCATGATTGCGGCCATGCTGGGCACCATCCTGCCCGATCTTTCCGCGCGCTTTCACCTCACGCCCAGCCAGCTTGGCCAGATCGCATTCACGCAGGCGCTGGGGCTGATCGTCGCGTCCATCGGTGTGGGCCCGCTGATCGACAACGAAGGCAAGAAGATCGGCTTGGTGCTGGGGCTGGCGCTGATCACGCTGGCGCTGTTCCTGCTGCCGCAATCCAAGGGTTTCGGCAGCATCACGGTATACCTGTTCCTGCTGGGCTTGGGCGGCGGCATGATCGTTACGGCGGCCCACGCGCTGGTCAGCGACATCAGCCAGGACCGCCGCGCCACCACGCTGAACCTGGTGAATCTCTTCTTCGGCCTCGGGGGGCTGGCAACGCCGTTCCTGTCCGCGAACCTGCTGCGCCACAACTCCACCCGGCTCTGCTACACCGTCGCGGTGTTGGCCGGCATCACGCTGGCGATCCACATTCTGACGCCCATGCCGCCGCCCAACGGGGAGCGCAGCTTCGTCTTTTCACAAGTCGGACCCGTTTTGGGTAAGCCGGTACTCTTCCTGTTGGCGCTGTTCCTGTTCCTATACGTGGCGTGCGAAGTGGGCGTTTGGAACTGGCTGGTGCAACACCTGATCGCGCAGGGCATCCCCGAATCGCGCGCGCTGAATATTCTGTCGCTGGGCTTCGCGCTGGGCCTGCTGATCGGCCGCGTGGCGGTGTCGCCCATCCTGATCAGCGTGCCGCCGCCGCTGGTGACGCTGGCGGCCGCCATCATGATGACCGTCACTACGTATCTGATGCTGAAGACCAGCAATGCAAATGTTGCTGGCATTCTGGTGTTTCTGGCCGGTATCTCCATGGCCCCGGTATTCCCCACCACGCTGGCCATGGTCGGCGACGCGTTCCCGCGGATGACGGGTACGGCCATGGGCGTGGTCATCACGCTCGGCTGGTGCGGCTTGGCGGTGAGTTCGCGCATCATCGGGGCGATCGGCGGCGGCGATCCCAAACGTCTGCAGAAGGCGTTGCTGTTGATCCCATCGGCATCGGCGATCATGGTGGTGGTGGCGGTGGCGATCCGGCCCATGCTCGCGGCGCATTAATCGGCCTGGGGCCGCGTCACCGCGCCGCTTCGACCAGCTTGCGGATAGCAGGCTCCACGCTCAACAGAAGCTCCGCCTTAGGCTGTTTGGCCCGGTCCAGCAGCGCCGTCTTCTCCGCGATCCAAGCCGCATCGTGTTTCTTGTCGAGCGCCTCCAGACCAGCCTCCGCGATGTCCGACAGATTCTTGGAGAGTTCCGCGTCTTCGGCCAGCAGCGCGGAATTCGCAATAATGGGCGCGAGGCGTGCGTCGTTGTCGCGCCACATCATCAGCATCTCTCGGATGCGCGGCAGATCCTCGGCGCCCATCCGGTCAACCAGCGCGGTAAACCGGCGCACGGCTTCGCTGTCGGGGCGCGCCGCATCGATCAGCCGGTTCAGCGGCGTAAACCTGTCGTAGGGATGCGCCGCCTCGCGCGCGTAGTCTTTCACCGGCTCGACCACGTCGGCCAGCGTACGCACGGGCGCCACCGGACCGCCGCCCGCCAGCCGCGCCAGCATCTTCTCGTATTCCGAGACGTGCGTCAGGCCCAACCATTCCAGATCGCGGCTTACCGCGCCCAGCCTGCGATACATGTCCGCCACATCGGTCACATTTTGCGGCGACCAGAAACGCTCGGCGATGGCCGCCATGCGCGGCCAGACCCGCATATCCAGCAACTCGGAAGGCACGAATTCCGACCACATGCAGGCTTCTCCGCCCAGCACGAGTTGCTTCTGCTCTGCGGTGAGATCCGCCGCGCCCTCTCCCAGCGGATCGACCGCGTAATGGTATGCCGCCGAATAGCCCAGGTCCAGATAATATCCGTTCGACAGGATGCCGCCGACGCCCTGCCGCGCGGCGTCGGCCAGAGCCTTCTGCCCGCGCCACGATTGCACCAGGATGTTGTGCGGCATATCCTTGCTTAGAATCTCGTCCCAGCCGATCATCTTCTTCCCGTGCTTCGCTACGATTACCTGCACGCGCCGCGTGAAATGCGCTTGCAACTGTTCGTTGCTCTTGATATCGTGCGCGCGCATGAACTCCCGGATGGCCGGGTTGGCTTCCCATTGTTTGCCGTTCACTTCATCGCCGCCGATGTGGAAGTATTCATCCGGAAACAGCGCGGCCATCTCGCCGACGAAGGCGTCCAGGAATTGGTAGACTTCTTCGCGCGTGGGGTCCATGGCCGGATCGAAGATACCCCACTGGCGCTCGATTTGATATGGTACGAGCGCGCTGGCCAATCCCGGATAGCCCACGAACCATGCGGTGGAGTGGCCGGGCATGTCGAATTCCGGAATCACGCGAATGCCGCGGTCGCGCGCGTAGGCGATCACATCGCGTGCCTGATCTTGCGTGTAGTATTCGCCGTCGGAACCCATTTCCTGCAGCTTGCGAAAACGTTTGCTTTCGATGCGGAATCCCTGGTTCTCCGAGAGGTGCCAGTGGAACACGTTCAACTTCACTACGGCCATGCCGTCCAGCGTGCGCTTCACGTCCGCGAGCGGCATCCAATGGCGCGCGGCATCCAACATCAGGCCGCGCCAGGGGAAGCGCGGGTGGTCCTCAATGGTTACCGCCGGCACCCCGAATCCGGTGCCGTCCAGATCGATCAGTTGCAGGAATGTCTCCATGCCGCGCAGTACGCCGAGCGGATTGGGACCGTCCAGCCGCGCGCCCATGGGCGTGACGGTGAGGCGGTAGGATTCATCTTCCTCGACGGACTGCACGGGTGCGCTGGCATGATCGCAATAGACGATCAGCGGCGCCTCGGGCGCATGCACGCCGATACCGGGCGCCATGGGAATTCCAGTCTTGCGCGCGACATGTTCCACCAGGCGGGCGGCGGCGGCTTCCAGGCGCGGCTCGCGATATCCGGTCAACTGCACGAACGCGAAGTTGCGGTCGATGCGCAATCGTCCCGTGCCCGGTTGGAGCTTCGCGGGCACGGGCATCAGGTTGTGGGCAAACAGAGCGAGAGGGGCCATCAGGAGAATCGGGGCTTTAGCCATCATTACCAGACTACGATGTTTTCTAACTATACTGTGGGCATCATGAAAATTCTACAGCGAACCGCGACGTTCGGCGTGTTGCTGAGGCTGTGCCTGAGTGCGGCGCCGGACGGCTTCTATTTGCACGATGGCGACCGCGTGGTGTTCTACGGCGACAGCATTACGGACCAGCGCTTGTACACCACGTTCATCGAGACGTACGCGATCACGCGCTTCCCCAAAATGAAACTGAGCTTCGTGCACTCGGGCGTGGGCGGCGACCGCGTCGACGGCGGCTCGGCCGGCCCGATTGACGAGCGTCTGGCGCGCGATGTGGTGGCCTACAAGCCGGCCGTCGTGACCATTATGCTGGGCATGAACGACGGCGGCTACCGCGCGTTCGACCAGAAGATTATCGACGCGTACGCCTCGGGATACAGGCACATTATACAGAGCCTGAAAGAGGCGCTGCCCGGCGTCCGCATCACCGCGATTGAACCCTCGCCGTTCGATGACGCGACTCGTCCGCCCAATTTCGACGGCGGCTATAACAAGGTGCTGGCGCGCTACGGCGAGTTCGTGAAGGAGTTGGGCCGCGACGAGAAGCTCACGGTTGCGGATTTGAATGGGCCGGTGGTGGCGGCGCTGGAGAAAGCCGCCAAACTGAATGCCGAGACAGCCAAGAAGCTGATACCCGACCGCGTACACCCGGCTCCGGGCGGACACCTGCTGATGGCCGAGGCGCTGCTGAAGGCGTGGCAAGCGCCGGCCACGGTGACGGCGGTCGAGATCGATGCGGCCGAGCCTGCCATCGCGAGTGCGATTAACACGCAAGTGACCGATCTGGCGGTGAGCGGCCGCCTATCCTGGGTGCAAATGGATGCAGCCCTGCCTATGCCGATCGACAAAGGGGACGAGGTGCTGGCCCTGGCATTGCGCGCTTCGGATTTCGTGGAAGCCCTGAACCGGGAGCCGCTGAAGGTCACGGGCCTTACCGCCGCGCGGTATACGTTGAAGATCGACGATGCCGTGGTTGGCACTTTCACCAAAGAAGAATGGGCCAACGGCGTGAACCTGGCCACCCTGGAGACACCCATGGCGAAGCAGGCCGCCACGGTCCACGATCTGACGCTGCGGCACAACGTCATGCACTTCGCGAGCTGGCGTCTGGTGGGAATGAACCTCCGTAAGATTGCCGTCCCAGCCGCGCATTTGCAGGCCGCGGCCGACGCGCTGGAGACGCTGGACGCGGATGTGGTGGCCGAGCAGCGGGCCGCCGCGCAGTCCAAGAGCCATCGGTATGAACTGGTGCCGGAATGACGCGCCGCCGATTCCTCGCCACTTGTGGCACGGCCGCCGCACTCGTGTCCACCGGCGCCGCGCAAAGGCGAAAAACGAAGAACCTGATCCTGGTCACCGCCGACGGACTGCGATGGCAAGACTTGTTCACCGGCATCGACCCGCTGTTGATGAATCGGAAGGACGCCGGCATGACCGAGACTGGCGCGCCGGAGTTGCGCGACCGCTTATGGAAGCCGCAACCCGAGGAACGCCGTTTGGCGCTGCTGCCGTATTTCTGGGGCACGCTGGCGCCATCCGGAGTGGTGCTCGGCAACGTTACCAAGGGCAGCTCCGTGCAGGTGACGAATCGCTACCGGGTTTCGTATCCCGGCTATTCCGAGATCTTGACCGGCCGCGCGCAGGACGACGCGATTCGCGGCAACGATCCCGTGCAGAATCCCACGCCGACCTTTCTGCAATTCGTGAAGGACCGATGGAACCTGCCCAAGGAGAAGGTGGCGGTGTTCGGATCGTGGGATATGTTTCACTACATCGCCGAGAGCCATCGCGGAGAGATATTCATCAACGCGGGCTATGAGGCTTCCACGCTGCCGGCGAACAATCCGCGCGTGGCCGAGTTGAACAAGCTGCAAATGCAGGCCAGATATCTGGACGATAGCGCGCGGCACGACGCTTTCACGTTTGGTCTCGCGATGTAAGATCTGCAGAGCGTGCAGCCGCGCGTGCTCTTCATTTCCTTCGACGAGACCGACGACTGGGCGCACGCCCGCCGCTACGACCGCGTGCTTAGCTCCATCCAATTCCTAGACGGCGCGCTACGGGAACTTTGGACGTGGGTGCAAGGCTCGCCCGCGTACCGCGATTCGACCACGCTGATTGTGACGTGCGACCACGGACGCGGCAGCACTCCAAACGACTGGCATGGGCACGACAAGGATACGATGGGCGCGGATCAGATTTGGATCGCCGTGGTTGGACCGGATACGCCGCATAGAGGCGAGGCTGTAAACGCGGATTCATATCATCAGCGCGACATCGCGCCTACCGCGCTCGAGCTGCTAGGCATCGGGGCGGGGGGTTATTCCGGGATGTTGGGGAAGCCGATCGGCGCGGTTGTTGATTGACCTACCGCAAATCGAACGCCATCATGCTATGCCGGTCCCGCACATACAACGCCGTCCCCACTAACGACGGCGCCGTCCAGGCATTGCTCCGCAGCAGTTCCGCCCGCGAGAGCACCTTCAACCCGGCTGGCGAAACGGTGGCGAGCGAGAGGTTGCCGTCCTCGTCGACCGCGATCAGCTTGCCGTCGGCATAGAGAAACGTGGCCTTGGGGAACGAGCGGTCCTGCCACAGCACCTTGCCCGTCTTGGCATCCAGCGCGGTCAGCGGCGCGGGTCCGAAATCGCCGCTCGATCCGTAGAGCGTATCGCCGATACGCAGCAGGTTCCCGATATGTACCCGCATGCGGTTGTTGCTCCAGAGATCCTTCACCTGGGTCTTGCCGTTCACAACGTGCAGTTGCAGGGCATCGCACCCGCCGGTGTAAGCCGAGGAGACGAACAGCGTATTGTCCGCGGACCACAGCGGCATGGCGATGTTGAGATGCCAACTGGTCTTGTGCGGGTACTTCCAGTACAGGTCGCCTGAGTCGGGATTCATCCCGGCCACTTCATCGCCCATCACGGCGACGAGTTGGTCCTGGCCATCCACGTTGACGATGACGGGCGAAGAGGGCGAGTTCGCGAAATCCTGTTTCTGCCAGACGACTTTGCCGTCCTTCTGGTTGAAAGCCATCAGCGCGTGGCCGGCGCCGCCGACCTTCATGATGACTGTGTTCTTCCAAGCGATGGGACTGCCGGAATAGCCGCGATCCATGGGAGTACCGTTGAATTCGTGCCAAAGATCGTGCGACCAAAGCACCTTGCCCGTCTTCTTATCCAGACAGACCAAATTCGCCAGGATGCCCACGGAGTACACCGCATCGGCGGTGACCAGCGGTGTGGCGTGCGGCCCGGGACCATTCTCCATGGCCATGCCGCCGCGGAACGAAGCGTTCTCCGTGTATTCCCAGATGGTCTTGCCGGTGGCGGTGGCGGCGGCCAGCGTGACCTCATCGGAGCCACTGCGATACATGGTATAGAGTACGGCGCCATCCACGGCGATGCCGGAGTAGCCGTCGCCCAGGTCGCGGCTCCAGAGTTTCTTCGGCCCCGCGGCCGGCCAGGAGTTGGCCAGACCCTTCGAGTCGGATGTGAAATTGCGGTGCGGGCCGGCGAACTGCGGCCATTCAAGCGATGCGGCGTGGAGAGCCGCACAAGCGAGTAGCGCCGTAAGAAGTCTCATAACGGATCCCATAGCGCCAGCGTGGTGGCGTCTTTGATCAGGATACCGTGGCCCATAACGACAGGGTGAGCCCAGGTGGGGCTGTCGGCTATGGAATACTTGCGCACCGTGTCGAACGCCTTGTCGTTTTGGCGGGCCACGATCAGGTTGGCGTCGGGCGTGAGGATCAGCCAGACGGAGCCGGCCGCCACGATGGCGGCATTATCGGCCTGGCGGCCATCGGAAGTCCACAGGGTCGTGCCGTCGGCGGGCTTCAAACAGAAAAATTGGCCGTGCTTGCGTTCGGTAAAGCCGAACAGCAGGTCGCCGCCGGCGCCGCCCAGCACCGGCGAACTCATGTACATGGAAGAATCCTTGTTCTGCCAGACGGTTTCGGTGGTCCAGTCCGCGCCGTGCTTGTGCAACTTGACGCCCATCATGGGATTGCCGATTCCGGTGAAGATGAGGGTGTCGCGATAGAGGACCGGCGTCACGATGTTCTGGGCATATTCGGTTTTGAAGAGAATGCGCCAAAGGAGGGCGCCAGTGGTGGCTGAGACCCCCACGATGTTGTCGCGGCTTTGCGTCACCGCCTGGCGGGCACCGTCGATTTCCACGACGATGGGCGATGCGTAGCCTGGGCCGTCGCCTTTCCAACTCCACTTTTCAGCGCCAGTGACAGCATCAAAGGCGGTCAGCGCTCCTTGGGTGTTGCCGCCGACGTGTACGATGACCATGCCACGATCAACCACCGGCGAAGTAGCCACGCCGAAATCCGGCGATCCGAATTCCTTGCGCCATTGCGGCTTGCCGGTTTTGGCGTCGAAGCAGGAAAGAATGCCGCCAATGCCGAAGGTGAAGATGCGGCCGTCCTCGACCGCCGGGGTCGACTTCACGCCTTTGCCGTGGCTGGCCGCGGCTGGATTCACCGAGTAGGGCGCGGCGTAGCCTTCCTGCCAGATGGTTTGCCCGTTGTCTGGGCGTAGGGCGGTGACCACTTCGCGATCGCCTTGGCGCGTATGGACGTAGATCCTGCCATCTGCCACCACGGGCGATGAATGGCCTTCGCCCACGGTCACTTTCCATTTGAGTGTGAGCTTTTCCGGCCAGGCTTTGGGTTCGGGGAAGCCGGCGGCGATTCCGTCGCGATGCGGACCGCGCCACTGCGGCCAATCTTCGGCGGGAGCGGAGAATGCAAGAACGACGAGGATCAGGGGAAACGACAAGGACGGGCGCAAGGTTCCTCCTATTGGTTAGACGCGGGCCGGAGCCATCCGAAAGGATATCATTTTGTGGCGGCGATGCGCGTTACGCTACAGTGAAAAGTGGAGCTGTTATATTGGCAAATCGATACGGCGGTCAAGAAAAACGACGTAAATCATCCGAAAATCAGGGATCTTCGGGTGAGTCTCGTGGACGCTATCGCGCGCTTCGTTAAGCCCGGAAATCCAGGTCGCGCCGAGAGTCTCGTCGCGCAGGTTCTGGGGGCACCGGTCGAGATGTTTAGGCCCCAACTATGGCGGCTGAACATCTCATCGATTGCGCCAACCCGATGGGACGCAACGGGCGCCACGCCGGGATGGGACGAGTACCTCATTAGCGACTTGGCGCTGGGTGAATTCGAGGTTATCGTTGAATAATCGGGTATGCGTCTTCCGTGTAGCGGAGGGCTTCATCCCTCAAATAATCCTTAAAGGATTCGATTTCGGGCTTGGGCGCCGCGTCAGGATGCAAGACGAGATCCTGGACGCGCGCGTAATCGGCCTGGAGCACTTTTCGCAACTGCCCATCGCTGATTGTGGCATCCATGGCTCGCAGAGATTGATCGGCCCCCAGCTTCAAATCGGCCGGCGGCGACGGTACGATGTCGAGCCACTTCCCCTCACCCAGAAGCACGTCTAATTGCTTCCAAAGCATCAAATAAAGATCACTGAGATCTTTGAACTCCCGGCGAGGATCTAAGGCTCGAACTGCCTGGCTGCTGGGCATTGCTGACTCCAGAATAGCATATCGGCCGAAGCTGTGATTTCGGCTAATGTATCGGCAAGCACTCACTTCCCACTCCCGCCTAATTGCAAGCAATTGGATAGCCAAACCTGCAACTACTCGGATCTAAGGGCTGCCAGCAGCGGCGAACGTAGAGCCGCCCGCGTGGCGGCCTGGGATGCGCCGATTCCGGTGGCCAGCACGGCCGCCAGCAGCAAGCTGAGCGATGCGACGGGAAACTGGCCGCCGCGCGACGAAACCGCGGGCGCTATCGCCAGCAGCGCGCAGCCGGTTCCGGTGGCCAAGCCGAGCAGAAGCAAGAGCATATTCTCGGCGAGCACAATGGCAGCCAGGTGCGATGGGCGGTATCCGACGGCGCGCAGCAGCGCCAGTTCGCGGCGGCGCTCCAGCACGTTCCGCAGCAGGATGGCCGCCAAACCCACGGTACCCAGCACCAAGCCTAGCGCCCCCAGGCTGCGGAAAGTCGAAAGGTAGGTATTCTCGACTTTGTGGAATCCGGCGAGACGCGCTTCCGTGGATTGTATGTCGAATCCGTAGTCGGACAGGGCTTCTTCCAACGTTCCGGTCACTTGTTGCGTCCTTTGGAGTGGGACATCGAGAAGGAAGAAGCGATAGCCTTCCACATCGGGGAACAAGCGCAAGAAGTTCTTCTCGGAGATCAGCAATTCGCTCTGGAAGAGGCTGTCTTGCAGGGCGGCTACGATGCGGAAACGGGTCTGGTTCAGCGTGAAGTCTTCGCCCAGCTTGAGGTGCAGCACGTACGTGATGGAGTTGGCGTCGGCGATGGCGGGGACTGCTCCTCCGGGAAGCGGTGCATCGAGCGATAGCCACGGATTGGCCGTATGTGGAACGGAATCCTGGAATGCGAAGTGGGCGCTGTTTAGAAACGCGGCTGGCGGCGCCAGGATACGCGGATTGCGCGGCTGGTAAAGATTCAGGCAGCTTACGTCGTCACCGGGGCGCAAGCGGAACGGCACGAATTGAACGCCTTCGAGCGGCGGGATGTTGAGGGCGTCGCGGCCGGCGGGGGAGTTGGGATCGTGAATTAGCGGCAGGTTGGACTCAGCCATCAACCGGTAACCGCCGGTGCCCGCGGAGTCGCCAGTCTGCCGAAAGGCGTCCACGGAGACGATGAGGAACGTGGCGCAAGCGATCTGCGCGATGCAGAGAATGCTGCGGCCTGGGCGGTAGGCGGCGTTGCGGAGAGCCAAAGATATCAGGCCGCCGATGAACGCCGATGAACGCCGATTCAACGCCGCGGATTGGAGGCATAGCGCGGCGATGAGCAGGAGCGTACCGGCTCCGAAGAAGGCGGCGGCTTGATCGAGGACTCGCGCTAGGGCCGCACCTAGAAGGATGAAGGCAAGGAGAGCCGCTACGATTCCGACAAGCAGCGGGCGCTTTACCGAGTGGCGTTTTTGCTCGCCCGCGAGGAGGCCGCGCGGTGTGACTGGCTCCAGCTTGCGCAGGGTCCAGGCGATGGTGGCAAGGCCCGTGGCGATTCCGGCTAATGCTCCCGTGGCCAGCGATGCGATGGATGGGTGCAGCGAGATGAGGCGAGTGCCAACTGCGCCGATCCACCAGGTGCGGAGGCCAATCACCATGACCTCGCCGTATGCCAGTGCGCCCGCCAGGCCCAGCATGGCGCCGGCGATGGAGAGCGCCGCGCCTTCCAGCAGGAAGACGGTGCGGATTTTTGAGATGGAGAAGCCGAGCGCGCGCAGCACACCGATCTCGCGCATGCGCTGCTCAATTCCCAGCTTGAAGAAAAGTCCGGTGAGCAGGAGCGCGGAGACCATCAGGAAGAAACTGAAGTAGACGAAGTACTCGCCGAAATCGGTCGCGCCTTGGGACGCCGCAAGGCTGCGGGCTTTCACGGGAATAACGGCGAGTCCCATTTGGGCGGGATCGAGCGCGGCGCGCAGCGCGGGGGCGAAAGACGGCAAAGGCGGAGAGATGCGGATCGAGGTGAGCTTGCCGAAACGCGTGCCCCAGAGTTGCTGGCCGCGCGCGAGGGCGATGAAGGCTTTCGGCGTGGTGCGGTATTGCTTCCAGTATTGCTCGTCGGCGGGGCGCACGCGATGCAGATCGATGGGGAATGGCGGGTCCCAATCGTGCAGGCTGTTCGATTCGCTGATGCCCGGATATTCGGGCGCGTAAGTTTGATCGGAGGCGGTCGGCACAATCCGTGCCAAAGGGAATTGCGCACTATCGGTGTGCAGGCGGCCGTCCGATTTCCAGACGTAGTAATCGAGCGTGACGGTGTCGCCTGGCTTGGCGTTGAGATCGTGCGCGGCCCATTGATTTAGCGTGATGCCGTCCTCGGTTCCGAGTGCGGTCACGACGGAGTAGGGGATTTCGCGGCCGTTGGCGCGGATGCCGTTGGCGAGGTAGGTGAGGACCGGTTCGGTGGTCAGGCCGAGGGAGTTGGCGGTGACGGTGGCGCGCTCGGCCAAGGCGTCGGGGATCAGGGTCGAGTCGGTTTCAAGCGAGAGGCTGCTTGGCAGCGTGCGGATTTTGATGCCGAGATCTTCGAGAGTCACCGCGCCGCGAGGGTCGGGTAGCGGTCCCCCCGCTACAAGGATCGTATTGACCTTGCCGATCTCTCCTAGTTGTTTTTCGAGGAGTGTCAGCGGTACAAAGGCGGCGCGGACGTCGCCTTGTTGCGGATTAAGCGAGAACTCGCGCGGGGTTGCGGTCCCGAGCGTGAGCCGAATTGTCTTGCCTACGTCTTCCTTACGGCCATGCAGCGATTCAAGCGGGATGGCGGACGGTTTCTCGACACGCACCAGCAACGCGTCACCGGGCTTCGCGCCGAGTTCGGCCGCCAGCGCGGCTGTCAGCAGGATCTGTTGCCCTTCAGGCGCGGGTCCGAAGCGCGGATCAACCCCGTAGATCTGCACTGACAATGCTCTACGTCCGCTGGTTTGATGCACAACCATGCCGTCGATGGAGACGATCGGCGTGGCCGAAGGGAACGACGCGGCCAGGTCCTCGCGGAAAAAGCCATTGCGCGCGATGACATAATCGGTATTGCCGAGCCGCGCCAGCACCAGATCGCGCAGGCTGGCGCGCACCGCATCGCCCACCAGCAGGGCGCCGCCTAAGACGGCCGCGGCGGTGGCCACACCCAGCAGCACGGCCAGGTTCGTGCGCCAATACCAGGCGAGATTACGCGCCAGCAGAGTGGAGATTCGCATTTCGCAATTCGTACCGCAAAGGGAAGCGCGCGGCCAGTTCCGCGCTATGCGTGACTACGATCAAGATGGTTTCCTGCCGCTGGTGCAATTCGAGCAGCAGGGAAGCCACCACGTCCGCGGAGGCTTGGTCGAGGTTGCCGGTGGGCTCGTCGCAGAGGAGCAGCAGCGGCTTGTTAATCAGTGCGCGCGCCAGCGCTACGCGCTGCTTCTCGCCGCCGGAAAGCTCGGCGGGGCGATGATCGAGGCGATCACTCAGGCCGACTTGTGCGAGGAGGTCGCGGGCGCGATCGAGCGCACCGGTGTTGTCGTTCGACACCAGGGTCGGCACCAGCGCGTTTTCGAGGACGGAACACTGCGGCAGGAGGCAGTGATCCTGAAAGATGAAACCGATGGACTGGTTGCGGAACGCGGCGAGATCTTTGTCGGATAGCGCGAACGGATTGCGGCCATCGAGCGAGATTGTGCCGGAGGTGGGCTGTTCCAACCCACCGAGGATATACAGGAGCGTGCTCTTGCCCGCGCCGGACGGGCCCATGATGGCGGCCGCATCGCCACGCCGCAGGTTGAAGGAGACGCCGGAGAGGATGGCAAGCGGCCCACGGGGTGTCGGATATGTTTTGGCGATCTGGGAGACGTCCAGCATCCGCTGAGGCTATTGTCGCATGCGCTTGAGAGCGTGCGTCACGGTTTCGGACGTCTCGGCCGGCTGGAGCAGAATTGCCCGCCCCACGCGGCATCCGGTACGATGAGGAATTGAGGTCCTTGATGGCGGTCGAGACGGCAGTTGCTACAGTCGAAGAATTCCTGCGGCTGCAGCCGCCAAGAGCGGGGCACTATGAGTTGCATCATGGCGAGGTCATCCTTATGACTGCGCCTAAGTGGGGGCATCAGCGCATCCAGGATCGGCTGGCGGCGCTTCTGCGGTCCCTGGCCGGGGACCGGGCATACGTGACGAAGGAGATGTCGTTCCGTCCGGCGCCGGAGTACGAGGTGTGGGAGGCCGATGTAGGGGTTACGCTCACAGAGCGCGCCGATGCGGTTGCGGACGACGAGTATTTGATGGGCGCGCCGGACCTGGCCGTCGAAGTTCTGTCGTCGAGCAACTCGGTGGATGAGATCAACGACAAAATGTCCATCTGCATGGCGAATGGGTGTGTCAGCTTTTGGCTTGTCGATCCGAAACGCAAACGGGTTTCGGTGACCGAGGGCGATGTGACGAAACACTACGGCGTGGCCACGTCGATCCCGTGCCCGTTACTGGGGGCGGATGTGCATGTGGGGGAGACTTTCAAGCGCTGAGGCCGCCTGAGCGACCTGAAGCCTTGAAGAAGCACTGTCGGCAGGGACTTTCGGCATGTGCGCCCAGGCCATGCGTAAAATAGAATCAATGGCTGAAAGTTCCGAAGAGTTTTACCGCATTCAAAAGCTACCACCTTACGTCTTTGCCGTGATCAACGAAATGCGGGCGCGGGCGCGCGCCGCGCAGCAGGACGTGATCGACCTCGGCATGGGCAATCCCGATGGCGCCACGCCGCGCGTGGTGGTGAGCAAGATGGTAGAAGCCGCCCGCAATGCCCGCAATCACCGCTATTCGGCATCGCGCGGCATCCCCCGGCTGCGCGAGGAAATCACGCGCCGCTACCGCACCAGCTACGGCGTGGAACTCGATCCCGATACCGAAGCCATCGTCACCATCGGCGCCAAGGACGCCCTGGCGCACCTGCTCTTCGCGGTGGTGGGGCCCGGCGACGCGGTGGTGTCGCCCAATCCGGCCTATCCCATTCATCAATACGGCGTGATTATGGCCGAAGGCCACGCCTGCCTGCTGCCCATGCCCAGCCCGGCGGAATTTCTGAACCGGCTCGAAGACCTGTACCGCACCTCCACGCGCAAACCGAAGCTGCTGCTGATCTCGTTTCCGCATAACCCCACCACAACTTGCGTGGAACTGGATTTCTTTCGCGAGATCGTGGCGCTGGCCAGCCACCACGGCACGCTGGTGGTGCACGATTTCGCGTATGCCGACCTGGGTTTCGATGGCTACAAGCCGCCCAGCATCCTGCAGGTGGAGGGCGCCAAGGAAGTGGCGGTCGAGATTTTCTCGATGTCCAAGAGTTACAACATGGCGGGCTGGCGCGTGGGCTACTGTCTGGGTAATCCGCGGATGATCGCGGCGCTGGCGCGCATCAAGAGCTACCTGGATTACGGCGTGTTCCAGCCCATCCAGATCGCGTCCATCATTGCGTTGCGCGAGTGCGAGGACGAACCCCGCAAGATCTGCGCGATGTACCAGAAGCGCCGAGATGTGCTGGTGAGCGGCCTGGAGCGCGCGGGCTGGCCGGTGGAGAAGCCGCGCGGCACCATGTTCCTGTGGGCGCCGCTGCCCGAGCGCCATCGCGCGGACGGCTCGCTGGAGTTCGCCAAGCTGCTGATGGAGAAAGCGCTGGTGGCGGTCTCGCCGGGGATCGGCTTCGGCCCGCTGGGAGAGGGGTTCGTGCGCTTCGCGCTGGTGGAAAACGAGCATCGCATCCGGCAAGCGACGCGGTCGATTGGCAAGTTTCTGAAGTAGTGGGCAGCGCCCTACGCTGCCTGCTTGGCCTCCCGGCCCGCCAACGCATCGCCTGCGTTTGTCGCCTCGGAATTCGGTGCCGTTATCAGGTCCGGTCCGGTGACTCGCGGACTGCGGCGCATGCTGCAACGCCGATTCTCTGGATGCCGACGAATTCATCGAGGGACCGCGCCTGAGTGTGGCACCCAGGTAGCTGCAAGACCGAAGCTACGTAGTATCCCTCTTCGTCACGTTGCGGGAACTGATCAGGTGGTGCGTCAGGTCGGTGCGGGTCCACCAACAACAAGAAACAATCTAGAACCATAGATTATGGGCAGCCCGCAACCGCCAACCCCGCCCGATCATCTCTCGGCCCAGCTTGAAAACCCCAGCGCACAGACCGTCTGGGACCGCGCTTTGAACGTATTCGGCGACGAAGCCAAAGCGCGCCATTGGATGGACACGCCCCGCGGCGTCTTCGGCGGACGGTCTCCCCACAGCTTACCGACACGGGCGACCCCGCCGAACAACGCTACGTTCTCGAAGTCCTGATTCGCATCGAATACGGCATTTTCTCGTAGTCCCCCGGACGGCGTGTTAACAGTCGAACCATCTCGCTGCGTCCTTAATATACGGAGGAGGCACCGAAGATGGCCGGTACCCGCAGGCAATTTCTCGGACTGGGCGCCCTGGCTTTGGCGGACTGGTGACGATCCGGCGGCCAGCCCCGAGTCAGTTGTCATGGCGGAAACATATCGCCGGGAGGGACGAACCGGGCAGCTTACAAGACGGACGCGACCGGCTACTACGGCGAGAACCGCGCGGAGTATCCGCCGCGCCTATATGGCTGGATGAAAACCGATGCCGAGGGCCGCTTTGAGCTGCGCACCATCCTGACGGGTTCCTGCCCGGGCATGCGCGTCCCGGCGCACATTCATTTTCGCTATGGGGAGCGGGGTATCCTTTACAGTGGGTAGAGTTAGCAGGCGCAGAGGATGGCGCGCTTCATTGCTGCCATAACATCAGGCTTCCGTCGAAGAGCAACTTCACCTAACCGGAGAGGAGAACGTCATCGCGGACCAGGCGGGTGAATTGCGGCAGATGGTCGCCGCCGCGCGCGCCGGCGACGACCGCGCGTTCGGCGAATTGTACCGGCGATTCTTCCGCATGGTGCACGCCGTTTTATTGTCGCGGGTTCCCGCGGGGGACGTGGACGATCTGACGCAGGAGGTTTTTCTGCAAGCGTGGCGGCAGCTTCGCGCATTGCGCGACCCTTTGGCCTTCGGGGGGTGGCTGCGGCGTATCGCCATGCACCAATCGGCGGACCATCTGCGGCGGACGCATTATACGGAAACGCTCGACACCAACGCCGCACGAGCGCCTGACGACGAAGAGGCGTGGTTTCTGTTGGCGGAGGTTCGGCGTCTGCCGGAGGCATATCGGGAAACCTTGGTGATGCGGTTTGTGGAAGGATTGACCGGACCTGAAATCGCAGAGCTCACCGGCCTCACACCCGGCTCGGTGCGGGTGAATCTGCATCGGGGCGTGGAAATGCTTCGGGCGCGGTTGAAGGGGGGCACGTGAATCGATATCTGTGGGACAAAACCGGCGATCCCGATCCCGAGATGCAGCGGTTGGAGCATTTGCTCGGCCGCTTCTCGCGGGAAGCGCCCGCGCTAGGATTTCCGGCGCGTTCGAAGCGAAGCTATTATTGGCTGGCTGCCGCCGCGTGCGTGCTGCTCGCCGCCGGTCTTGGTCTGCGTTCGGCATGGCAGCCCGGCCCCGATTGGAAGGTGGTCGCGTTGTCGGGCACTCCGCGGATCGACCGGCGGCCCATCGCCTCAAACGGGCGCATGGGCGTCGGTGGACTGTTGGAGACAGACAAACTTTCGCGGGCGAAGCTGCGCATGGGCCTGATGGGCGCGATCGAGATCGAGCCGAATACAAGAGTGCGGCTCACTGCGACCGGCGCAGGCCGCCACCGTATCGCGCTCGAAAGCGGAACCATCGCGGCGCGGCTGTGGGCGCCGCCCGCCACTCTCTCCGTGGATACCCCGTCCTCGACGGCGATCGATCTGGGCTGTGCGTTTGTCGTTCAAGTGGACGAAAAGGGCGTGGGATTGTTGCGTGTCACCTCGGGATGGGTGCAGTTCCAACTTGACGATCGGAAGGCAGTCGTACCGGCGGGCGCAGCGGCGTTGACGCGGCCGGGCGCGGGTCCGGGAACGCCATTCTATGAGGATTCGAGCGGCGCGTTCCGGTCGGCGCTAAAGCGGCTGGATTTCGGCGACGGCGGATACGGGGACGCCGGCGCGCTGGCAGTGGTGCTTTCCGAAGCGCGCCCCAAGGATACGTTGACCCTTCTAAGCTTGTTCCGGCGCCTTCCAACATCGGCGCGCGGTGAGTTGTTCGATCGTGCCGCGCAGCTCGTTCCGCCACCCGCTGGACTCACGCGGGAGGAAGCCATCGAGGGAACCAACGTGCCGGGAGTGGACGCGTGGTGGAAAAAGCTCGGACTGGGTAACGCCAAGAATTGGCTGGTCAACTGGCGGGACGTCTTTCGTTAACCTTCTCCCACCGCCCACTCGCCGCCGATCTCAACACCGCATCCGTGACATGGTCCGTAGCCAGGCCGTCGCGGAACGTGGGCCTGGGAATCCGCCCCTCCCCAAGGCCCGCCAGGAAATCGGCCACCTGGTGGACGAACGTATGCTCATAGCCGATCTGCAATCCCGGCACCCACCAGTTCTTCATATAAGGATGGTCGCCGTCGCTGACATGAATCGAGCGCCAGCCGCGCAGGCGGCCTTCGTCGCCGTGATCGAAGTACTCCAGACGATGCAGATCGTGCAGGTCCCAGAAAATCGACGCATGCTCGCCGTTGATTTCCAGCGTGTAGAGCGCCTTGTGCCCGCGCGCGTATCGCGTGGCTTCAAACGTGGCCAGCGACCCGTTTTGAAAGCGCGCCAGAAAGGCGCTGGCGTCGTCGATGCCCACCTTCTCCACGCGGCCGGTGAGCGCGTGCGGCCGCTCTTTGACGAAGGTCTCGGTCATCGCGGTCACTTGGTCGATCCTGCCATTCAGCCAGATGGCGGTGTCGATGCAGTGCGCCAGCAGATCCCCCGTTACGCCGCTGCCGGCCACGTTTACGTCCAGGCGCCACAAGCCCGCGCCGCCCTGCGGCAGGTCGGCCGAGATGGTCCAATCTTGCAGAAACTTTGCGCGATAGTGGAAGATCTTGCCCAAGCGCCCTTCGTCGATCAACTGCTTGGCCAGCGTCACGGCGGGCACACGCCGGTAGTTGTACCAAACCATGTTGGGCACGCCGGCGTTTTCCACGGCCTGCACCATGCGCTCGGATTCCGCCGCGTTGCGACCCAACGGCTTCTCGCACAGCACCATCTTCCCGGCCGCAGCCGCGGCGATGGCGATCTCCGCGTGGGTATCGTTGGGGCTGGCGATATCGATCAGGTCGAGATCGGGACGCTCCACCAGCGTCCGCCAATCGGTCTCGGTCGTGCCGTAGCCCCATTGGTCTGCGAACGCGGCGACTTTGTCGGCATCCCGCGCGCACACCGCCTGCAACACGGGACGGTACGGCAGGTCGAAGAATTGGTTCACTTTCGCGAAGGCGTTGGAGTGTGTGCGGCCCATGAAGCCGTAACCTACCAGGCCGATGCGCAGTGGCTTCTTGCTCATGGATTATTCCTGCGTTCCTTCAAACCAGCCGTGCGCATCGCGCACCGCGAGCATGGCCGCCAGGATGCCGTTCCAGGTGCTCTGCTGCATCATCACCGCGTTGGGGAACATGCAGCCGTCCCAGCAGATGTGGCGCATGGATTTGGTCAACCGCCCGTCTTCATCGCGCAGCCAATGGCCGGCGTCGCGCACGATGTCGAGCTTGCCATTCGGATCGCCGGGCAGGCAATGGTGGCCGGTCTTGTCGTGCGAGCCCGATCCATGCACGGTCGCGTCGTTTTGCGCCACATGGAAATCTATGGTCCACGGGCGCAACGCCGCGGTCAGTTCGCGCAGTGCGGCCTGAAAGCGATCCGTCTGCCGCCACTCGAAATCCTCCGCCAGGATGCGATCCTCCGGCGCGTTGTAGCCCAGCGTGAAGAGCAGCGTGTGCGCCATGTCCGCCTGGAAGCCCAGCGTTTGCGGACGGTCCACCAGTTCCAGAAGCTGCACCATGCGGCGCCAGCTATGCATGCCGCCCCAGCAGATCTCGCCTTCGGCCGCCAGCCGCTCGCCGTAGCCGGCGGCCACTTCGCATGCTTCGCGGAACGTTTGCGCGATCAGGCGCGTGTTGCCGTCCGGATCCGTGGCCCACTCCGCGGGACTGGCTGCGGAATCGATGCGCACGATACCGTATGGCCGCGCGCCCAGATCGCGCAGCTCGCGCGCGATGCGGGAGGCTTTGCGGACTTGCGCGACGAAGCTCTGCCGCTCCTCCACATTGCCCATGGCCGAGCCGCCGCCGGTGGGCGGCCACACGGGCGCCACCACCGATCCGATCTCCAGGCCCAGCGCGCGCACTTCGTCCGCGAGCCGCGCGAGATCGTCATCGCTGGCGTCGATCGAAACGTGCGGGTCGAACAGGAAGAGGTCTATGCCATCGAACCGTGCGCCGTCGGCGCCATCCGGATGGGCGGCGGCGGTGAGGCCCAGCATGGTGGCGAGATCGATGGGCGGCTCGGAATCCGGCCCTTTGCCCACCAGGCCGGGCCACATGGCGTTGTGGACGCGGGGGAAGTTGTGGTGCGAACTTGGCACACGCATGATGCGCCATATT
>Ga0302326_10002099_pt1 | contig 49064 bp, 52 predicted proteins | sample Palsa_T0_3_FD_202264 | JGI IMG/M metagenome (GOLD analysis project Ga0302326, IMG submission 202264) | Peat permafrost microbial communities from Stordalen Mire near Abisko, Sweden - Palsa_T0_3 | ecosystem: Environmental > Terrestrial > Soil > Palsa > Peat permafrost | place: Sweden: Abisko... | reverse complement strand
TCTGCAGAATGGCAAAGCCATCTCCGCCGACGTGGACGCGAGCGAAAAGCTCTATGCCGACTACCAGCTGACGGTCACCAACCCCGGCGGACACAGCTCGCTGCCGGTGCCGGACAACGCCATCTATAGCCTCAGCCGCGGCCTCAACCGACTGGCCGCTTACGAGTTCCCGTTCGAGCTCAACAACGTCACGCGCGCTTACTACGAGCGCATGACGGGTATCGAGAGCGGCACGCGTGCCGCCGACATGCGGGCGATTCTCAGGAATCCGCCGGACACGGAGGCGATCGCGCGCCTCTCGCGTGATCCTCTCGATCACTCCCTCGTGCGCACCACGTGCGTCGCCACGCGCCTGGCGGCCGGCCATGCCAACAACGCCCTGCCGCAGCGCGCTGCGGCGGTAGTCAACTGCCGCATACTCCCGGGGCACTCGGCTGAGGAGGTCCGCCAGCGACTGCTGCAGGTGGCCGCGGACCCCGCGATCGCGATCAGCTACATCGACGATGACGGCACGGTGCGGCCGCGGGCGCCGGATGAGCGCGGCTTTGCGCCGCCACCCCTGCTGCCGGAGGTCACCGTGCCGCTCGAGCAGCTGGTGGGGCAGATGTGGCCGAATCTCAAGGTCGTTCCGTCAATGTCCCAAGGGTCCTCGGACGCAGCGTTCACCAGCGCCGCAGGTCTTGCAACCTATACCTTCTCGGGACTCGCGGTCGACCGCGAGGACGATCGCGAGCACGGCCGCGATGAGCGCGTGCGCGTGCAGTCGGTCTATGATGCGCGCGAGTTCTTCGACCGCTACCTGAGATTGCTCGCCTCGCACTGATCGCAGTCCACAATCATGACCATACGCGCCTGCCTGTTACGAGCCGCGCCCCTCGCCCTGAGCCTCTGCGGCGCAGCTGGCGCTGTGCTCGCAAGCCCGAGCCCAGCTGATGCCGCGGCCGATAAGCTGGTGTACGAGATCTTCCGACAGCTGATCGAAATCAACACCACCGACTCGGTGGGCAACATCACCACCGCCTCCGAGGCGCTGGCGCAACGCTTCCGTGCCGCGGGCTTCCCGGCCGCCGACGTTGCCGTGCTCGGCCCCAACGACCGCAAGAAGAACCTCGTGGTACGCCTGCGCGGCAGCGGCGCGCGCAAGCCGGTGCTGCTCATCGGGCATCTGGATGTGGTGGAGGCGCGGCGCGCGGACTGGAGCACCGACCCGTTCAAGCTGGTGGAGAAGGACGGGTACTTCTACGGGCGCGGTACCCTGGATATGAAGAGCGGCGATGCCATCATGGCCACGGCGCTCTTGCGCCTGAAGCAGGAAGGGTTTCGCCCGGACCGCGACATCATTCTCGCACTCACGGCCGATGAGGAGGCCGGCTGCTGCAACGGGGTCAAGTGGCTGCTCGAAAACCACCGCGAGCTCATCGAGGCCGAGTTCGTGCTCAACCACGACGGCATCGTTGGCTACTCGGTCATCTCCGCACACGGTGTGCCGCAGGAGTTTGCCCTGAGCGCCACCGAGAAGACGTACGCCGACTATCAGTTGACCGTCACCAACAAGGGCGGCCACAGCTCCGCGCCACGCGCCGACAACGCCATCTATCAGCTGGCACAGGGGCTGTTGTGCATCGCCGGGCGCCCCTTCCCGTTCGAGCTCAACTCGATCACGCGCGGCTATTTCGAGCGCGCCGCCACCATCGAGAGCGGTCAGCTGGCCGCTGACATGCGTGCCATCACCAAGAGCCCGCCCGATGCGCAGGCGATCGAGCGTCTGGCGCGCGAGCCGGAATACAACGCGCTGATGCGCACCACCTGTGTTGCGACCCGGCTCGAGGGCGGACACGCCAACAACGCGTTGCCGCAGCTCGCGCAGGCGAACCTCAACTGCCGCATCCTGCCAGGACACTCCAAGGAGGAGGTGCGCCTTAGCCTGATCCGTATCCTGGAGGATCCGAACATCACGGTGCGCTACGTCGCCGATGACGGCCAGATCAGTGACCAGGCCCCACAAGGCAAGAGCGTGGCGCCTTCGCCGCTGCTGCCGGAGGTGGGCCAGCCTCTACAGAGTGCAGTCAGCGCCGTCTGGCCCAAGCTCACCGTCGTGCCCTTCATGAACGCGAGCGCCACCGACGGGGTCTATACGCGCGCGGCAGGCCTGCCCACTTTCGGTGTCGCCGGCCTCGCCGTCGACCGCGATGAGATGCGCGCACATGGGCGCGATGAGCGCCTGGGCGTGGAGGCGTTTTACGCGGGAAACGCGTTCTACTACCGCTACCTCAAATCCATCACCTCGCCTTAGGGGCGGGCAGATGGGGGCGTAGGAGGCGCTGCGGCGTGCGTCACGACATGCGGCGCGAGATAGCGATCACCGCGATCAGCACGATGGCGATATTGAGGATCCACCACGCCATCTGCTTGTGATTGCCGAGCAGTCCCTCACCGGCCGCACTGTTCGGGCCGGCCGCGGCGGACGGCAGCGTGCCGCTCAGCAGCTCGCGGATGCCGTCGTGTGCGAGCACCACCTCGAACTTTCCCTCGCCCGCGGCGGTGCCTGCCGGCCAGGATGCGCTCCAGGTGCCATCGCCGTGGGCAGTGGCGGACACGCTGCGGCCGTCGATGGAAAGCGTCAGCGCGCTCACCGCCAGCGGCAACGGCCCGCTGGCGCGGCGCGCACGCAGCGTGAGCGGCGCCGGAGCGCGCGTAGCTTCCAGGATCACCTGCGCCGAGCGCGCCACGGGCACGAATGTCGGTGCGGTGGCGCCTGAATCCGCGCCCTGCGCTGCGCACGCAAGCGCTGCGCACGCGAGCGCGCCCACGAGGACCGATGTGCGAACCTTGAGCACCGCGAGCATGTTAGCAGCTCAGGCGTCGGGCGCTTCGCGCAGCGCCAGGAACCGTTCCAGGCGCTCGAGTGCGCGCAGCAGTGCGCGGCGGTCCGCCGCGCTCATGCAGGCAAGCAGCGCGCGCTCGCGCGCGAGCGCCAGCGGCACCAGTTGCGCGTACATACGGGCGCCGGCTCGCGTGAGCCGCAGATGCATCTCGCGGCGGTCGCGCTCGCCGGCCACGCGCTCGATGAGGCCGCGGCGCATCAGCTGCGCGATGGCGCGACTCACCCGGGTCTTGTGCATGCGCGTGCTGTGTGCCACGAACTGCGCCGTGCAGCCCTCATCCTCGCCAACCGTGGCAATCACGCGCCACTCGGGTATCTCGAGCGCGAAGCGCCCGCGGTAGATGACCGACAGGTGCTGGCTGACCGCCGCTGCCAGGCGGTTGAGGCGGAAGGGAAAGAAGCGCGCCAGCCGCAACGAACCGCGCTGCACGGACCGCACACCCACGCTCGCCCTCCAGACAGTTGCACGTGCAACCGTTTGTACCACATTATAGCCCCGGCGCGCCGGGCCTCATGCGGCGGGCCGGCTCATCACGGCACGGGAGTGCAACGACATGGGTGTGGAAGCGGCCGCGAGCCCCGGCGGGGCAGCGGCAGAGGGCTACCTCAGCGGCTTCGGTAATCACTTCGCCACTGAGGCGCTGCCGGGTGCGCTGCCGGTCGGGCGCAACTCGCCGCAACGGCCCGCCTACGGGCTCTACGCCGAGCAGTTCTCGGGGACTGCATTCACCGCGCCGCGCCACGCCAACCGGCGCAGCTGGCTGTACCGCATCCGCCCGGCAGCGGTACACGGCAGCTTCACCCCGCTCGCGCAGACTCGCATCGTCAGTGGCTTCGAGGAGGTGGCGCCATCGCCGAACCAGCTGCGCTGGAAGCCCCCGCCGATGCCGCGCGCACCGACCGATTTCCTTGCCGGCCTCGCCACGCTCGGCGGCAACGGCTCCCCGGATGCGAACTGCGGCTGCGGTATCCACTGGTATACCGCCAACCACTCCATGCAGCGCTTCTTCTACGACGCCGACGGGGAACTTCTGATCGTGCCACAGCAGGGCGGGGTGCGCCTCCTGACCGAGCTCGGCCGCCTCGAGGTGCGGCCGCTGCAGATCGCGGTGATCCCGCGGGGACTGCGCTTTCGCGTCGAGCTGCTGGAGAGCGCGGCGCGCGGTTACGTGTGCGAGAACTTCGGCGCCCCGTTGCGGCTTCCGGATCTGGGGCCGATCGGGTCGAACGGCCTTGCCAACCCGCGCGATTTCCAGACGCCGGTGGCGTGGTACGAGGACTGCGAGGGCGAGTTCGAGCTGGTGGCGAAGTTCGCAGGCCAGCTGTGGTCGGCGCGCATCGGGCATTCCCCGCTCGACGTGGTTGCCTGGCACGGCAACAACGCGCCCTATCGCTACGATCTGCGCCGCTTCAACACCATCGGTTCGATCAGTTACGACCATCCGGACCCGTCGATCTTTCTGGTGCTGCAGTCCCTCAGCGATACACCCGGTGTCGATGCGCTCGACTTCGTGATCTTTCCGCCGCGCTGGCTCGCGATGCAGGACACCTTCCGGCCGCCCTGGTTCCATCGCAACGCTGCGAGCGAGTTCATGGGTCTGATCGAGGGTGTGTACGACGCCAAGGCCGAAGGCTTCGCCCCCGGCGGAGCCTCGCTCCACAACTGCATGAGTGGGCATGGGCCCGATGCGGCCACCTACGAAAAGGCGCGCCAGGCGGATACCTCCAAACCGGTAGCCCTCACCGACACCATGGCCTTCATGTTCGAGACACGCAGCGTGATCCGGCCGACGCGCTACGCGCTGGAGACCCCGCTCCTGCAACGCGATTACTCCAGGGTGTGGCGCGACCTGCCCAAATACTTTGCGCCCGTTGCGGCGGATGCCGCGGCCGCACCGGCGCGTAAAGGGCGTGGGCGCAAACGGTCGCATCGATGAGCGCGCTCAATTTCACACACGACCCGGCGCAGCGCAGCTGGGTCAGCTCCGCCAACCTGTCCGGGGGGGACTTCCCGCTGCAGAACCTGCCGTTCGGCGTGTTCCGGCGCGCAGGCAGCGCCGAGAGCTTCCGCGGTGGTGTGGCGATCGGCGATGCGGTGCTCGATCTCGGCGCGCTGCACGTGCTCGGACTATGGGAGGGCCAGGCGGCAGAGGCGCTGGCGGTGTGCACGCAGCCCGCGCTGAACGCTTTCATGGCGCTCGGACCGGAGGCTGCCGGGGCGTTGCGCGCGGCGTTGTCGCTCGCACTGCGCGAGGATTCGGCCGTGGCAGAGCGGCTGCGGCCGCATCTGGTGCCGCAAGCCGCCGCCGAGTACCGCCTCGCGGCGGAAGTGGGCGACTTCACCGACTTCTACGCCTCCATTCACCACGCCACGGCGGTCGGGCGGCTGCTGCGTCCGGAGAACCCCCTGCTGCCCAACTACAAGTGGATACCGATCGCCTATCACGGACGCGCCTCCTCGGTGCGCGTTTCGGGACAGCAATTCCGTCGTCCGCGCGGGCAGCTGATGCCCCCGGGCGCAACCCAGCCGCAGCTTGCCGCCACGCGACGCCTCGACTACGAGCTCGAGCTGGGGGTGTTCGTCGGCTGCGGCAACGCGCTCGGCAGCCCCGTGCCGCTCAGCGAGGCCGAGCGGCACGCCTTCGGTCTGTGTCTGCTGAATGACTGGTCGGCGCGCGACGTGCAGGCGTGGGAGTACCAGCCGCTCGGCCCGTTCCTGTCCAAGAGCTTTGCCACCACTGTCTCCGCCTGGGTGGTAACGATGGAGGCGCTCGCGCCGTTTCGCGTGCCCTGGGTGCGGCCGGCGGGGGAGGCCGAGCCGCTTGCTTACCTGGATGACCCGGGCATACGGGAGTGCGGTGCGATCGATATCCAGCTGCAGGCATGGCTCGACACCGCCCGCATGCGCGCCGGAGGCATTCCGGCGCAGCGCCTGTCGCAGTCGAGCTTCCGCGACTCGTGGTGGACGATCGCGCACATGCTCGCGCATCACACTGTGAACGGCTGCAACCTGAAGAGCGGAGACCTGTTGGGCAGCGGCACGCAGTCCGGTCCGCTGCCCGAGCAGGCGGGCTCGCTCCTCGAGCTCACCGCCGGGGGCAAGCAGCCGATTGCGCTCGCGGGCGGGGAGTCGCGCACCTTCCTCGAGGACGGTGACCGGGTGACGCTGCGGGGCTGGTGCGAGCGGCCGGGATACGTGCGCATCGGCTTCGGCGAGGTCTGCGGAACCGTGGTGCCTGCCGCGCCGGTCTGAGGGTGCAGCAGCGCGTGGCGGCCCTGATAGGATTCACGCGGTGAAAACCTACCGCTACTACGACCTGATCCTCGGCGCGTACGTGTGCGTGCTGCTGTGCGCGAATCTCATCGGACCTGCCAAGGTCTCCACCGTCAACGTGCCGCTGTTCGGTCCGGTGACGTTCGTCGCAGGGGTGCTGTTCTTTCCCATCTCGTACATCTTCGGCGACATCCTCACAGAGGTGTACGGCTACGCCCGCGATCGGCGCGTGGTGTGGAGCGGCTTCGGCGCGCTGGTGTTCGCAGCGATCATGGCAAGCGTGATCGTGCACCTGCCGCCGGCGGATTTCTGGCGTACCAAGCAGCAGGCGGTGGAGGAGATCTTCGGCAATACCCCGCGCATCATCTGCGCCTCGATCATTGCCTTCTGGTGCGGCTCGTTCGTCAACAGCTTCGTGCTGGCGAAGATGAAGATCTTGACCCGCGGACGCTGGCTGTGGAGCCGCATCGTCGGCTCGACCCTGTGCGGGGAGCTGGTCGATTCCGGCCTTTTCTACACTATCGCCTTCGCGGGGCTATGGCCGACGGAGCTGCTGATCACCGTGACGATCACACAGTACGTGTTGAAATGCGCCTGGGAGGTGATCATGACGCCGGTGACGTACCGCATCGTCGCCTTCCTCAAACGCGCCGAGCAGGAGGACTACTACGATCGTGGCACGAACTTCACGCCCTTCTCGCTGCGGGCATGAGCGCTCGCTGCGGGCGAAAAAAGACGGGAGCGCAGTGCGCCGCGCTCCCGTCCACGAGACCCATGCCGATTACTTGCCGATCTGCTGGCTGACCGCGTTTTCCTGCTGGTTCAGCGAGCGCTGGTCGGCCTTGGTGATGTGGCCGCCATCATGGCTCGCCATCGTGCGCTCTTCCTGGCGGATGCCGTGATCCTCGCTGTGCAGCTGCGCAGCCTGCGCCTTGGAGATCTGGCCGTCCTTGACCTCGTTGTGGATGCGGTTGTTCTGGTTGCCGAGCCGCTTATTCACCTCGGTGCGGCGCGGATGATCCTTCTGCCACTGATCCTCGGCCATCGCGGTGGTGGCGATGCCGCTGAGCGCCAGGCTCATGGCAGCGACGCTCAGAACGGTACGAACTGACTTGAACATAAACCACTCCTCCCAAAATCGTGAGTCGCTATTGAGCCGCAACGCGCGGTCTCGTGGCGTTAACAACGTCGCAGGCCAATGAGCGCTGACGATCGTGAGGGAAGGTTAGAAGTTAGTCGGCGTATGGATGTGACACAGTTCACCTTTGCGGCCGGCGGGGCCTTGCGAGTAACACGTCCGTAAATGGCGGGCGCGATGCAGGGGGAGGCGCGGATGATGCACGCACGGCAATGGTACGAACGCATATCGTGTTGAAGGGCTGCGTGATCGGCACGCTGCTGGCAGTCCGGGCCGCCACGGCAAGGGCGGACGAGTCACGCGAGGATGCGTGGTGGACCGGACCGATGCTCGCACCCTCGGCGGCGACCCTGCCTGCCGGTCACGTGCTTCTCGAGCCCTACCTGTTCGATGACATCAGCAATGCGAGTTTCGACACCGCCGGCAACCGGCACGCAGGTCCTTACGAGCACACCATCGGCTCGCAGACCTACATGCTGTTCGGTCTCACCGACCAAATAACGGCGGGGATGATTCCGCGTTTTCTCTACAACGAGCCGGCGGGCGCACCCAATAGCTCAGGGGTTGGGATCGGCGATCTGACGCTGCAGGCGGGCTACGGTATCACGCAGTTCCACGACGGCAGCCGCATGCCGGCGATCGAGCTGGTGCTGCTGGAGACTGTGCCTACGGGTCGATACGAGCGCCTCTCGCGCCCGGCCGACGGCTTGGGCGCGGGCGCGTACGCCACAGCTTTCGCGGTGTATTTCCAGGACTACTTCTGGATGCCCAACGGGCGCATCCTGCGCACGCGCCTGGATATCACGTACGCCGTGTCCTCCTCGGTCAGCGTGCAGGGCCTAAGTGTCTATGGCACGACGAACGGCTTCAGCGGGCGCGCCGATCCGGGCGACTCCTTCACCGCGGATGCGGCGGCGGAATACAGCCTCACGCGCAACTGGGTGCTGGCGCTCGATGTGATCTACCAGCACAACGGCAGCACCCAGGTCAGCGGCAGCGTGGCGGGCCTCAACCTGCCCCCACCCGGGATCGGCGCCCCCACCAGCGCCTTTGAGAGTGCCTCGGGGTCATCGCGTTCGATCGGTTTCGCGCCGGCCATCGAGTACAACTTCTCCAGCGCGATCGGCGTGCTGCTGGGGGTGCGGATCATCGAAATCGCGCGCAACACCACCGGCAGCATCACCCCGGCCGTCGCCGTGAACATGGTGCTGTGAACGGGAACGCGAAGCTGCGCAGCCTGAACGCAAAATGAACGCTTTTGCCGGTGCTTAGTCACTGATCTGGCTTTAAAAAGTGTGAAATGCCCTCACTGCTTATGACAACGTCAACGGGTAGGTGAGTGGCTGCGTTTAATGAGTGGCGAGAACTTGAACGACAGTGCTTGGAAGGCGTCTAATCATTAGACCGCGGACCGTGAAGGGCTCGCGAGTCAGCAGGATGGGGTGATTTCTGTGAGTGCAAGAGCGCGACATGTGATGCGGACCGTCGGAGCCTTAGTGCTCGGCGTCGCTGTAGCGGCTGCGCCGGCCCTGACTTACGCCCAGCACGGTGGTTTCGGTGGCGGCCACTCCGGTGGTGGCGGTGGCGCCCATTTCGGCGGCGGCGGACACGTTTCCAGCGGCGCGCACTTCGCAGGCGGGCATGCGGCCTACGGCGGCTTCGCCGGCGGTGCGCACTACGCCGCCGCGTCGCATTTCGCAGCTCCGGCCTACCATACGAGGTTCAACGCAGCCGGCGCGCACATGGCGGGCGCCCACTTTGCCGCCGCGGGCGCTGCGGGACACGGTTTCGTCGGCCATGCGGGCGCGGGCTTCGCGCCGGGTAATGGCTACTGGCACGGCGGACACTACTGGGGTGGCGGGTACTGGCATGGGGTCTTCTGGCCGCACGTGTGGTTCAACCCCGGCTTCGCCTGGTTCCTGCCCGTCCTGCCGCTTGGCTATGCCACCTTCTGGTGGGGTGGGGTGCCGTACTACTACTGGAACAACGTGTATTACACGTGGGATCCGGGCTACAACGGCTACGTCGTGAACGATCCGCCGCCGGTTGCCGGCCAGAATGCGGATACGACTGCGGACAGCGCGGATGCGGGCGGCAACTACACGCAGGCCGCCCCTGATTACGGCCAGCCGACGGCCCAGCCGATGGCGGCGCCGGTGAGCGCGCCAACCGGCGGCGGAACGGGCGAGGTTTTCCTGTACCCCCGCAACGGCCAGAGCGATGCACAGACGCAGAACGACCGCTACGAGTGTCATAGCTGGGCGGCGAATCAGGCCGGTTTCGATCCGACGCGCTCGGGCCAGCAGTCCGGAAACGCCGGCGATTATCGGCGCGCGATGATTGCCTGCCTGGATGCACGCGGCTACAGCGCCCGCTGAGCCGGCGTCCTTAGGACTGTAGAGCCCCACACACCGCTTCCCTCAAGGCCGCCGCGCCCAAGGCACCGCGGCCGCTTTCACTTGCGTACACTCGCCACCATGGCGGATCAGAGCCCCACGGTGTTTCTGTTCGACGTGGACAACACGCTGCTCGACAACGACGCCGTGCAGGATGATCTCACCGAGCACCTCAAGCGCGAGGTTGGCCTCGAAAGCCCCGCACGCTACTGGCAGATCTTCGAGCAGCAGCGCGCGCAGCTCGGCTACGCGGATTATCTGGGCGCCCTGCAGCGCTACCGTCTTGAGCACGAGGACGACTTACAGCTGCTGCGGATCTCCCTGTTCCTGCTCGACTACCCGTTCGCACAGCGGCTCTACTCCGGGGCGCTCGCGGCGCTGGCTCGCTGCCGCACGCGCGGACTGACCGTGCTGCTCTCGGACGGCGATGTCGTGTTCCAGCCACGCAAGGTGCAGCGCTCCGGGCTGTGGGATGCGGTCGAGGGGCGCGTGCTCATCTACCTGCACAAGGAGCAGATGCTCGATGCCGTGGCGCGCCGCTATCCGGCCGCACACTACGTCATGGTCGATGACAAGCTGCGCATTCTTAGCGCAATGAAGCAGGTCTGGGGCGAGCGGCTGACGAGCGTTTTCGTGCGGCAGGGGCACTACGCACTCGATGCGAATGAGCTTGTGAAGTGGCCGAGCGCCGATGTGAGCATTGCCGAAATCGCGCAGTTGGCAGATCTACCGCTGCCTGGGCTGTCTGGCGCGCGCGCGGACTAGCGGTTACGCTACGGACATGGCCTCGGACCGTCCATGGCTGGACAGTCTTCGCGAAAGCAGCGCGGCACTGCAGGGCGTGCTGGGGGCGCTGCTGGAAGCGGAGCGGCCCTTTGCGCCGCCCGCCTCACCACTGGAGCGGCTGCAGCAGATCACGACCAGCCCGGAATGGGCCTGGCTTCAGCCTTTGTACCGCCTGATCGCCGACCTCGATCACGCGCTCGCCTCCGCCCACGACCTGCCGGCAAGCGAGAGCGCGGCGATCGGCGCGCACGCGCGTGAGCTTCTGTCCGGGGGCGGCGCACCGGCCGAGCAGGCGTTTCTTGAGCACTACCGGGCGCTGTTGCAGAGCGATCCGCGGGTCGCCATGGCGCACGCCGCGGCGCTGCGCGCGCTGCAGGCGCTACCGCCGGAGGCGACGAACCAGTCCGAGCGACTGCACGCGCGGCATCAGTGGAACGAGCGACGACGGTTTCTGCGCATGGGACAACGCGGACGTGGGGCATCTTAGGAGATCATCATGTCAGGCATTCCGGAATCACATCTCGATCTGTTCAAGAAGAAGGCATTTGCGCATCTGGCCACGCTGATGCCCGATGGTAATCCGCAGACCACACCGGTGTGGGTCGACTACGACGGCAAGTACGTGGTGATCAACACCGCGGAGGGGCGGCAGAAGGACAAGAACATGGCCCGCGACGGGCGCGTGGCGCTGTCGATCTCCGATCCGGACAATCCGTACCGCTACCTGGAGGTGCGCGGGAAGGTTGTGGAGCGCACCCATGACGGTGCCGACCAGCACATCGATGCGATGGCGAAGAAGTACCTCGGGCAGGACAAGTACCCGTACCGCCGGCCAGGGGAGGTGCGGGTCATCTACAAGGTGGCCCCGCAGCGCACCTCATCGATGGCCTAGTACAGCGGCTGCGTCTCGCGCGTGCGCACCTGCAGCTCCTTGCGGCTGTAGTCGATGATCAGGACGTCGAACGAGCCGAGCAGGTCCATGCCGATCGTGAGTGCCGGCCGCTCGGTGAGCTTCCAGTGCTGGAAGAGGTACATGTCGCCGAAGGTGATGCGAGCGCCTTTGACCGTCAGGTGACCACCGAAGTCCAGATCCGGTGCGGCAACGTTGTCGCCGCTTTGCACGTCGAGCGTAACGCCGATGATGTCCTCGCGTGCCGCGTTGTTGGGCATGCGACGCATGAGCGCATTGCGCAGCGCCAGGTTGCCGACGGTCCCCTGGGCGCCGGTGTCGATGATCGCCTCGGTGTGCACCGTGCCGACGATTACGTCCGCGATCAGCAGCCCGTTGACCAGCCTAAGCGGCACGGTCGTGAAGTCGCGCCGTGCGCGCTCACCATGGGAGAGCGTGATCTCCAGCCGGTCGCGGCCGAAGTCGGCATAGATGCGTTTGTTCTGCAGCCCTTCGATCCCTAGCACGCCTTGCGCCCCACCGAACACGTCCGCGAGCACCGGCAGATCCGAGGGGCCAATGAGCAGGTCTCCGACTTCCAGACGCCCGACGTGGATGGTGGGGACCACTGCCGAGCCGGTGAACCCGGTGACCAGCGTGCTGGCAATGTGGGCGTTGCCGAGGCTCAGTGCCGCGCGCGCGGCGATCGCCGAGCGTGTCGCGCCGGTATCCAACACCAGCCGATAGGGCCCCTTGCCGTCGATCATCACAGGTGCCCAGATGCGGCCGATCCGGTCGCGCCGCGTGGGAGAAACGAATCGCGGCTCAGTCGTCTGTACGATGACTTCCTGCAGCGCTTCCGCGGGGGCGGGCAGTGATTGTGCCGGGGGAGGTTCCGCCTGCGCGATATCCGCATGGACCGGGACGGATAGGAGCAGTCCCAGCACACCGCCGGCAATCAGCCCTTGGGCGCGAGGTGGCACGAGCGAGAGTAGAGCACGCTTTACGCCTGGCTCTCCACTTAGTTGGTCACGCTTATCCGTCATTTCGTCACATCCCGCCCTGCAGCTCGATGAAGTGCGGGAGTTCTCGCATCATTAATTGCTGCGCTGCAGCATATCACTTCCCCAGGCGCCCGACTATGTGGGGCCGCTGCCGGGCTTGGGATCCACGGCAAGCTGCGCACGCAGCTCGCGCTTGAGGATCTTGCCGCTGGCGTTCTTCGGCAGGCGCTCGATGAGCACGACCTGCTTGGGCGTTTTGTAGCCTGCGAGGCGCTCGCGGCAGAAGCCGATCAGAGCTTCGGCGGTGGCGCTAGCCTGGGGGCGCAGCACCACGGCTGCGGTCACCGCCTCGATCCACAGCGCGTGCGGCAGGCCGAACACGGCCGCTTCGGCGACCGCCGGATGCTGATAGAGCACGTCCTCCACCTCGCGGCTTGCGACGTTCTCACCAGCGGTTTTGATCATGTCCTTCTTGCGGTCGATGACCCGCAGGTACCCCTCTTCGTCGAATACGCCGAGATCGCCGCTGTGGAACCAGCCGCCCCTGAACGCGGCGGCGCTTTTTTCGGGGTCGTTCCAGTACCCGAGCATGACCTGCGGCCCGCGATGCACGATCTCTCCGATGATCCCGGCGGGCACGGGCTCATCGTCCTCGTCCACCACGCGTGTCTCGACGTTCACCACCGGCCGGCCCGCGCAGCCGAGCTTGCGCAGCTGATCGGCGGGCTTGAGCACGCTGACCAGCGGAGCCATCTCGGTCTGACCGTAACAGTTGAACAGCCGCAGCCGCGGCAGCCGCGCGTGCAGCTCGCGCACGATCTCGGTGGGCATCACGGAGGCGCCGTAATAGCCCTTGACGAGCGAGGACAGCTCGCACCGCTCGAACTGCGGGTGACGCAGCAGCGCGATCCATACCGTCGGCGGAGCGAAGAACTTGGTGGCGCGTTCGCGCTCGATGCTTGCGAGGATGAGCGCGGGATCCGCCGCGGGCAGCAGGATGTTGGTCGCACCCAGGTACAGCCCCGGGGACAGGAATACGTGCAGCTGCGCGCAGTGATAGAGCGGCAGCGCATGCACCTCGATGTCCTCGCAGCTCATCTCCCCGTCGATCATGCAGCTGACATACTGGGTCATCAGGTTCGCACTGCTGAGTGTTGCGCCCTTGGGGCGCGCTTCCGTGCCGCTCGTGTACATGATCTGGATGGGATCGGCCTCCCCGACCGCTGCCGCGGGGGGCATGGCGCCCGCGTACCGCAGCCACGCGGCAACGTCCTGCCAGCCGGGCGGCACGGGCGCTGCCTGCCGACGGATGACCCCACGCAGCGCGACCGGCGTACGCATCAGCGCCAGTGCATCCTCGGCGACGCCCAGCAGCTTCTCTTCCACGATGAGCCCGGCGGCGGCGCAGTGATCGACGATGTAGGCCACCTCGGGTGCCGTCAGCATGAAATTCACCGGTACCGAGATCGCCCCGAGGCGGGCGAGGGCGAAGTAAAGGATGACGAAGGCGTCGTTGTTGTGGGACAGGATCGCGACGCGCTCACCTGGCCTCAGCCCCTGGTCGTACAAGGCGCTGGCGGCGCGGCTGATGGACTGGTCCAGTTCGCGGTAGGAGTAGCGCGCGCTTCCGTACACCAGCGCGGTCTTGTGTGGTGAGCGTGCCGCGCTGCGTGCGACCAAGGCTGCGACCCCATTACGGCGAAGGCCGTCCTGCGGCTGCGGTGCAGACATCGCGTGGCTCATGAGCCAACCCCCTCGCGAGCTGTCAGATCCCCACCGAGGATACCCCATATGCATGATGCCGTACCCCACCGCTGTGCGAGTAGGCTTGCAAGTGAAGGGGGTCGAGGGCATGAGCACGAAAACCGACCGCGTGGTACTCGTCACCGGCGCGAGCCGCGGCATCGGGCGCGGTACAGCCGTGGCGCTGGCCGCCCCCGGTACCACGGTGTACGTGAGCGGGCGCACCACCCAGGCAGGGGTGGCAGCGCTTCCCGGTACGATCCACGAAACCGCCGCCGAGGTCACCCGCCGCGGCGGAGTCGGGGTCGCGGTGGCTTGCGATCACCGCGATGACGCCCAGGTGAGTGCCTTGTTCGCTCGCATTGCGAACGAGTCCGGCCGGCTCGACCTCTTGGTGAATAACGCGACCGCCATACCGGACGAGTTGGTGATGCCGGGCGGTTTCTGGGAGAAGCCCCTCGCGATGCAGCTCATCCTGGACGCCGGATTCCGCTCGCATTATGTCGCCAGCTGGCACGCGGCGCGCATGATGGTCCCGCGGCGCGAGGGACTCATCGTGATGATCTCTTCCCCGGGGGCACGCTGTTACATGCACGGCCCGGCCTACGGCGCGGGCAAGGCCGGCATCGACAAGATGGCGGCCGATATGGCGGTGGACCTGAAGAAACACCAGGTGACGGCGCTCTCGCTGTGGGCGCCGCTGACACTCACCGAGCGCTCGCAGCTGGCCATGCGCGAACATCCGGGCGAGTACGATGCTTTCATGGCGAATGCCGTGCACCCGGAGTTTATGGGGCGGCTGCTGGACGCGCTGCTGCGCGATCCGCAGCTGCTGGAGCGCACCGGCAGGACCTCTTATGCGGCCGAGCTCGCCGCCGAGCTCGGCGTGCACGACCTGGACGGCCGCCAGCCGCGTTCCGATCGTGCGATGCTCGGGGAACCGGCGCAGGTCTCCGGTGCGGTCATCGGCGGCTAAAGTCAAGCGAGGAGCGGTCCATGGCGGAGATCGATGAGTTGCGCCGGCGCGTGCAGCGTCTGGAAGACCTGGAGGCCATCCGCCGCCTGAAGGCGCGCTACCTGAACGCCTGCGACGCGCAGGATCCGGAAGCCGCCAAGCAATGTTTTGCCGAAGGAGAAGTGCTCATCGACATGGGACACGTCGGGGTGTTCCGGGATCGGGAGGATTTCGCGCGCCTCTACCGGGCCGCCGGCTGTCAGCCCTTCATCCTCGACATGCACCACGGCGCGAATGCCGAGATCGAATTCTCCGACGACACGCACGCGCAGGCGCTCTGGGCGCTCGAATACCGCAATATCAACACCCAGGACAAGACGGTCACTTTCGTCAGTCTCGTCTATCACGATGCCTACGCGCGGGTCGGCGGGGAGTGGAAGATCACCGCCAGCCGTTCGGAATTCAAAACAGCGCTGCATTGCAGCTACGCCTCCGGGACGCTCGAGACGCGCCTGGCGGCGCGCTCGGTCGCAGGCGCGGTGAGCTACGACAAGTAGCTCAGGAGCACGCATGCCATACCCGCGCGCTGAGGTGGAAGCGGCCATCCGCGGCCTCGCCGAGGCATTCAAGGAAGCCGAGCGCACCAACAAATGGGCGTGGATCGCCGACCGCTTCTATCACCATGACTGCGCGTATACCTGTCCGTACGCGGGCGCCATGCCGGTCGTGGCGAGGAACCGCGACGAGATCCGCGCCACGCACTACGGGCGCGACATGGACGTCGGCTCGGGCTGGAAGGGCTGGAGCTTTCCCATCCTCGGCTGGGCGATCGAGGGCGATCAGATCATCAGCCACTGGGTGAACCGCGGACCGGGCCGCCGCCCGGACGGCAGCTACTACGAGACGCACGGCGTCTCCTTCATCACCTACGGCGGTCAGGGGATGTTCTCCTCGCAGTACGACCTGTTCGATCTCGCGCACCAGATGCACCTGTGCGATGAGCTGGATGCCGCCGGACTGCTCGATCCGCGGCTCAAGCGCGAGTGGGTGCAGCCAGTGAAGAAGCGTCTCATCGATATGCTGAGCGGGGGAACGGCCTCATGAGCGAAGTACTCTTTCCCGAGGGCGCAGCGCTGGTGATTGGCGGCAGCGGCGGGGTGGGACAGGCGGTGTGCCGCGAGTTCGCGCGCGCCGGTACGGACGTGGCGATCACGTTCAACAAAAAGCGCGAGGTGGCCGAGAAGCTCGCCGCGCAGCTCGCCGCCATGGGCCGCAAGACCAGCACCCATCAGCTCACCATCGGCGATGCGGCGCGCGTGGAGGCCGCGGTGGCGGAAGCCACGCGCGCGCACGGCCGGCTGCACACCATCGTGGTGGGCGCGGGCACCCTTGCCACCCAGGTGCTGCTCTCGGAGATGTCCCGGGAGCTGTGGCAGCAGGTCATCGAGCAGGACGTCAACGGCTTCTTCAACGTCATGCGCGCCACGCTGCCACTGCTCAAGCAGTGGGGCGGGGGCTCCTACGTGCACCTGGGATCGGCCGGACACCTGCGCTGGCCGGAGCGCGACGGCATCTCGGTGGCGCCGAAGGCTGCGATCGAGGCGCTGGTGACCGGGATTGCGCGCGAGGAAGGGCGCAACCACATCCGCGCCAACAGCGTGCTGCTCGGGGTGATCGAAGCGGGCATGTTTCTCGAGCTCACCCGGCAGGGCGTGTTCGACGAGGCATGGGTGAAGGAAGTGCACAAGAACCTCGCCTTGAAGCGCTGGGGTAAACCCGAGGAGATCGGACATGCGGTCGTGTTTCTCGCCTCCAACCGCGCCACCTACGTGACCGGTCAGAGAATCGCGGTGGCCGGCGGATACGGTCTGTAGCCATGACCGCGGATGACTACTTCGCGATCCAGAACCTGATCTATCGCTACTGCGATCACATCGATCGCGGGGATTTCGAAGGTCTCGCGCAGCTGTTCGAGCACGCCGCGCTGTACGTGCCGGCGCTGCCCGCGCCGCTGCGCGGCGTGCAGGCGATTGCTGCGCTCTACGCGCAGTTCACGCGCGTGTACCCCGATACCGGGACCCCCAAGACGCGTCACGTCACGAGCAATGTGATCATCGAGCCCGACGGCCCGGAGGCTGCGCGCGCGCAGTCATATATCCTGGTGCACCAGGCTACCGATGCACTGCCGCTGCAGCCGATCATCGGGGGGCGCTACCACGACCGCTTTGCGCGTGTCGGGGGCGCGTGGCGCTTCTCCGAGCGGCGCATGGAGATCGACCTGTTCGGGAACCTGAGCGCGCATCTGCTCAAGCAATTCGGACCGAAGTCATGAGCCGACCGCGCGATCACATTGCGACCCCGCTCACGGCCGCCAACGAGGACATCGCCAGCGAGGCACAACGCTGGGAGAGCGAGACGCGCGCCCCCTACGTGCGCAAGCACCCCGAGCGGCGCGATCCGTTCCTCACGCAGGCGTTGCGCTGGCCGATACGGCCCCTGTATACGCCGGCGGATCTCGCCGCCTGCGGCTTCGACTATCTGAAGGACCTGGGCTTCCCCGGACAGTATCCCTACACCCGCGGCACGCAGCCGAACGGACACCGCTCGAAGCTCTGGACCATGACCCAGGTGACCGGGTTCGGCAAGGGAGAAGACTGGGCGCGGCGCGCGCGCTACATGCTCGAGCAGGGCCTGCAGGGATTGATCCTCGAGCACGATCTCCCCACGACCAACGGCTACGACAGCGACGACCCGCTGGTGGAAGGTGAGGTGGGGCGCGCGGGCATGGCGCTCGACAGTCTCGAGGACCTCGAGCGCGCGCTCGACCTGCCGTTCGAGAAGCTCAAGTACCTCATGAGCGTGTGCAATGCGCCGCAGCCGGTGAATCTCGCCATGATCATCGCTGCGCTCGAGAAGAAAGGCGTGGACCCACGCAACTTCGTGCTGCACATCGTCAATGGGATACTGATCGAGTACACCTGCGTCGGGCGCTACATCTATCCGCCCGTGCACGGACTGCGGATCGCCACCGATTGCATCGAGTACATCATCCGCAATCATCCCAACTGGGCGCCGATTTCCATCATCAGTGCGCAGCTGCAGCCGGCCAAGGCGAACCCGGTGCAGGAGCTCGCCTTCTCGATGGCGATCGCCATGGCATACATCGACGCGACGCTGCTGCGCGGCTTCGACATCGATACGCTCGCGCCGTACTTTCACTTCGTCGTCAACGTCGACATGGATTTCTTCGAGGGCATCTGCAAGCTGCGCGCCTACCGCAAGATCTGGGCGCGCCTGATGAAGGAGCGTTACGGCGCATCGCGTCCCGAGGCGCTGAAGATCTGCATGATGACCTCGCCTACCACGATTGCCCTCACGCTGCAGCAACCGCTGAACAACATCGGGCGGCTGGCCATCATGGCGACCGCGTGCGCGCTCGGCGGCGCCGGCGAGAACATGACCACGCCGCTCCACGATGAGGCGCACGCGCTTCCGGCCGAGGATGCGATCCGCGTCGGAGCAGCGCTGCAGCACATCGTCGCCCACGAGAGCGGGGTCGCCGAGACCATCGATCCGCTCGCCGGCTCCTACTATGTCGAGACTCTGACGAAGCAGATCGAGGATGCCGCGATGGCGGAGATCGACAAAATTACACGCATGGGAGGGGCGCTACGGGCCATCGAGAGCGGCTACTTCCAGCAGGCGCTCGGGCGCGAGCAGTACGAGCGCAACAAGGACCTCGAGGAGGGGCGGCGCAAATGGGTGGGCGTGAACCACCTGGTGCTGCCCGGGGAGCAGCGCCAGATCGAGATATTCCGCGCCGATCAGCGCATGGAGGAAGAGCAGGTGGCGCGGCTGCGCGCGCTGCGGGCGCGACGCGACAACGCCGCGGTGGCACGCGCGCTGGAGGCGGTGCGCGCGGCGGCGCGCGAGGGCACCAATCTCGTGCCCCCCTGTCTTGCCGCGGTCAAGGTGTACGCAACGCACGGTGAGCTGTGCAACGCCATGCGCGAGGTGTTCGGTGTGCACACCCCGGACAGTCAGCTCACCGGAGTGTGAGCGCCATGCCCGAGGCACCTGCGCGTCCGCTGCGGATCCTGCTGGCCAAGCTCGGCATGGACACCCACACGGTCGGCATCACGGTCGTTGCGCACGCGCTGCGACAGGCGGGTATGGAGGTGATCTTCAGCGGCCTCAAGCAGACCCCGGAGGCGGTCGCGAGTGCCGCCATCCAGGAGGACGTGGACGTCGTCGGCGTCTCGAGCCTCTCTGCCGGCCATACACGCAATCTCCCGCGCCTGGCGCGGCTGCTCAGAGAGCGCGGCGCCGGCGACAAGCTGCTACTCGCCGGCGGCGTGATTCCCCCGGAGGACGTGCCGCTTCTGCAGGAGGCCGGTTTCGCGCGGATATTCACCATGGGTACCGACACGCGCGAGATCATCGCCTACCTCGAGCGTTGGTGGGCCGGCAAGCTCACCGCCGAATCCACACCCGCCTGATGGACGTCGCCGCGGAGCTGCTCGCGGGCAAGGTCGCCGCCGGGGCACGCGCCATCCGCTGGCTCGATGACCGCGACCCGCGCGGTCGCGAGGTGCTGCGCCGGATCTTCGGGGCCACCGGCCGGGCACACATCGTTGGTGTCACCGGCCCCCCGGGAGCCGGCAAATCCACGCTGGTCGACACGCTGATCGCCGAGGAACGTCGCCGCGGCCGTAAGGTGGCGGTGCTCGCCGTCGACCCCAGCAGTCCGTTTACCGGTGGCGCACTCCTCGGGGACCGGCTGCGCATGAGCCGCCACGCACTCGATGAGGGAGTATTCATCCGCTCCATGGCTACGCGCGGTCAGTCCGGCGGGCTCTCGCGCGCGACCTACGATGCGAGCCTGGTGATGGATGCCATGGGCTACGAGCTCGTGATCGTGGAGACCGTGGGCGTCGGCCAGGACGAGATCGACGTGGTGCGGCTCGCGCACTCGACGCTCATTGTCGCGGTGCCGGGCCTGGGCGATGAGGTGCAGGCCATGAAGGCCGGGCTCATGGAAGCCGGCGAGATCTTCATCATCAACAAGGCCGATCGCGAGGGCTTCGAGCAGACCCGCAGGCACCTCGAGCTGCTGCTGCACCTGCGCGCCGCACAGCCAGCAACGGGCACTTGGCAGCCACCGCTGCTGACAGCGGTCGCCACCAGGGGCGAGGGCACCGCGGCGATTGTCGATGCGCTCGATGCGCATCGCGCGCACCTGCAGAAAAGCGGGGAGTTCGCCCGTCAGTCGAGCGCGCGCTGCGAGGCTCAGTTTCTCGCGCTGGCGCACGCGGCAGCGCTCGAGCAGCTGCTGGCCCGCGCCCCCGCGGAACTGCTCGCGCAGGTGCGCGCGCGGCGCATCGACCCTTACACCGCCGCGGAGCGCCTGAGCGACGCTGCCGGCAATATGTCGCCGGCAGCAGGGGCGTAGCGCGCGGCGGCGGCGAGCTACCCGCAGCGCGCAAACTGCGTACACTTATGACAGAGCAACTCACCTGGACGGATCTTGCATGAATCGAGCCGTAACGGAGCGTGCCGCGGGCGGCGAGCAGGCCGCACCGCTCAGCTCTCTCACGCACCTGCAGCGGCTCGAAGCGGAGAGCATCCACATCATGCGCGAGGTGCTCGCCGAGTGTGAGCGGCCGGTGATGCTCTACTCCATCGGCAAGGACAGCGCGGTGATGCTGCACCTGGCGGTGAAGGCGTTCTTCCCCGCATCCCCGCCGTTTCCCCTGCTGCACGTGGACACCACCTGGAAGTTCCGCGCCATGTACCAGTTCCGGGACGCGATGGCGAAGAAGCTCGGCATGCAGCTCCTGGTGCACGTGAACGAGGAGGGCCTGCGCGCAGGCATTGGCCCCTTCACGCACGGCTCGCAGGTACACACCGATGTGATGAAGACGCAGGCGCTGAAACAGGCGCTCGATAAGTACGGCTTCGATGCCGCCTTCGGCGGCGCGCGGCGCGATGAGGAGAAGAGCCGCGCCAAGGAGCGTGTGTTTTCGTTCCGCAGCGCCTCGCACCGCTGGGATCCAAAGCAACAGCGCCCCGAGCTGTGGTCGCTCTACAACCCGCGCAAACGGCCTGGGGAGAGTCTGCGGGTCTTTCCGCTGTCGAACTGGACCGAGCTCGATGTGTGGCAGTACATCTACCTGGAGCAGATCCCCATCGTGCCCCTGTATCTGGCGGCACCGCGGCCGGTGGTTGAGCGCGACGGTACACTCATCATGGTCGACGACGAGCGCATGCCGCTGCGCGAGGGCGAGCGGCCGCAGCTGCGCAAGGTGCGCTTCCGCACGCTCGGTTGCTATCCGCTCACCGGCGCCATCGAAAGCGAGGCGGACACCCTGCCTGCGATCATCCAGGAGATGCTGCTGACGCGCACCTCCGAGCGGCAGGGGCGCGTGATCGACCACGACGCGGCGGCCTCGATGGAGAAGAAGAAACAGGATGGGTATTTCTGATGAGCCACCAGTCGCAGCTGATCGCCACCGACATCGGCGCGTACCTGCGCTCGCACGAGCACAAGAGCCTGCTGCGCTTCATCACCTGCGGGTCGGTGGACGACGGCAAGTCGAGCCTCATCGGGCGGCTGCTGTACGAGTCGAAGATGATCTTCGATGACCAGCTGACCCAGTTGGCGGCGGACTCCAGGCGCGTGGGCACGCGCGGCGGGGAACTCGACTTCGCGCTGCTGGTGGACGGACTGGCGGCCGAGCGCGAGCAGGGCATCACCATCGACGTCGCGTACCGCTTCTTCTCCACCGAGCGGCGCAAATTCATCGTCGCCGACACCCCGGGGCACGAGCAGTACACGCGCAATATGGTCACCGGGGCCTCCACGGCGGACCTTGCCGTGATCCTGATCGATGCGCGCAAGGGGGTGCTCACGCAGACACGCCGCCACAGCTTCCTGGTGCAGCTGCTCGGCATCTCGCGCGTGGTGCTGGCGGTGAACAAGATGGATCTGGTGGACTACTCGCGCGCCACCTTCGAGGCCATCGTGGCCGATTATCGCGCCTTCGCCGATCTCATCGGGCTGAAGGACATCACCGCCATCCCGATTTCCGCCGTACAGGGCGACAACATCCTCGCGCACACGGCCAACACGTCCTGGTACCGCGGTCCGACCCTCATGGATCACCTGGAGAGCGTGGAGGTCGACGCGCCCGTTGCCGGCAAGCCGTTCCGGCTACCGGTGCAGTGGGTGAACCGGCCGAACGCGGACTTCCGCGGCTTCGCGGGCCTTATCGCCAGCGGCAGCATCGCGCGCGGCGCGCGCATCCGGGTGCTGCCCTCAGGGCGCGAGAGCCGTGTGGCGCGTATCGTGACCGCGGGCGGGGATCTCGAGACGGCCGCCGCCGGGCAGTCGGTGACCCTGACGCTCGACTCGGAGGTCGACGTCAGCCGCGGTGACGTGCTCGCCGCCGCTGACTCACCGCCCCAGGTGGCGAGCCAGTTCGAGGCGACGATCGTGTGGATGCACGAGGAGCCGATGCTGCAGGGGCGCGCCTACCTCATGAAGTCCGGCACCCGCACGGTCTCGGCCACCATCGCCCCGCTCAAGCACCGGATCGACGTCAATACACTCGAGCACGTCCCGGCTGAGCGGCTCGAACTCAACGACATCGGCGTGTGCGAGCTCGAGCTCGACCGCGCTATCCCGTTCGAGCCGTATCTTGAGAGCCGCGCGCTCGGGGGCTTCATCCTCATCGATCGGATCACCAACAACACCGTCGGCGCCGGGCTTATCAACTTCGCGCTGCGCCGCTCGCAGAACGTGCACTGGCAGGCGCTCGACGTCGACAAGCAGGTGCGCTCGCTGCAGAAGGGCCAGAAGGCCTGCGTGCTGTGGCTCACCGGTCTATCAGGGGCCGGCAAGTCGACGATCGCCAATCTCATCGAGAAGCGGCTTACGGCCGCCGGCAGGCACACCTATCTGCTCGACGGCGACAACGTGCGCCACGGGCTCAACAAGGATCTGGGGTTCACCGCGCAGGACCGCGTCGAGAACATCCGTCGGGTGGCGGAGGTCTCCAAGCTCATGGTCGACGCCGGCCTCATCGTGCTGGTGTCATTCATCTCCCCGTTCCGCTCCGAGCGGCGCATGGCGCGCGCGCTGTTTGCACCCGGGGAATTCCTCGAGGTGTTCGTGGATACCCCGCTCGCAGAGGCCGAGAGCCGCGACGTCAAGGGTCTGTACCGCAAGGCGCGCCGCGGGGAGCTCAAGAACTTCACCGGCATCGACTCACCCTACGAGGCGCCCGAGGATCCTGAGATTCATATCGACACGACCCTCGTAAAGCCGGAGGCCGCTGCCGAGAGCATCATCGCGCACCTCGAGTCGCTCAGGATCACCCCGGGCTCATGAGCACCGCCTCGGCGCAGCTGCTCGAGCGCATCGCCGACATCGCGCGCGCCGCCGGGCGCGAGATTCTGGAGGTGTACGCCGAGGGGCCGCTGGCGAGCAGTACCAAGGCGGACGCATCGCCGCTGACGGCAGCGGATCTGCGTGCGCACGCGCTGATCGTGAGCCGCCTGCACGAGCTCACCCCGCGGCTGCCGGTGCTATCGGAGGAGGCCGCGCACACCGCATACGCCGAGCGCGCCCACTGGCAAGCCTACTGGCTTGTCGATCCGCTCGACGGTACCAAGGAGTTCCTCTCGCGTAACGGCCAGTTCACCGTGAACATCGCGCTCATCGAGGCGCATCTGCCAGTGCTCGGTGTCGTGCACGTACCGGTGACCGACACCAGCTACCGCGGCCTCGCCGGCAGCGGCGCCTGGCGCCAGCAGGGCGACGCCTCCCCGGTGGCCATTCGGGTCGCCCCGCGCGCGGCAGTGCCACTGCGGGTGGTGGGCAGCCGCTCGCACCGCGGCGACTCGCTCGATGCGTTTCTCGCGCGCGTCGGTGCTCATCAGCTGGTGAGCATGGGCAGCTCGCTTAAGTTCTGCGTAGTGGCGGAGGGCGCGGCCGATGTGTATCCGCGCCTGGGGCCGACCAGCGAGTGGGACACCGCGGCCGCGCAGGCCGTACTGAGTGCAGCCGGCGGCACGGTGAGCCGGCTCGACGGCACCCCGCTCACCTACAACACGCACGCTGAGCTGCGGAACCCCTTCTTCGTCGCCTACGGACCCGGGGATCGGGACTGGCTTGCGCTGCTCGCCTGAATTTCGATCATTTGCGTAATCTTGAGCGCTCCTGATAGCGAATTCTGGTTGCAAGCGTGCTGCGCTGGGCTTAATCTCGCAATTCGGGTCGCCAAATAGCCCTCGACGAGCACGGCATCCGCAGCCGCCACCGCGGCCACACACTCTATTTAACTGCGCTCAAGCCTATGACAGTCAGATCCCTGGGTTACGTCGTGGTGGAGGCGAGCGATCTGGCGCCGTGGCGCAAGTTCGCCGTGGACGTGGTCGGCCTCATGGAAGGCGCGGCGGGGCCTGATGGGAGCCTGCGCCTTCGTATCGATGAGCGGCCGTTCCGTATCGCGGTCGTGCCGGGAAAAAGGAACCGCTTCGTGAGTTGCGGCTGGGAGTTTCGCGATGCGGCGGAGCTCGAGGCGGTAATAGCGAGCGTGCGGGAGGCGGGCGTCGAGGTGCGCGAGGGAAATGCCGCGGAGGCCGACACGCGCGCCGTGCACCGCATCGCCTTCTGCGCCGATCCCTGTGGCAACCAGCTCGAGCTGTACTGCGGGCGCGCGTACGACTACACCCCGTTCGCTTCCACGCGCGGGCTGTCCGGATTCGTGGCCGGAGACCTCGGCATGGGACACGCGGTGTTGCCCGCGCCGCAGCTCTCCGCGGCGCACGCGTTCTACCAGCGCTTGGGCTTCGCCGACACCGACGAGATGTGGCTTGCCATGACGCCCAACCCGAAGGACCCGCGGCTCGGCCTGCATTTCATGCACGCCGCCAACGCGCGTCACCACAGCCTGGCACTCATGGGTGCCCCCGTGCCCTCGGGCTGCGTGCACATCATGCTCGAGGCGCGCTCGCTGGATGATGTCGGCTATGCGCTGGACCGCTGCGTGGCAAGCGGGGCGCACATCTCCTCCACACTCGGCAAGCACTCGAACGACTTCATGGTGTCCTTCTACGTGCAGACTCCGGGCGGATTCGATCTCGAGTTCGGCTGCGAGGGCCTGCAGCCGGACTGGAATACCTGGGTTCCCACCCACAGCCTGATTGCAGATCTGTGGGGACATCGCTGGTCGCCAGCGCCCTCCTGACCCGTCATGTTGGACAAGACGCTCACCGCCACCGCCGTGGTCGCAGCGCTCGCGGATGGCATGACGGTGGGGATAGGTGGCTGGGGAGCGCGGCGCAAGCCGATGGCGCTGGTGCGCGCGATCCTGCGCTCGGCGCTGAAGGACCTCACCGTGGTGAGCTACGGCGGCCCGGACGTCGGTATGCTGTGCGCCGCGGGCAAGGTGAAGAAGCTCATCTACGGGTTCGTGTCACTCGATGTGATTCCGGTGGAACCATGGTTCCGACGCGCCCGCGAGGCGGGCACGGTCGAGGCACGCGAGCTCGATGAAGGTCTGTTGCAATGGGGCTTACGGGCCGCCGCCATGCGGCTGCCGTTCCTGCCGACCCCGGTGGGGCTCGCAAGCGATGTCATGAGCATGAACCCCGAGTTTCGCACCGTGCGCTCACCTTATCCTGACGATACGCTGCTGCTGGCGATGCCGGCACTCAGACTCGATGCGGCCCTGATCCACGTCGATCGTGCCGACCGGCTCGGGAATGTGCAGACCTTGGGTCCGGACCCGTACTTCGACGAGCAGTTCGCGCGCGCTGCGGAGCGTACCTTCGCCAGCTGCGAGGAGCTGTGCGAGCGGCTCGACCATACACACGGCAACGATGCGCGCATGAATCTCGTCGAGCGCAGTTACATCAGCGGGGTCGTGCCGGCGAGCTACGGTGCGCACCCGACCTCCAACCCGCCCGCTTATGGCTGGGACCTCGAGCATCTCAAGGCCTACACCGCACTCGCCGCGGCGGCCTCCGGCTGGGAGCAGTACACGCGCAGCTTCCTTGCGGAGGACGAGGCGCAGTACCTCGAACGGGTCGGGGGCGCCACGCGGCTCGCCGGGCTGCCGCTGCCGGTGTTCTGAAGAACCCATGGGGGCCGATTACTCGCTCGCCGAGCTTCTGATCGTCGCCGCGTCCGAGGCGTGGCGCGACAACGGCGAGCTGCTCGCATCGGGCATCGGCGTGGTGCCGCGTCTGGGGGCGAGCCTCGCCAAACTGACGCACTCACCGGAGCTGATGCTGACCGACGCGGAGGCCTTCCTGGTGGAGGAGCCCGTGCCAATCGGTGCGCGCGGGGAGTATCGCCCGCAATTCTCCGGCTACATGCCCTTCGCGCGGGTGTTCGATTGCGTCTGGGGCGGACGCCGGCACGTCATGATCTCACCCCTGCAGATCGATCGCTTCGGGCAGACCAACCTGTCCGCCATCGGCGGCTTCGCGCGGCCCAAGGTACAGATGCTCGGCATGCGTGGGTTGCCCGGCAACAGCATCAGCCACCCCAACTCCATGTTCGTCCCCGCTCACAGTCCGCGGGTATTCGTGGCAGGTGAGGTCGACGTCGTCGGTGGGGTGGGCTACAACCCCAAGCGCTGGCCGCCCGGTGCGAGTACGGCGCACCTCGACCTGCGCTACATCATCACCGACCTGTGCGTCATGGACTTTGGCGGCCGCGACCACGCCATCCGCGTGCGCTCGCTCCATCCGGGGGTGACGCTCGCGCAGGTGCGCGCGGCAACCGGCTTTGCGCTCGAAGCCGAGGAGACCCCGCCGAGCACCGTGGCACCCACACCCGAGCAGCTCGCCATCATCCGCAGGCTCGATCCGCACGAGCTGCGCGCGGGCGTTCTCAAGGGCAATCCGCCAGCGGGTGATGCGCGCGCCGCGCCATCATGAGCGATCCGCTGCATACCCTGCTGTGCCAGCGACTCGGGTGCCGCTATCCGATCATCCAGACAGCGATGGGATGGGTGGCACGTCCGGAGCTGGTCGCCGGCTCCTGCAACGCCGGCGCTTTCGGGTTTCTTGCCGCGGCGGTCATGCGCCCGGATGAGGTGGAGCCGGCCATCGAGAAGGTGCGCGCACTCACCGATCAGCCCTTTGGGGTTAACTTCCACATGTTCCAGCCCGGAGCCGAGCGCATCGTCGAGATCGTCATTGCGCACAAGGTGAAGGCGGTGAGCTTCGGACGCGGCCCGGATAAGCGCATGATTGCGCGCCTGCGCGAGGCCGGCATCGCATGTGTGCCGACCGTGGGCGCACTGAAGCACGCACGCAAGATGGTCGAGATGGGCGTCGACATGCTGGTGGTGACGGGCGGGGAAGGCGGCGGACATACCGGCTCGGTGGCGAGCACGGTGCTGCTGCCGCAGGTGCTGGATGCCGTGAAAGTGCCGGTGGTGGCCTCGGGCGGTTTCGCCGACGGGCGCGGGCTTGCAGCCGCGCTTGCCTACGGCGCGCAGGGCATCGCCATGGGCACGCGCTTCCTGATGACGCGCGACTGTCCTGTGCCGCAGCTGACCAAGGAGCGCTACACGCGCGCTTCCACCGACGACATCCTCGTCACGACCCGGGTGGACGGCATACCGCAGCGCATGATCCGCAACGAGACGCTCGTGCGCATCGAGAAGGCTGGCCACCTGCGCATGCTGCTGCTGGCGCTCGCCAGTGCCAGGCAGATGAAGCGTCTGAGCGGCGTGCCGCTCGGGCAGCTGCTGGTGACCGCTCGCCGCATGGCGCACGCGAGCGAGCTCACTTTCGGACAGGCGCTGATGGCGGCGATCGCGCCGGTGATGTTCCAGCGCGCGATGCTCTCGGGCGAGCCGCAGCACGGACTGCTCGCCACCGGGCAGGTCGCAGGGCGCCTGCAGGATCTGCCGAGCTGCGAGGAGCTGGTCGGCAACATCGTGCGTGAGGCACGCGAGCGCCTGGCGGCGCTCGGCGTCACACCGCTCGCCGCCGCCTGAGGGCGTGCGGCGCAACGAACCTCAAGGGGGTACTGTGGCTATCCGCACTGACATTCACCGGCACGTCGGGGAGATCGTCCTCGATCATCCGCCCGTCAACGCGCTCGACAGCAAGGCCTGGAACGAGCTCGCGAGCGTGATCGCAAGTGTCGGCGCGCGCCCGGAGGTGCGCTGCGTGCTGCTGCGCGGGGAGGGCCGCGGCTTTTGCGCCGGGGTCGATATCCGCGAGATGCAGCAGCACCCCGAGCGCATCGTCGAGCTCAATCGTGGCAACTTCCTCACCTTCCGCGCGGTGCGCAGCTGCGAAGTGCCGGTAGTGACCGCCGTGCATTCGTTCGTGATCGGTGGTGGTATCGGCATCTGCGGCGCGAGCGATGTGGTCATCGCCGCCGACGATGCCTACTTCTCGCTCCCGGAGATCGACCGCGGCGCGATGGGAGGCGCCTCGCACCTGTTGCGCATGTTTCCGCTGCACAAAGTGCGCGCGGCATTCTTTACCGGCGGGCGCATTACCGCGGCGGAAGCGCACCGTCTGGGGGCGGTGGAGCGGCTGGTGTCACCGAAGAAGCTGCTTAAGGAGGCGCGCGCGTTCGCGGGACTCATCGCCGCCAAGAGCCGCCGCGCGCTCACCCTCGCGAAGGAGGCGCTCAACGGCCTCGAGGCACGCGACGTCGACCACGGCTATCGCTTCGAGCAGGGCTTCACGCTCGAGATGTACCTGCACGAGGACTCGCGTAAGGCACGCGACGCATTCGTGAAAAGCAAGAGCGCAGCCAAGTACTGAAACGCTTGCGATGGCCCTGCAGCTGCAATTCACCCCCGCGCAACGGCAGTTCCGTGCCGAGGTGCGCGCCTGGCTCGCCGCACACGTGCCGCGCACGACGCTGCCGACGCTCGAGAGCGCGGCCGGCTTTGCCCAGCACCGCCAGTGGGAACGCACGCTCGCCGCGGGCAACTGGGGCATGGTGACCTGGCCCAAAGAGTACGGCGGGCGCGGCGCCAACCTCATCGAGTGGCTCATTTTCGAGGAGGAGTACTACCGCGCCAACGCGCCGCTACGCGCCAACCAGAACGGCATCTTCCTGCTCGGCCCGACGCTCATGGAATTCGGCACCGCGGCGCAGAAGGCGCGCTTCCTGCCCCCCATGGCCGCCGGCGAAGAGATCTGGGCTCAGGCATGGTCGGAGCCGCAGTCCGGCTCGGACCTCGCAGCCGTGCGCGCGAGTGCTACGCGCGAGGGCGACAGTTACGTGCTGCGCGGACACAAGATCTGGGCCTCGCGCGCTGCGTTTGCGGACTGGTGCTTCGGGATCTTCCGCACTGATGCGAGCGCCGAGCGTCACCACGGACTCAGCTTCATCCTCGTGCCGCTCAAGGCGCCGGGCGTGCGCGTGCGCGGCATCCGCCAGATCCACGGCGAGCCGGGGTTCGCGGAGATCTTCTTCGAGGGGGCGCGCGTACCGCTCGGCAATCGGCTCGGTGAAGAGGGGCAGGGCTGGCACATCGCCATGACCACCGCAGGCTTCGAGCGTGGACTCATGCTGCGCAGTCCCGCGCGCTTCCAGGTCGCAGCCGAGCGTCTGGTCGAGTTGTGGCGTCGGCATCGCGAGAGCGCCGATCCGGCCGCGGCGGCACGCGTCGCGCAGGCATGGCAGGATGCCCGCGCCTACGCGCTCAACACCTACGCCACCGCGAGCCGCCTGATGGCAGGGGGCGCGATCGGCGTGGAAGCCAGTCTCAACAAGATCTTCTGGTCCGAGCTTGATCTGGAGCTGCATCGTACTGCGATGACTCTTCTCGGCGCGCGCGCGGAGCTGATCGCGCAGGCGAACGGGGAGACGCAAGCGCACGGCTGGCTGGACGGGTTCCTGTTCTCCCTTGCGGGCCCGATCTACGCCGGCACCAACGAAATCCAGCGCAACCTGATCGCCGAGCGGCTGCTCGGGTTACCGCGCGGCTGAGGCCCATGGATTTCACCTTCAGCGAGGAGCAGCGGATGATGGCGGGCGCGCTGCGCACGCTCACCGACGATATCTGCGCGGGCGCTGAGCTGCGACGGATTTTCGATGGCAGCGATTCGGCCGCACCTGAGCGCTGGCAGCGGCTGGCCGAGATGGGATTGTTCGGGGTGTTCGCCCCGCAGGAGCTGGGAGGCTTGGGGCTGAGCGATGCGGATTTCGTGCTGTTGGCGGAGGAGGCCGGACGCGCGGCACTCCCCGAGCCACTCATCGAGCAGGCTGCGGTTGCGGTTCCGGCGCTGTGCGAACTCGCCGACACACCCGCGCTCACGGCGCTGGCGAGTTCGGCGGTGCGCGGGGAGAGCCGCATTGCGGTGCTGCATCCACAGTGTGAGCTCGCCAACGTCCCGCCCGATGCAACGCACTGGCTGCTATGTGAGGGTGCGGCTGTGCGCGTGTTCGCGGCCGCCGAAGTCTCACCGCGCGCGCAGCGCTCGATCGATGCGGGTCGGCGGTTGTACGCGCTCGAGGTCCCGGCCGGTGCCGCCGGTATCATCGCTCAGGGGGAGCGCGCGCGCATGATCACGGCGCGGGCCGGCAACCGCGGGGCGCTGTATGCCGCCGCGCAGTGCCTGGGGCTCGCCGAGCGCATGCTCGCGCTTGCCGTGGGCTATGCGAAGGAGCGCGTGCAGTTCGGGCGTCCGATCGGCTCCTACCAGGCGATCAAGCATCAACTCGCCAATGTGGCTGTGAAGCTCGAGTTCGCCCGCCCGGTGGTGTATGCCGCGGCGGCCCGCGTCACCGGACTCGACGCGCAGAGCTACGCGGCGGTCTCGCATGCCAAGCTCGCCGCGGGGGATGCGGCGGATCTCGCCGCGCGCACCGCCATCCAGGTGCACGGCGCCATGGGCTATTCCTGGGAGCTCGATCTGCATTTCTTCATGAAGCGTGCCTGGGCGCTGCAAGGCGCCTGGGGCGATCGCAACTTTCACGCGCGTCGCGTGCAGTCGTTGGTGTGCGACGGCGCGCTCGCGCTGGGACCTGAGGAGACCTTCGCATGAGCGCCGAGGCCTACATCGTCGGTGCCGTTCGCACTCCCACCGGCAGGAAGAAGGGCACGCTGGCTGGCGTACATGCCGCGGACCTGGGCGCGCACGCGATCCGCGCGCTGATCGAGCGCGTGGGTGTCGACCCCGCAGAGGTGGACGATGTGATATTCGGCTGCGTGGACCAGCTCGGACCGCAGTCTGGCGACATCGCCCGCACCTGCTGGCTGGCGGCGGGCCTGCCCGAGCATGTGCCGGGCACGACGGTCGACCGGCAGTGCGGCTCCGCGCAGCAGGCGGTGCACTTCGCGGCCCAGGCGGTCATGAGCGGCACGCAGAACCTCGTGGTCGCCGGCGGTGTACAGACCATGAACCAGATTCCGATCAGTGCGGCGATGTTTGCGGGAGCCGCCTACGGCTCGCCCGATCCGTTCAGCGGCTCGCACGGCTGGAACGCGCGCTACGGGAAGCAGGAGGTGTCGCAGTTCCGCGCGGCCGAGATGATCGCTGCGAAGTGGGACATCAGCCGCCGCGACATGGAGGAGTTTGCTCTGGAGAGCAATCGCCGGGCGATTGAGGCCATCCAGCGCGGCTACTTCTCCCGCGAGATCGCCCCCCTGAACGGACTGGACCACGACGAGACGCCGCGCCTGGGGACGACGCTCGAGAAAATGGCCGCGCTCGAGCCGCTCAGTCCCGGGGGGCGGATCACCGCGGCGGTGTCGAGCCAGATCGCCGATGCGTCGGCGGCACTGCTCATCGCCTCGGCTGAGGCCGTGCGGCGGCTCGGGCTCACCGCGCGCGCGCGTATCCATCATCTGTCGGTGCGCGCGGACGATCCGATCTGGATGCTCACGGCGCCGATTCCGGCGACGCGCTACGCGCTGGCGAAGAGCGGACTGAATATCGCCGATATCGATCTCATAGAGATCAACGAAGCCTTCGCCTCGGTCGTGCTCGCATGGCAGAAGGAGCTCGGAGCGGATCCGGCGCGCGTGAACGTGAACGGTGGCGCGATCGCGCTCGGACATCCACTGGGGGCGACCGGTGCGCGTCTCATGACCACGCTGTTGCACGAGCTCGAGCGCCGCGGGGCACGCTACGGCCTGCAGACCATGTGCGAAGGCGGCGGTCAGGCGAACGTCACCATCATCGAGAGGCTGTGAGTATGGCGGGACTGTGCGCGGGACGCATCGTGATCGTGACCGGGGCGGGCCGCGGGCTCGGGCGCTCCTATGCGCTGGCATTCGCGCGCGAGGGAGCCAAGGTAGTGGTGAATGACCTCGGCACGACGCTCGCGGGGGCAGGCAGTGACACGAGTACGGCCGCGGAGGTCGTGGCCGAGATCCGTGCCTTGGGTGGGGAGGCCGTCGCCAACACGGATGATGTCTCGGAGTGGGACAGTGCCGCGCGCATCGTTGGCACGGCGCTCGAGCATTTCGGCGGCCTGGACGTGCTGGTCAATAACGCCGGATTCGTGCGCGATCGCATGTTCGTCAGCGCGACGACGCAGGAGTGGGACGCCACCATCAAGGTGCACCTGCGCGGGCACTTCTGCGTGACGCGGCACGCCGTCGATCACTGGCGCGCCTGCGCCAAGGCCGGCAAGCCGGTGGATGCGCGCATCATCAACACCTCCTCTGGTGCCGGGCTCAACGGCAGCATCGCGCAGAGCGCCTACTCGGCGGCCAAGGCCGGGATCGCGAGCCTGACCTTGGTGCAGGCCGCCGAGCTCGGCCGCTACGGCATCACCGCCAATGCGCTGGCGCCGGCGGCGCGCACACGCATGACCGAACAGGCGTTCGCCGAAAAAATGCAACGCCCTGCGAGTGGCTTCGATGTGCAGGACCCGGACAACATTGCACCCACCGTCGTGTGGCTCGGCAGCAGCGAGTCGCGCGCCGTCTCCGGGTGCGTGTTCGAGCTCGAGGGCGGCAGGATCATGCTCGCCGACGGCTGGAATGACGGTCCGCAGGTCGACAAGCACGCGCGCTGGGAGCCACGTGAGGTCGGGGCAGCCGTGCAGGGGTTGCTGGGGCAGCGCCGGCCGCAGAAGAAGGTCTACGGGACATGACGGCTAGCGATCAACAACCACCGCCCTATCCGGCGCCGAAGAACCTGCTGGTGGGCAAGACGGTGCTGGTCACCGCGGCTGCCGGCACCGGCATCGGCTTCGCCACCGCCCGGCGCTGCCTGGAGGAAGGCGCGCGCGTGTTCGTGAGCGACATCCACGCCCGGCGCCTCGAGGAGGCCGTCGAGCGGCTGCGGGCGCTGAACCCGGAAGGGGTCGAGGCCAAGGTGTGCGACGTGACGCGCGAGCCGGACGTGCGCGCGCTGGTCAGCACTGCCATCGCCGCCCTCGGGCGTGTGGACGTGCTCGTCAACAACGCCGGCCTTGGCGGCTCGGCCGCGATCGTGGACATGACCGATGAGCAGTGGCACAAAGTGCTCGACGTCTCCCTCACGAGCGTGTTTCGCATGACACGCGCCGTGCTGCCGCACATGTACGCCGCCGGCCGCGGCGCGATCGTCAACAACGCCTCCGTGCTCGGATGGCGCGCACAGGCACTGCAGTCGCACTACGCGGCCGCCAAGGCAGGCGTCATGGCGTTCACGCGCTGCGCCGCCATCGAGGCCGCCGCCCACGGGGTACGCATCAACGCGGTCGCTCCGAGCATAGCCATGCACCCGTTCCTGAACCGCGTCACTTCCGAGGAGCTGCTCACGGAGCTCAAGCGCCGTGAGGCCTTCGGGCGTGCCGCCGAGACCTGGGAGGTGGCCAATGTCATCGTGTTCCTCGCCAGCGACCTGGCGAGCTACATGACCGGTGAGGTGGTATCGGTGTCGAATCAGCACGCCTGAGCATGGCAGGCGCTTAAGGCAGTCATGACAGCAGTATTTCGCTCTGCGGCAGAGTTCAGTGCGGCCGTCGGCCGCAGTTTTGGTCCGACCGAATGGCTACTCGTCGAGCAGGCGCGTGTCGACGCTTTCGCGGAGGCCACTGGCGATCACCAGTGGATTCACGTCGATCCGGTACGTGCCCGCGCGGGTCCCTTCGGCGGCACCATCGCCCACGGCTTCCTCACCCTCTCGCTGGTCAATTACTTCATGCCGCAGCTGACGCGCGCCGAGGGCATGCAGCTCGGCCTTAACTACGGCTGCGACCGGGTGCGCTTCCCGGCCGCGCTGCACACCGGTACCCGGGTGCGCGCGCGCGCGGAGATCGTAAGCGTTGAAGAGGTCAAGCTCGGCGCCGTGCAGGTGAAGATGCGCGTGACCATAGAGCCCGAAGGCGGCGACAAGCCCGTATGCGTGGCCGACACCCTCAGCCGTTTCTACTTCTGATGCGAAAGGTGTGACCGTGCGCGAAGCCGTCATTGTCTCCACCGCGCGTACGCCGATCGGCAAGGCGTTCCGCGGCGCATTCAACGATACCGAGGCACCGGTGCTCTCGGGCCACGCGGTGCGCGAGGCTGTGCGTCGCGCCGGCATCGAGCCAGGCGAGGTCGAGGATCTGATCCTGGGATGCGCCACGCAGCAGGGCACGCAGGGTTACAACATCGCGCGCCTCACAGTCTTCACCGGCGGGCTGCCCGCGAGCGTTGCGGGCATGACCATCGATCGCAAGTGTGCATCGGGCCTCATGGCGATTGCGACCGCCGCCAAGCAGGTGGTCGAGGACGGCATGCCGGTGGTGGTGGCGGGGGGAGTGGAGTCGATCAGTCTTACGCAGAACAAGCATCTCAACACCTTCCGCGGCCGCTCGGAAGCGGTGCTCACCTGCTCGCCGCACATGTACATGGCAATGATCGAGACCGCGGAAGTGGTCGCGCGGCGCTATCACATCACGCGCGAGGCGCAGGACCGCTACGCACTCCAGAGCCAGCAGCGCGTGGCGGCCGCGTATCAGGCCGGGCGCTTCGATGCGGAGATCGTGCCGCTGCCGAGTCGCAAGCTCGTGACCGACAAGGCGAGTGGCGCCACGCAGGCGCAGGAGGTGCTCCTCAAACACGACGAGGGCTACCGGGCGGACACGACCCTCGAGGGGCTCGCGAAGCTCGAGCCGGTGTGGTCCGGCGGGGAGCTCATCGCCAAGGGCGAATTCGTCACCGCGGGCAATGCCTCGCAACTCTCCGACGGGGCGGCGGCGGTGGTCGTGATGGACGCCACGCTCGCCGAGCAGCGGGGTCTGAAGCCGCTTGGCGCCTGGCGTGGCATGGCCGTGGCGGGCTGCGCACCCGAGGAGATGGGGATCGGTCCGGTGCACGCGGTGCCGAAGCTCTTGGCGCGCCACGGTCTTGCGGTGCAGGACGTCGGCCTGTGGGAGCTCAACGAAGCCTTCGCGGTGCAGGCCCTGTACTGCCGCGACCGTCTGGAAATCGACAACGAGCGCTTCAACGTCGACGGCGGCGCCATCGCCCTCGGGCACCCCTACGGCATGAGCGGGGCGCGGCTCGTGGGTCATGCGCTGCTCGAGGGTCGGCACCGGCAGGTGCGCTGGGTCGTCGTCACCATGTGCGTGGCCGGCGGCATGGGCGCGGCAGGGCTGCTGGAGGTGTACTGAAGATGGCATCGCAGGGCTATCAGTTTGATGACATTGACCGACGCATCATCGCCGCCCTGAACGCCGACGGACGCGCGACCAATCAGCGTATTGCCCGCAACCTGCGCATCTCGCCCGCCACGGTGGGCGCGCGCATCCGTCGCCTCGAGGGCATGAATGCCATGCGCGTGGTGGCGGTGACGGATTTTGCCGCGCTCGGATACAAGGTGCTGCTGGCAGTCGGGATCGAAGTGCAGGGACGCCCCGCCGAGGAGGTGGGAGGCGAGCTGGCTGCGCTCCCGGAGGTGTTTGCCGTGCACCTCGTGACCGGTGCGCGCGACCTCGAGATCCTGGTCGTGCTGCACGATGTGGAGGAGCTGGAAGGGTTCCTGCTGCGCGACATCGCTAAGATCCGCGGCATCCGTTCGCTGTCAGCGGGGATTGCCGCCGATATCATCAAGTACGACTTCGACCGGGCGCAGATCACGTGAAGAACCCGCTCCCGACTCTCGACGCACTCGACCGGCGGATCGTGGAGCTGCTCACCGTCGATGCGCGCGTGAGCAACCGTCAGATCGCCGCACAGCTGGGGGTCACCGAGGGCACGATCCGCGGCCGCATCAACCGCCTGGAGGGGGGCGGTGCCATACGGCTGACGGCCGTCACCAACGTCTCCTTCGCTGGCTCCCCGAAGGTGGTGCTGATCGGGATCCAGGCCCATCACGGGGAGCTCAAGGCGCTCAGCCAGACCATTGCGGCGATGCCCGAGATCGGCTGCGTCATCCTGATGCTCGGACGCTTCGACATCCTGGCAATCGGGCTGTTCGCCGAGCTCGAGCAGGTGGTCGAGGTCGCCAATAACCGCATCCTGGCACTGCCCGGGGTGCGGCACGTGGAGACCTCGATCGCCGTGAAGACGCTCAAGTACGACTATCGCGCGGCGAAGATCACCCCGGTGCGCCGCGGCGGCTTCAAGCCGCGTCGTGGGGCAGAGCGCCCATGAATGCGACGCCTGCGGCCGGCTCACGCGCTTTCACGCCGCTGCGCGTCGGACCCCTCACGCTGCGCAACCGCTTCATCAAGTCAGCGACCAACGAGGGCAGTGCCCGTGGCGGCACCCCGTCCAAGCGCCTGGTGCAGTTCCACGAGGCCATTGCCGCAGGTGGCGTTGCGATGACCACGGTCGCCTATTGCGCCGTCGCGCCCGACGGCCGCACGTTCGCTGATCAGATTACCCTCAACGAGGAGTCGCTGCCGCATCTGAAGGTCCTGACCGCCGCCGTGCATCGCCACGGTGCAGCCGCGATGGCGCAGATCACCCACGGGGGCTGTTTCACGTTTCTGCCGCCCCGCGACACGCGGCGGCCGCTCTCTGCCAGCGGCGGCTTCAACAAGGTCGGGATCATGAGCGGCCTGTGGCTGCGCCAGCGCATGAGCGCTGATGACATGGAGCGCGTGTGCGGGGAGTTCGTGCGCGCCGCGCGGCTCGCACGCGCGGCCGGCTTCGATGCGGTTGAGATCCACATGGGGCACGGCTACCTTCTCAGCCAGTTCCTCACCCCTTTCTACAACCGCCGTCGCGATGCCTATGGCGGGAAGCTGCACAATCGCACCCGCTATCCGGTCATGGTCCTGCGCCGGGTGCTTGATGCGGTGGGTAAGGAACTCGCGGTGGCCTGCAAGATCAGCGTGACCGATGGCCGGCGCGGGGGCAACACGGCCGCCGACGGCGCGCAGATCGCGCAGACGCTCGAGCGCGAAGGCGCGCACCTTTTGGTGTTGAGCGCCGGGCTGAACATCGAGTCGATCACCACCATGTTCGGCTCCTCGTTTCCGCGGGAGAACCGCACGCACGTCGGTAATCCGCTCGTCGCCGCAGCGATGTTCCTGCAGCAGCTCACCGAGCCGAAAAACGTAAAGTTCCGCGAGCTGTATCAGCTGGAGAATTCCCGCCAGGTGCGCGCCGCGACCCGCATGCCGCTCGCCTACCTCGGTGGCGTAAAGTCACTCGCCAACGCGGAAGCCGCGCTCGCGGAGGGCTTCGATGCGCTGGCCCTGGGACGGGTGCTGATCCACCAGGCGGACCTCGTGAACGCCTTCGCCAGCGGCGCGCAGCGCGAGTCCGGCTGCACCTCCTGCAACCGCTGCGTCGCCATGATGTATACCCCCGGGGGCACCTCCTGCGTGCTCGGCCAGCCTGGGGACGCAACGCTCAACGGCACACCGGCCGCGCCATGAGCGCGGGACTTGAGCTGCTGCTCGCCGAACGTGACATCGCGCGCGCACTGGCCAGGTTCGCGCGTGCCATGGATGAGCGCGACTGGCAGGGGCTTGACGAGGTGTTGAGCGTCGATGCCACCGCGGACTTCGGAACCGGGCCGGTCACCGGCCGGGCAGCCATCGTGTCATTCGTGCGCTCGTTCCTCGATGCCTGCGGTCCCACCCAGCACCTGCTGGGTAATCTCACGGTCGAAGTCCAGGGAGTGCAGGCGCTGAGCCGTTGCTACGTGGCTGACATGCATGTCGGTGAGGGCGAGAAGGCGCATCTGACTTTCCGCACCCTGGGCGAATACCACGATCGCTGGCAGCTGCGCGAGGGGCGATGGTGGATCGTAAATCGAACAAAGTTAAATCATGCCCACATCGGCGCGATCGAAGTTCTCGGGCCGGGACCTGCGCGCTGACACCACCGCTGCCAGCCCTGCGGCCTCAAGAGCTCAGCCCTTAAGCAGGTCACCAGGACCGAAGTAGGCTTTCATGCTGGTAAATTTACCGGCCTCATCGAAGGTCATGACGTCGATCACCCGCACAGTGATCGGGCCCACCCGGGCACTGAAGGCCATGGCGGCGGCATTGGCGTGCGAGCCGCGGATCGGGGCGTCCAGCGACAGCTTCGCGCCCGTGGCGATCGAATGGGTGTAGAAGGCGAGAATCTGCGCCCGGCCGCGCCTGAGTGGCGAGCCGACCGGGTCCTCAACGCTCGCATCCTCGGCGTAGAGCGCTGCGACCTCCTCGGCATTGCCGCCGTTGAAGGTGTCGATATACCCCTGCATGGCGGCCTTCATGACTTCTTCGCTCGGCATGGCAGTGCTCCGTGTGGACCTGAACGGGAGCATACGATGAGCCGCATAGGCCGGGCCATGCGCGCGCGGGGCATCGTTCATTTGGGCGACGTGGGCGGGGGCGCGTGCGGCGCACACTGCAACGACGATCAGCAAGGCGCAGGGGGAGCCTCACGTTGAGCGCGGCAGCGGACCTCACGGTCGATGTGCTGGTGGTCGGCTCCGGCAACGGCGCGCTCACCGCGGCGTTGTGTGCGCGCGAGCTCGGCGTGCAGGACGTGCTGGTCATCGAGAAGAGCTCGCTCTACGGCGGCACCAGCGCAACTTCCGGAGGCGGCATCTGGATTCCCTGCAGCCGTTATGCGCGCGCGGCCGGGGCTGCCGATAGCTACGAGGAGGCGCTCGAGTACGTACGCGCGGCCACCCCGAGCGGGGCAGTGCCTGCGGAGCTACAGGAGACCTATCTGCGGGAAGGGCCCAAGATGCTCGACTTCCTGCACGAGCGTACACGCGTGCGCTACGAGTCGCTGGCGCATTACCCCGATTACTGGTCGCAGCTTCCCGGCGCCCGGCACGGTCATCGCTCCCTTGAGCCTGCGCCGCTCGCGCGCAGTGTCCTCGGTGCGGATGCGCAGCAGCTGCGCGACACGCATCACATGATGTGGATGTTCGATCGCATCGCCATGACGCAGGTGGACGCGCAGGTGCTCATGGCGCAGCTGCCGGGCTGGAAGGCGCTCGCGGGCCGCCGCCTGTGGGATTACCTCCGTGATCTTCCCTGGGTGCTCACGCACAAGCGCTCGCGCCGCATCGCCTGCGGCTGCGCCGGCATCGCGCGGTTGCGCTGGTCGATGCAGGACCGCGGCATGCCGCTGTGGCTCGAGACAACGATGACCGAGCTGGTGGCCGACGATGCCGGACGGGTGAGTGGCGCACGCATCACACGCCAGGGGACAACTTGCACCATTCGCGCACGGCGCGCGGTGGTGCTGGCGGCCGGCGGCTTCGAGCACAACCAGCAGATGCGCGAGCGCTACCTGCCGCAGCCCACCGATCAGCGCTGGAGTGCGGCGGCCGGCACCAACACCGGGGATGCGCATCGCGCCGCACTGGCGCTCGGCGCCGCCACGCGCCTGATGGACGGTGGCTGGTGGTGCTCCTCGATGCGCGCGCCCGATGACCCCGTACCGCGCCTGGCGATCATGGACAAGTCCTATCCGGGCAACATCGTGGTCACGCGCCGCGGGCGGCGCATCGCGAATGAATCGCAGAACTACTATGCCTACCAGCTCGAGTTCTACCGCCGGCACACGGCCGAGGATCCGCAAGCACCCTCGTGGATGATCTTCGATGCCCGATCGCGGCGCATGTACTTCAACGGGCCGCTCTGGCCGACACGCTACCTGCCCGACTGGCGCCTGCCGCGGGCGTATTTCAACTCCGGGTTCCTCAGCCGTGCCGGATCGATTCGTGAGCTGGCCGAGCTCGCCGGCATCGATGCCCAGGGCCTGGCGCACACCGTGAGTGCCATGAACGAGTATGCTCGCACCGGCAAGGACCTGGAGTTCGGGCGCGGCGATTCCGAGTACGACCGCTATTATGCCGATCCGCGCATCAAGCCCAATCCGTGTCTCGCGCCGATCGTCGAGCCGCCCTTCTACGCCATGCGCATCGACCCGGGCGATTTCGGCACGCACGGGGGGCTTGCGACCAACACCGACGCGCAGGTGCTGCGCACCGACGGCACGCCGATCCCCGGGCTGTACGCGGTCGGCAACTGCGCGGCTGCGATTCTGCCAACCTACCCCGGTCCGGGCTCGACGCTCGGCCCGGCGATGACCTTCGCCTGGCAGGCGGCCAAGCACTTTGCGAGGGAGCCAGCATGAGCGCCGATGAGCTGCTCGATCCGGTGCGCCTGATCGCCGCCGCGCGGCGCGAGACCGGGCTCAGTGAGTTCGATGGTCCGCCGATCGAGGAGCCGCTCGAGCGGCTGACGCATGCGCTGCGTAGCGAGGCGCGGCTGAACACCGTGGGCGTGCACACCTGGCACGGGCGGCTGCTCGGCACGCTCATCACGCGGCTGCGCGCGCGCGAGTGGTTCCACCGCTACCCCGAGATCCTCGCCGAGCAGCTGCCGCCTCCGGTGGTCATTCTCGGACTGGCGCGCACCGGAACGACGCTGCTGCACCGGCTGCTGGCCACCGATCCGCGTTTTTACGCCGCCGCCTGGTGGGAAGTACGCTTCCCGGTGCCGACGACACCCGAGGATATCGGCGGTGCGCAGCGCATCCCTGCGGCCAAGACCGAAGTGGCTGCAATCCTGGCTGCAATGCCGGACCTGGCAGCCATCCATCCATGGGATGCGCTCGGGGCCGATGAGGACATCATGCTCATCGACCAGACGCTGCTCAGCACGACCGCCGAGTCGCTCGCCTGCATTCCCGGCTACCGCGCCTGGATCCATACGCTCGATCTGCGCCCCGCCTACGGCTATCTGCTGCAGCTCATGAAATTCCTGCAGTGGCAGAAGAAGCGCCGCGGCCAACAGGCCGACTACTGGGTGCTGAAGACCCCGATGCACCTGGGCTACGTCGAGGTGATCGCGGAGCTCATGCCCGGAGCGATATTCGTGCAGACCCATCGCGACCCGCTCGCGACCATGCCCTCGTTTGCCAGCTTCGTGCAGCTGCTGTGGGCCATGGGGAGCGACGCGGCCGATCCGCGCGCCGCCGCAGCCCAGTGGTCGCAGACGCTCGAGCAGCACCTCAACCACTGCCTGGCGCAGCGCGAGCGGCTGCCGAATCCGTTCATCGACGTCGACTTCCGCGACACGGTGAGCGATCCGGTGAAGGTGGTGGAGCGCATCTACCGGCGCATCGGCCTGCCGATGAGCGATGCGACGCGCGCCGGGATTACGGCCTACATGCGCACTCACCCGCGCGAAGGGCGGCCGAAGCACGAGTACACGCTCGAGGAGTTCGGCTTTACGCGGGCCGAGCTCGAGCAGCGCTTCCGCGCTTACCGCGATAAACACATCCTCCCATTCACGAAAAGCTAGAGGGCTGCCATATGCTGCTTAAGGATAAAGTCGTGATCGTCTCCGGTATCGGGCCTGGCCTGGGCGTGAAGCTCGCGATCGAGGCGGCGCGCGAAGGCGCGCGGGCTCTTGCGCTCAGCGCGCGCACCGCCGAGAAGCTCGACGATGCGGAACGGCGCGTGCGCGAGGTCAACGCCGCCTGCCAGGTGCTGAAGGTCGTCACCGATATCCGCGACGCCGCGCAATGCCAACGCCTGGCCCAGAGCACGCAGCAGCAGTTCGGCCGCATCGACGGACTGGCCAACAGTGCGTTCTTGTGGGGCGCGCCCGGGACCGCGGACAGCGCCGATCTCAACATCTGGAGGCAGGTGCTCGACACCAACGTGCTCGGCACCATGCACATGACGCAGGCGGTGGTGCCCATCATGAAGAAACAGGGCGGTGGTGCCATCGTCAACATCAGCTCGATGGCAACCGTCAAGCCGCATATCGGCGAGGCCGGGTACGCGGCCTCCAAAGGCGCCATCAACGTCGTGACCAAGTACCTGGCAGCCGAGCTCGGCGCGAGCAACATCAGAGTGAATCTCGCGCGCATGGGCTGGATGTACGGCGTGCCGGTGCAGAACTACATCACCTATGCGGCGCGCGAGCAGGGCGTACCGGAAAAGCAGCTCTACGATGCGGTCGCCGCTAACATCGCGCTGCGGCGCCTGGTGACCGATACCGAGTGCGCGCGGGTCGCGCTATTTCTGCTGTCCGACTACGCCGCGGCAGTCACCGGAGCGGTGATCGATGCCAACGGCGGGGAGACCTTCCCGCCCTGAGGGGCGGCGCGTGCCCTCTCAGGCGGCGCTTTCGGACTCCTCGAGCCGGGAGGGCATGCCGGCGACGCGGTGCTGCACGCCTTCCACCTGCTTGAGGAATTCCTGCTTGCGGGCCCGGGGGTTGTAGAACTGCCGGTACCAGATGCGCGACTTGTGGAACGGGCCGTCCCCGGGCACCTGCAGGACGGAAAGTGCAGGGCGCTTGTTGGCCCATACGTCGAAATCCTGCGCGAACGCGAGGCACGAAGCCTCCTGGTAGGCGCGTGCGGCGACTACATCGGCCGGCGTTGCCACGGGGTTGGCCGATTTCACCAGCAACCCATGCCATACCTTGATGACCCCGTCATCGACGCTCGTATGCGCGATAAAGATGATGGATTCGCCCATGCCCAGCATGTAGGAAAGCAGGAACCCCGGTCCGTGATAGGTCGTGTCGGTGGTGAGAATGGGGCTCACGCCGTCCGGGGTCACGAGCGTACGATGTCCGCCGCCCTGGATCTGGGTGGCGAGGTGGCCGCGGAACTCGTTGCGATAAAACTTCACCGACTCCCCGTGCACCGGACCCAGGTGCGAGCAATCGGCGATGTTGTCGATCACTTCCTGGGCGTGGCAGGTGATCGAGCCGAGGTGATCGAACTTCCAGCGTATCCACTGCGGGTCGTGCCATTGCGGCAGCGCCGGTGCCTCCCATTCAGGCTCCCCGCCCTCCGGGTCGTACCACACGAAGATGGCGCCGAGGCTCTCCACGATCGGCCACGACTTCACGCACGCCGCCTTTGGAATCGGTGCAGTGCTGTAGGGGATATCGTTGCACTTGCCGTCGGGGCCGAAGCGCCAGGCGTGGTACGGACAGCGGATCGAGTCACCCTCGATCTGCCCATCCCGCACCACGAAGGAGCTGTTGTTGCGCGCCAGGTGCGTACCCATGTGCGGGCAATACCCATCGAGCATGACCACGCGCCCGCTCTTGCCGCGATAGAGGGCGAATTCCTGGCCGAAGAACCGCAGCGCCAGCGGCCTGTCCTTCAGCTCCTCGGTATCCGCGACCATGAACCAGCCACGCGGATAGGTGAACTCGCCCAGCCCATAGTCCTGCGTACGCGCCATGCCCTTGACATCCTAGCCGTTCAGATGGCGAACGTACCAGAACACTGTTGTGGCGCACAGGCCTTAAATCACCGTAGTCCGTTCGGACGGCGGGCGCCTAGGAGGCGGGCGCGGGAATCGCGATATGAGCGGGCACGTTGTGCTGGAAGCACCCTTCCTCCACACGCTCGCTCATGCGCCAACCGCGCGGTGTACGCACGAACTTGTCCTTGTACCACAGGCCGAGAAACATGACCTGCGAGCCGCCCCCCGGGAGCGGGGTGTCCATGGGGTTGATACACAGCGTGCGTGCGCGCGCGCTATCGCCTGCGAGGGTGATCTCGATGTTGCCGACCATGTGGCAGTAGTGTGGAAAGTTGGCGAGCGCCGGCCCGAGCCACGCCTTGACCTCCGGGTAGCGTCCATCGATCCCGCCGAGTGCGCGGTAGTCAATGTAGGCATCCGGGGTAAATACCTCATCGAGCCCGTCCCAGTCGCGCTGATCGATCGAGTTGCTGTAGCGCACGATCAGCTGCTCGATCTCGAGGCGGTCGGAAAGTTCCTGCAGGCTGAGCATGGTCACTCCTGATGAGTTAAAAGTCCGCGGCCGCCGGAATGCGCAGCTGCTCAGGCACGTTGTGCTGGAAGCACCCTTCCTGCACACGCTGCGACATGCGCCAGCCGCGTGCGGTGCGCACCAGCGCATCGCGATACCACATGCCGAGAAACATCACCTGGTTGTCACGGCCGGCGAGCGGCAGCTCCACCGGATTCAGGCACAGCGTGCGCGCACGCGCGCTGTCGCCCGATAAGGTGATGCTGATGTTGCCCACGAGGTGGCACATATGCGGGAACCCCGCCACTGCGGGCGGCAGCCATTCGCGGATCTGCGGATAGCGACCGTCGACACCGCCGGTCGCGCGATAGTCGATGTACGCATCCTCGGTGAACACCTCATCGAGCCACTCGAAGCGACGCTGATCGAGCGCGTTGCTGTAGCGCACGATGAGCTCGCGGATCGCGAGCCGATCCGATAGCACCGCGAGCGGCATCATCCCGGGATCCGGGTGCCGGGGCCGCCGGCGGGCATTTCCAGGAACTCGACGATCAGCGGATCGCCCACCCGTTCGAGATAGGCGAAGGTGGTGTCGGCGCACCACTGCTTGTACCAGATCGGCCGGTAGCCGAGCGGGGCGAGCTTTGCGATCCAGCCGTCGGCGTCTTCGACCCGGTACTGCACGTGATGCATGCCCTCGCGACCGCTTTCGATGAACTCCCGATGCGGGCTGTCTCCGGAGATCCACTGGATCAGCTCGATCTCGAGTGGGCCGCTGTGGCCGATGGCGATGTCGAGCTTCACGTCCGCGCTGCGGCCCCGATAGGTCGCCTGCGGCACCGAGCCGTCGAAGTGCTGCCAGGGACCGTACATGCGCTCGTACTTCGCCATGGATTGGGCGATATCGCGTACCACGAAGCCGATCTGCACCAGCGGCGGCAGATCGAGGGTGGCGGGGCTGGGTGTGCTGCTCATGGGGCCTCCTCGGATTAGGCGCGGCGCGCGAGGCTCTCGGCGTCAGCCCGCGCGAGGCTGCGTCCGACGCGCCGGCCGGAGAAAATACAGTCGGCGTACGCAAGTCCGCTCATGTAGACGTTGGAGCACACGCCGACGGCGCTGCGGCCCGCGGCGTACAGGCCGCTGATGCCGCTGCCGTCGCCACGCAGCACCTGGCCCGTGTGCTCATCGACCTTAAGCCCCCCGAGCGTCAGCATCGGCATGGGGAACAGCCGGCTGTGCACCGAGACATCGATGGCGTGGAACGGGGACTGCTCGAGCGGGCTCATCTCTTCGGGGATCTTGCCGAGCGCATCCGCCGCCTCACCGCGTGCCGCGCGGTTATAGGCTTCGATGGTGCGCGTCAGGCCGTGCGGATCGACGCCGATGGCTTGCGCCAGCGCTGCAGGGGACGCGGCGCTCTTGCGGTTGAACAGCAGGTTGAGCCTCGCCACCTGTCGCTGGTATTTGACGATCTCCGCGCCGCGGCCGATCTGCTTGAGGCTCTCGCGGTACAGCCGCTCATCGATGATCAGGTGCGCAACACCACCGGGGCTGCGCACCACGGCGTCCCCGAGCGTGGAGCCGTACACCCCTTCGTGGCAGATGCGCTCGCCGCGGTTGTTGACGACGATGCCGCGCGGCCAGGCCGCCGGCGGATTGATGTTGCACCAGCCAGTGACCCTGTCCATGCAGCCAACGGCGCCTCCGACGCTCTGGCCCAGACGAATGCCGCTGCCGGTGTCCCCGAGCGTGCCGTTTGGCAACCCGCGGCGGTAAAGCGGCGCGTAGTGCTCCACCATTGCGGGATTGAGGATGAAGCCGCCGGCGCTCAACAGCACGCCGCGCGTGGCGCGGATGTAGCGCGTGACGCGCCGCTCGGCCTCGATGCGGCCGGCGGCTGCGAGATAACGCCGCGCCAGTGCGATGGTCGCCGCGGCCAGAGGGATCACCGGTGGGATCAGTTCGAGCAGCTTGTTGGCATAGCGGATGTAACGTGCAAAGCGACGCGCGGCGGCGCTGCCCGCCGGAATAGTCAGGGCCTTGACCCCGAGCACCGCCCCGTGGCGGTCAACGACCAGCTGGCGCACCTCGGTGTATCGCTCGAAACGTACACCGCGGGCAGTGGCTGCGGCGGCGAGCGGTTTCCAGATGCCCCATCCCAGTCCCCCCGCCTTGCCGGCGTTGTACACCGCGGTGCGGTGGCCGCGCGCCGCCGGGCGCGCGCGCGCCGCATATGCGGGGACCAGGGAGTTGTCCGGATGATAGAGATGGTAGGCAAGCGGCGGGTAGGACACTTTTTTCGAGAACACCCCGCGTGAGGACAACAGCGCACCGTGCGCAAGCAGCCACTCGATGGTCGCGGCGCTGTCGTTGCAGAAAGTGCGCAGCGTCTCATCCGACACCACGCCCTGCGTCTCGATCGAGAGGTACTTGAACATCTCCGCCGGCGAATCCTCCACTCCCGCCTCCTGCTGGATGCGCGTGCCGCCGCCGGCATAGAAGACCCCGCCATTGGCGGCCGAGGAGCCGCCGCCCTCGTAGCGATCGAGCGCGAGGACCGCCACGCCGCGCTCGGCGGCTTCCAGCGCCGCGGCAGCGCCTGCGCCGCCGAAGCCCACGATGAGCAGCTCGGCGCTGTCGCCCCAGGCGAGCGCGTTCGCGTCCGCAACTACCAGCGGTGCTTGCACCGCCGAGGCCCATTCCGGACTGCCTGGATCCATGGATTTACCTTAGTGACCCTGGGGAGCAAACGCCAGCAGCAGGTTGCCGGGCTGGCGCATTGAGCCGGAATTGACGAGCAGCATGCCGTCGGCGATCACCTCTCCGCCGTAGTCGATCGCCCCGCCGTGTGCGCGCACTCCGTTGACGGCATCGAAACTCCCGCCGGTGTCGAAGTCCCACACGATGTGTCCGTCGCGCGCGTCGTAGGCGCGCATGTGCCCGTCCATGGCGCCGGCGAACACCACCCCGGGAATGACCGCCACGGCGGCAATCAGCGCGTGCGCACAGTTGTTGCTTCCCCAGGCGCAGGAGGACTCCGGGGTCGGCGTGCGCCAGCGCACCGCGCCGCTCGCCGGATCGAGCGCCACCAGCGCGCCCGGGCCCTTGTGCGCCTGCGGATCGTATTCGGAAGTGGCCACGTACACGCGCTCCCCGTCCGTCGCCGGGCCCCAGAGAATTGCCCCGTAGCTCGTGCCCTGCGCGAGCGCACGCTGCCACACGAGCTTGCCGCCGCTTTGTGGATCGAACCCGTAGACGATACCGGACTTGGCGCCGGCCACCAGCATCTGCCGCCCGCCACTGAGCGTGACCAGCAGTGAGGAGCTGGCGAAGTCGAAATCCGGGCCGAGCGGACTTGGGCAATTACCCACCGCTTCCCCCGAGCACAGCAAGATCCAGGCATCGCTCTTTAGCACCTGTTGGGTCCACAGGCGCGCGCCGTTCGAAAGGCGCAGTGCGAGAACCGCATCGGTCGAATCGCTCGCAACGTCGGTATAGGAGTCGCCGCTCCCCACGTACAACACTCCGTGTGCCGCATCGATCGTGGGCGCGGAGAACACTGAGCCGCCCGCAGGTCCGGTGAGCTTCTGGCCGGATGGCGTGGTGAGGGCCGCGGGTGCCTTGCGCACAGTGTAGCTACGCCAAAGCTTACGCCCGGTGGCGGCCTCGAGCGCCACGACACTGCCCCGGAAGCTGCAGCAGTGATATTTGGGGTCCGCGGCCGCGACCTCCTCGAACGAGCTCACCGGTGCGTACAGCACGCCCGCGTGCAGCACCGGGGTGCCGATCAGGCGCGCCAGGGGATGAGGATCGAGCGACTGCGTCCACAAACGCGTGCCGTGTGCGACGTCGAGCGCGTGCAACACGCCCCGGTCGTCTCCGAACCAGGCGACGATGCGTGGCGCGTGCTCACCGGCGGGGCCGGGAAGCTCGCCCACCACGATGCCGGTGCGCACCCGGGCACCGGCGTCATAACTCCAGTACGTGCAGCCGGTGCGCGCATCGAGCGCGAAAACGCGTCCCGCGGTGCCGCCGGCGAGCACCAGGCCGCCGACGACGGCCGGTTGTCCGAAAGTCGTGGGACCGGGGTAGGCGAACACCCAGCGCAGCTTCAGGCGCGGTACGTCCGAGGGGGCGAGCCCCGCATGCGGCTGCAAGCGCGAATTCGCAAGATCCCGCCCCCAGCTGCGCCAGTCCCGCTCGGTGAGGATTGCGGCCGGGGCCGCGTGGCACAGGTTGGCATCGACCGCAGCCCGCGGCGCCGGCTGCTTGCCGGTGAGGTACACGGCGAGTGCCCGGATCTCCTCTGCCGTGAGTGCGGCTGCCTGTGCGCGCATGGCACCCGTGGTGAGCGTGTCGATCACGTCCTCGGCGGCGCGCGTTGTGGAGATGAACACCTTGGGCGGGATGCGCCCGGCGGGATGGTCGTGACAGACCGCGCAGTGACTGAAGTAAAGCGATGCGCCGTCGGGGGCGGGTGCGGTATGCGGCACGGCGCTCGCGGGGGCGGCGGCCGCACAGGTTCCGTGCGCTGCTGCGAGGACCCCGCTCGCGATGCAGGCGAGGAGCGCGGGGGCTCTCATTCTCATCTCAACGGATCCTCAGTCGTGCCGTCCTCAAAAAACGCGCGGGCCAGTTGGCCCGCGCGCAGTGTCGGCAAGCCCTCGAACTAGAAGCCGTACTGGAACTGCGCCCCGTACATCGCCTTGGGCGCCCATGCCACGGCCTGGTAGGTGTAGCCGGTCAGCGGCTGACCGGCGATGGGGATGAACGGCGCGCCACCCTCGCCGATGACGTGCTGCGCGTACTGCTTGTCGAGGATGTTCTTGCCCCACAGCGACAGGCGCATGGTGTGCTTGGC
>Ga0302326_10002096_pt1 | contig 49129 bp, 46 predicted proteins | sample Palsa_T0_3_FD_202264 | JGI IMG/M metagenome (GOLD analysis project Ga0302326, IMG submission 202264) | Peat permafrost microbial communities from Stordalen Mire near Abisko, Sweden - Palsa_T0_3 | ecosystem: Environmental > Terrestrial > Soil > Palsa > Peat permafrost | place: Sweden: Abisko... | reverse complement strand
CCCCAAAGAAGAAGTTGGTTCACGATACAGCGTGAACAGGCGGATTCTAGCCGCGCGAACGGCGTAAGTCAAAACAATCCAGCGTGGTAGAATCCATCGCCTGCCAACGTCCGCAGGGACCGTTTGCGGCACGCGAGAAGCATTATTCCGGAGAACAACGCAGTGAACGGAAACAAGATCGAATCGCACGTGGACACGAAATCCGCCGAGTTCGAAAAGAATGCGCGGCAGATGATCGAGCGCGTCACCGAAATCAAGACCGACGAAGAAGCGATCAGCCACGGCGGCGGCGCGAAGGCGATCGAATCCCAGCATAAAAAAGGGCGGCTTACCGCGCGCGAGCGCGTCGCGAAACTCATCGACGCCAAGACCGACTTTTTCGAGCTGAGCGCCTTCGCCGCCTTCGGGATGTACGAAGAATGGGGCGGCGCGCCCGCCGCCGGAACGATCACGGGACTTGCGCGGGTCTCGGGCCGGCAGGTCATGATCATCGCCAACGACGCGACCGTAAAGGCCGGGGCATTTTTCCCGATGACCGCGAAAAAGGTCATCCGCGCGCAAAATATCGCCATCGAAAATCACATTCCCACGATTTATCTGGTCGATTCCGCCGGAGTTTTCCTGCCGTTACAAGAAGACGTCTTCCCCGATACCGACGATTTCGGGCGCGTGTTCCGCAACAACGCAGTGCTGAGCGCGATGGGCATTCCACAGATCACCGCGATCATGGGCATGTGCGTTGCCGGCGGCGCATACCTGCCGGTCATGTGCGACAAAATCCTAATGACGGACGGCAGCGGGCTTTTCCTCGCCGGGCCGGCGCTGGTACAAGCCGCGATCGGCCAGAAAACTTCGGCGGAAGAATTGGGCGGCGCGCAGATGCACGCGCAAATCAGCGGCACCATCGATTTTCGCGAGCCCGACGACGCGGCCTGCATTAAACGCCTGCGCTCGCTCGTCGACAAAATTGGGCCGGCTCCGCAGCCGGCCTTCGATCGCAAGAAAGCCGAGCCGCCCGCATATCCCGAAGAAAGCATCTACGGGGTCTTTTCGGCCAGCCCCGGAAAGCAGTACGACATGCGCGAAATCATCGCGCGCGTGGTCGACGGCAGCCAGTTCGACGAATACCGCTCCGAGTACGGCCAGACGCTGATCTGCGGGTATGCGCGCATCGGCGGCTGGGCCGTGGGCATCGTCGCCAACCAGAAAAAACAAGTGAATACCGTGGCACCGGGAACCAACGAGAAGCGGATCGAATTTGGCGGGGTGATTTACACGGAAGCCGCGGACAAAGCCGCGCGCTTCATTCTCGACTGCAATCAGAACCGCATTCCGCTGATTTTTCTGCACGACGTAAACGGCTTCATGGTCGGCAAGGAAGCGGAGTGGAGCGGCATCATTCGCGCCGGCGCAAAAATGGTGAACGCCGTGGCCAACAGCGTGGTCCCCAAAATCGCGGTGATTTGCGGCGGCAGCTTCGGCGCCGGGCACTACGCCATGTGCGGCAAGGCCTACGACCCGCGCTTTACTTTCGCATGGCCCACGGCGCGGTATGCGGTGATGGGCGGCGACGCGGCGGCCGGCACGCTGGTCGAAGTGAAGATCAAGCAGCTCGAACGCCAGGGCAAAAAACTGAGCGACGCCGAGAAAAAAGAGTTGTATGACAGCACACGAAAAACCTACGAATCGCAGACCGATCCGCGTTATGCTGCCGCTCGTTTGTGGGTCGACGCGATCATCGACCCGGCGCGCACGCGAGAAGCGCTGATCGAATCTCTGGATGCGGCGTCCTTGAATCCGGATGTCGCGCCATTTCGAACCGGAGTCTTGCAAACCTAAGCGGCGAAACGATGAGCAGCAAACCAAGCGGCGGCGGGGGCTTCGTGATTTCGACGTTGTTGCTCTGCACACCATCGCTGTTTGCGGTGTTCAGCTCGATGCAGGTGTCGAATGGGGGCGTGGGAACCTCGGCGCTGTGGTTCATATACCAGGTTTCGGAGTCGATCGGAATTGTCGGCATCATCGTGGGCGCGGTTTTGACGATCATCAAAGCCACGGACGGAACGATCTCGCGATTCTATGTCGCGTTGATGGGATGCAGCGTGGTGTTGTCAGTTTTTCTTCTCTGGTATGCTTTTCATATCTACCGGAGCCCCTGGTTCTAGAACACCATGACAAACGAAGCGACCATCGTGGAGTGCCCGCGGGACGCCTGGCAGGGCTTGCGCGCAATCATTCCCACGGAAGAGAAAGTGCGGTATCTCGGCAGGCTAATTTCGCTGGGATTTCGACACATCGATGCGGTGAGCTTCGTTTCGCCCAAGCATGTCCCGCAAATGGCGGATAGTGAAGCGGTGATGCGGCAACTCAGCGCAATCAAGAGTCCCGCGGGCGGAGCGCCGGAAATCATTGGAATCGTGGTGAATGCGCAGGGGCTCGAACGCGCCATCGCCGCGACCGGCGTCACCACGATCGGCTATCCCTACTCGATTTCCGCGTATTTTCGCCGCGCGAACGCGAATATGTCGCGGGCGGAGTCGCGGGAACTGGTCGAAAAGCTGCAGAAAGATTCCAGGGCCGCGGGCAAGAAATTGGTGGTGTACATCTCGATGGCTTTTGGAAACCCTTACGATGAACCGTGGGGTGCGGAGATCGTCGAGGAAACACTCATCTGGTTGAAGGATCTCGGCGTGCGCACCGTGTCGCTCGCGGACACCGTGGGAAGCGCGACGCCGGAAGAAGTCGCCGCGCTGTACCAGGCGGTGAAGGGCTGCGTCGCGGGCGTCGAGATCGGCGTGCATCTTCATAGCCGGCCGGAACGCGCCCCAGAAAAAGTTCTCGCGGCGTACGAAGCCGGTTGCCGCCGGTTCGACGGGGCGCTCACCGGACTTGGTGGTTGTCCCTTCGCCGGCGATGAGCTGATCGGCAACATTCCCACCGAAGCGATCCTGACGACGCTTGCGGCGCGCGGCGTTCCCACCGGCATCGATACGAAATCGCTGGCGTTGGCCTGCGCGATGACCGAAGAACTGCGCGAGAAATATTCCACGGCGCACGAGGCTGCCGCGGAAACGGCGCGGCCGAATTAATCCCCAGAGCTTCCGGAAATAACGTGAACCACGCCGAGGACTGCATGTGAAGAAAGCGCATAACACTAGCGAGCCTAAATGCTTAACTCTCGCCTGCACGCTGGCCGGCGCGGTGAAGACCATCACGCTGAACCGGCCGGAGCGCCGCAACGCCATCAGCGGCGAGATGATCGAGGATTTGCTGGCAGCGCTGGCGAACGCGGAAGCGGATCGCGCGGTCCGCGTCGTGATTCTTACCGGAGCCGGAAAAGCATTTTGCGCAGGGATGGATTTGGAAGACCTGCAGAGTATCGCCAGCCAATCCGCGGAGGAAAACCTGAGCGACTCGCGGCAAATGGCGCGGCTTTTTCAGCGCGTTTACGCGTTTTCGAAGCCGCTGATTTCGGCGGTGAACGGCGCGGCCATCGCCGGCGGTTGCGGCCTGGCAACCTTCGCCGACATCACCCTGGCGGCGCCGGAGGCCAAGTTCGGCTACACGGAAGTGCGCATCGGATTTATTCCCGCACTGGTCTCCGTGATTTTGCGCCGGCAAGTCGGCGAAAAGCGCGCGCGCGAACTGGCGCTGACCGGGCGCATATTCGACGCGGCGGAAGCTTTCCGCCTGGGCCTGGTGACAGAAATCGTGGCGGCGGACAAATTGATGCAGCGCGCGCAGGAAATCGCGGCCAGTTTTCTGGAGTCAAGCCCGTCCAGCCTCCTGCACACCAAACAACTGTTGCTGCACTATGACGAAGGCGAAGTGCACCGGGAAATCGAACTGGCCATACAAGCGAACGCGGATATTCGCAGCACCGACGATTTTCGCGAGGGCGTCACGTCGTTCCTCGAAAAGCGCGCCCCGAAATGGACGGGGCGCTGATTCCTGCGAGCGGGTTCCGCGGACTCGCGCCCGCTAAGCCGCGCCGGCGCCCGCACTCTGCTACACTTTTCCGCACATGACCGAACAGCATGCAGAATATTTTGAGACCGCAATCCGCGTGCGCTACGCGGAAACCGACCAGATGGGCGTGGTCTATCACGGGAACTATTTCACCTGGTTCGAGGTGGGGCGCGTGGATTTCTGCCGCCAGCTGGGATTTGAATACAAGCAGATGGAATTGCGGGACGATAGTTTCATCGTGGTCGCCGATGCGCATTGCCGGTACAAGCACCCCGCGCGATTCGACGACTTGCTGGTGATACGGACGAAGGTGCTCACCTCGCATCGCCGCACCGTGAAATTCGGCTACGAGGTGTTCAACGCGGCGACGAAGGAACTCCTGGCCACGGGCGAAACCATGCACGTCTTTTGCGACAAGCTGGGGCGGACGAAATCGCTGCCCGAAAAATATCGCAAGTACTTCCCCGCCAGCGAAAAGCACACCAGCGCGGATCACGCGACACCGAGAAAATCATGAGCGCTATGCAAATTGACGGCGAACATCTAACTTTCGCGCAACTCTACCGGATCGTTCACCAGCGCGAGCAGGTCGAGATTTCATCCTCCGCGCGCGAACGAATGAACGCGTCCCGCAAAGTCATCGAAAACCTGATTCAATCCGACGCCGCGGTTTACGGCGTCAACACCGGATTCGGGAAAATGGCCTCGGTGCGCATTTCCCGCGAGCAGATTGGCGAGCTGCAGGTAAATCTGGTGCGCAGCCACGCGTGCGGGGTCGGCGCGCCGTTGAGCGAGCAGGAAACGCGGGCCATGCTCGTCTTGCGGGCCAACGCCATCGCCAAGGGATTTTCGGGCGTACGCCCGGTCGTCGCGGAAACGCTGTGCGCGATGCTGAACAAAGGCGTACACCCGGTAATTCCCTCGCAGGGCTCGGTTGGAGCATCCGGAGACCTTGCGCCCCTGGCGCATTTGGCGCAAGTGGCGATCGGCGAGGGCGAGGCGATTTACGACGGTCGCAAAGTGTCTGGGGCGGACGCGATGAAAGCCGCCGGCATCAAACCGCTCGCGCTCGAAGCCAAGGAAGGCCTCGCGCTTCTGAACGGCACGCAAGGCATGCTGGCCTTGCTATCTCTCGCGCTGCGCGAGGCCGAAATCGCGGTTAACACCGCGGATGTCGCGGCGGGTTTATCGCTCGATGCGTTGCGCGGCAGCCCGGCGGCATTCGACGAGCGCATCGCGAAAGTCCGGCCATACCCGGGACACGCGACCACGGCGTGGAATTTGCGGAAGCTGAATGAAGGAAGTGTGATCCGTGAATCTCACCGGCCGGCGGACCGAGACAAGCGCGTACAGGATGCTTACAGTTTGCGTTGCACGCCGCAGGTCCACGGCGCGGTGCGCGATGCGCTCACCCAGGTTCGCGCGACGCTCGAAGTGGAGTTGAACAGCGCGACGGACAATCCTCTCGTCTTTGCGGCCGAAGGCGGAGGTTCAGGCGAGGTGATCAGCGGCGGAAATTTTCACGGCCAGCCGCTGGCGATGGCGGCCGATCAATTGGCCGTCGCGCTGGCGACGCTGGCGGGCATTTCCGAGCGCCGCATCGAGCAGATGACCAATCCGCAAACCAGCCTGCTGCCGGCATTTCTGGTGAAAGACGCGGGATTGAATTCCGGTTTTATGATTTTGCAGGTGACCGCGGCCGCGCTTACGAGTGAGCTGAAAGCACAAGCGGCGCCGCATTCGGTGGATTCGATTCCAACTTCGGCGAATCAGGAAGATTATGTGTCGATGGGCATGGGCGCGGCACGCCGGATTCAGCCGATGCTGGCGAATTTGCGGAACGTGCTGTCGATCGAGCTGCTTTCGGCGAGCCAAGGAATCGATTTGCTCGCGCCACTGCGCACGGGAGCGAAAGCGCAAAACGCCTACGAACTCGTGCGCTCGGTATCGAAGATGGTCGCAGCGGATCGTTCATTGGCCCCTGACATCGCGAAGGTCGAGCAAGAGATCGCGGCAAACGCCTTCGGCAAAATCCTGGAATAACATCTCTATCGGCAACCCATCGGAAAACTTTGGTGAACGCGCGTTTTAAATTGCGCATTCCGACGAATCTTGGGCGAAGCGCGCCGCGATTACGCCAGCGCCTGGAACAGAAATGTTCCGAAGCGGTAGCCGACCGCGTAGCTAAACGGGGCGACTCCCATCGAATAGTGGCCGCACGGCAGTGACATGCTCTCGAATGGAATGTCTTGCCGGCGCATCGCGGCGACGAATTCCTGGGTGAGTTCATTTGGAAACGTGGGGTCGTAACGCCCGCTGATTGCGAGAATTTTCTGGCGGCTGCCTACCAGCCGGCCGATGTAGGGGTACGGGCTGATGGGCGACCAAGAATGGCGAACCTCCCCCAACGAAAAGTCCCGGTGCAACGCCTCCCAGACATTCGTGGTCGTCAGGCCCGCCGCAACCACGTCACCGAAATAAGTCGAAACGTGCAAAAACGCGCCGGCGCGCAGAGCCGGTTCATGCGTCAGGGTCAAGAACGCCAAACACGATCCGACGCTCGTGCCGAGAATCCCCAGGCTCTCGTAACCTTGCTGCTCGAGCCAGCGCAAGGTGCGGCGTGCATCGAGGACGGCTTGTCGATTCGCCTGCAGGGTGAGCCCGATGTTCGCGCTGACGAGATGGTCGGCGCGGGGATGCCCGGGAATCGCGCGGCGATCGTGATATGGAAGGCTGAGCTTGACGGCGGTGATCCCTAGGCGATTCAGCCAGCGGCAGACGTTCTGCTGCTCGTCCCAACGCGCGTTCCACTGCGCCAGCACCACCACGGCAGGTCCCCGGCGCTTCGCCGGAAATATTTGCGCGTGAACGCGGTTATTTTCAGGCCATGGCGATTCGATGGCGCTGGTAAAGGTGAGGACGTTCTCTTCGACGAAGTAATCGGTGGCAGGCGTTGCCGCGAACCAGTCTTCGCTGTGCGCCAGCGTGTGTTCGATGAATCGATCGAGCCAGGCACGAGGATCGCGCTCATTCGTGCTGCCGCCAATATGCTCGAGCCCCCATTCAAACGGCAGGACGCGGCGGTTCTGCTCCTGCGCGAAGCGCATCTGTTCGTAAGCCAGCACCTTCTGTTCGAGCCATGACATGGTGTATAAACCATCGAATATAGCGCAGCCGCAGGCGAAGGTTCAAATCGGTCGAATCGCCGGTCACGGATCAGCCTCCCGCTGGCGCGTTCGGGTCACTCTAATTTGAAAGGAGATGGGCCATGAGGCGAGCGGAAACGTGCTGGCGCGTCGCGCGCGCGGCGTTGGTGGTTTCTGTGATGCTCGCGTCATTCCCATTGCTGGCCCTAAGCCAAGAAAGAGAGCGCCCCATGGAAAATCGTACGCAACACTCGACTGTTTATCGCACGATACAGATCGACGGCCTCAACATCTTTTACCGCGAAGCCGGGCCGAAAGACGCGCCTACGCTTCTCCTGCTGCACGGACTTCCCTCTTCGTCGCGGATGTTCGAGCCGCTCTTCGCCCGGCTTGCCGATCGCTATCACCTCGTCGCGCCCGACTATCCGGGCTTCGGGCACAGCGACTGGCCCGATCCGAAAAAATTCGCGTACACGTTCGATCATATCGCCGAGGTGATGAATCACTTCACCGAAGCGCTGGGGCTCACGCGCTATACGCTGTACATGCAGGATTACGGCGGCCCGGTGGGTTTTCGCATGGTGTTGGCGCATCCGGAACGAGCGGAAGCGCTGATCGTTCAAGATGCGGTGGCGCACAATGAAGGACTCGGCGCGAATTGGAAGACGCGGCGAGCGTTTTGGGCCGACCGCGCCACCTACGAAAGCGCCCTGCGCACCAATCTTCTCTCGCTGGGCACGACGCGGGCGCGCCATGTCGCCGACGATCCCAACGTCGAACGCCATGACCCGGATCTGTGGACTGACGAATTTTATTTTCTCAATCAGCCCGGCCAGGCAGACATTCAAAGCGATCTTTTCTACGATTACCGCACGAATGTCGAGGACTACCCCAAGTGGCAAGCCTGGATGCGGGAGAAGCAGCCGCGCCTGCTGGTGATCTGGGGCAAGTATGAGTCGTCGTTCGATCCTTCGGAGCCGGAAGCCTATCGCCGCGACGTGCCGAAAGCCGAAGTGCACATCGTCGATGGCGGCCATTTCGCGCTCGATACCGCCGCGGATCCGATTGCGCAGTTCGTCCGCGACTTCATGAAGTAGTTTTCCAGTTTCGCGGAGCTGACGGTTTCAATCCAAACGGAGCTGGATTAGCATATGGAACCGTTCTTGCATAAACACGTCGAACCCAGAGGGAGGGGATAGTATGTCCGAAGAAATCAACGATTATCGCCGCCGTTTTCTTGGCACTGCCGCGGTGTCGCTTGCTGCGGCGCAACTCGGAGTATTTGGTTCTGCAGACGCGCAAGCCAGCGAGGCGACTCGGGCAGGTGCGACTCCGCTTCCGGTGAAGACAGCAGCGGCGCCCGACGACGATTCCATCCGCCCCTTCCATATCAGCGTGCCGCAAGCCGAGCTCGTCGACCTGCGCCGCAGGATCACCGCAACGCGCTGGCCGGACAAGGAAACGGTGACGGACGATACGCAAGGCGTGCAATTCGCGACGATGCACAAGCTTGCGCACGATTGGGCGACCGGTTACGACTGGCGAAAGGTGGAAGCCACGCTGAACGCCTTGCCGCAATTCATCACCACGATCGATGAACTCGACATCCACTTCATTCAGGTCCGTTCGAAAGATCCGAACGCTTTGCCGGTAATCGTCACGCACGGATGGCCCGGATCGATCATCGAGCAACTGAAGATTATCGGCCCGCTCACTAATCCCACTGCCTACGGTGGAAAGGCGGAAGACGCTTTCGATGTAGTAATCCCTTCGCTGCCGGGCTATGGGTTTTCCGGAAAGCCAACCGCGACCGGCTGGGATCCCGAGCGCATCGCACGCGCCTGGATCGTGCTGATGAAACGCCTTGGATACACAAAATATGTGGCTCAGGGCGGCGATTGGGGAAATTGCGTCACGGAGCTGATGGCTCTGCAGGCGCCTCCGGGATTGCTCGGCATCCACACCAACATGGCTGCCACTGTTCCAGCCGACATTGACAAGGCTGCGCTTTCCGGCGCCCCGCCGCCGTCCAATCTTTCGGCCGACGAGCGCAGCGCGTACGACCAGCTGGCCTTTTTCTATAAGCACGGCCTTGGCTACGCCATCGAAATGGCGAACCGCCCGGAGACGCTATACGCAATCGCGGATTCGCCGATTGGTCTAGCGGCATGGATCCTCGATCACGATGCGCGCAGCTATGAACTTATCGCCCGCGCGTTCGACGGAAAAACGGAAGGCCTCACGACCAATAACATCCTCGACAACATCACACTTTACTGGCTGACGAACACGGCGGTCTCCTCGGCTCGCCTCTACTGGGAGTACAAGGGTGGGTTTTTCGATGTCAGGAACGTCGCCATCCCGGTTGCCGTGAGCGCTTTCCCCGATGAGATCTATACGGCGCCGAAGAGTTGGTCAGAGAAAGCCTATCCGAAACTGATTTATTACAACCGGCCCCCCAAAGGCGGCCATTTCGCCGCTTGGGAACAGCCGCAAATTTTCTGTGACGAGCTCCGGGTTGCTTTCAGGCCACTGCGCAAATTCAACACGTCCCAGTTAGGCTCGGACGGCGGCGACACCGCAACGTAACCCAGCGCCCAAGAGCTGCTGGGCCTCGGTGTCACGATCCTGACGAAAACCGAATCAGTCGCCGGAAGGTACAAAGGAGGCATGGGAATGAAAATAAAAATGATTCACGGGGTTACGATCGTAGCGGTATCCCTCGCTGTGTTGGGCGGTCTAGCCTTTGCGCAAGAGACCAATAAGAGAACCGTAAAAGCTCTGAACGGCCTCAGTTTTTCCGATTTCAAAGGCTATGAAGATTGGCAGGATGTCGCCGTGAGTGAGACCAAGACGAGCGTCAAGGCCATTCTCGCAAATCCCGTGATGATCAAGGCCTATAAAGAAGGCGTCCACGAAAATGGCAAGCATTTTCCTGAAGGCTCCAAAGTCGTGAAGATCGAATGGCTCAAAAAGGTAAACACCGTCGCCCCTTATTTTGTCGAAATTCCGGACATCCTGAAAAGTCTTTCCTTTATTGAGAAGGATTCCAAGAAATTTCCGGAATCCAGCGGTTGGGGATTTGCCGAGTTTATATATGATCGAGCGACCGCCCAGTTCACGGCGTTTGGCAAAGATGCCTCGTTCAGCACGACGGTCTGTTACAAGTGCCACATCACGGTAAAGGCCAGCGACTACATCTACACCGCATATCCGCTGCGGTAAGCCTCTCGCTCGGCATTCGGCGCGGTGCGTTACAGCCGTATCTCAATCGCGAACGCACGCGCTTCGCTTTCGCCCGCGCTTTCCAAATATCTGTGCGTTAGAAGTCGGGCACGATGGCGGAGGCGCGGCTTGAGCCTGGCGCGCGCATCGGGCAGACTTACCTTGTGCTCCCCGCGCCAGCTATCGGTGTGTTTGTGTTTCTCTTTGGGCTGATCATTGGCAGCTTTCTGAACGTGTGCATTTTGCGCATCCCCACGGGGAAATCGGTCGTTATGCCCGCTTCGGCGTGTCCGAAATGCGGCGCCGCGATTCGGCCGTACGACAATATTCCGGTCCTCAGCTACTTGATCCTTCGCGGCAAATGCCGCGGCTGCAAGACCAGGATCTCGCCAATGTATCCGCTGGTGGAGTTTCTCACCGGGTTGCTCTTCTTGGCCTGCTACTACGCCTTCGGGCTTTCGGTGGAAACGCTCGAGTGGTGCGCCTTTTCAGCGATCATGATCGTGCTGGTCTTTACCGATCTGCGCGAACGCATTTTGCCGGATGTCGTCAACTTCACGGGCTTCGCGCTCGGCCTCATCTTCAGCTTGTTCGTCAAACCAACCGACGGGTCGGCGCTGTGGATCGCGAATCACATTTTCCAGTTTCCTCCGCCGCAGCTGGTACTGTCTTTGGTCGACGCGCTGCTCGGCGCGGCGCTCGGCAGCGGATTGCTTTGGCTGGTCTCCGAAGCGTATTTCAAACTTCGCGGCCGCGAAGGCATGGGCCTCGGCGACGTGAAAATGATGCTGATGGCCGGCGCGTTCCTGGGCGCGAAACGCACTTTGCTGACGATTATGGCGGGCTCAATTCTAGGAAGTGTGATTGGCATCGCGGTCATTCTCGCGCGCCGCAAAGATGCCGACTACGAATTGCCTTTCGGAACGTTTCTGGGCGCCGGCGCGCTTCTGGTCGTATTTTTCGGCACACCGGTTGTAAACTGGTATCAATCGCTGTTGATGGTGCGCTAGAAAACATGGCTAACCTTGCGATGCTCGCTCCGCTCGTTCGACACACCACCCCCGTCCCGGCGGTGAACGTCGAGATTTCCATCGGCCTCCTGGTCATTCTGATCGGAGGAGTAATTTTCCTCGCTACGATGCTGCGTAAATTCATGCGCAGCCAGGCCCTCGGCGCCAATGAAGACTGGGCCGGTCCGAAGGCCGACGTTGAAAATCCCTCGGCGTTCATGACCGCCTCGATGCAAGGCGTAATCGAAAAACTGCGCGCGCAAGAAAAGGAATTGGCCCGGCTGCACCTGCTGGCCCAGGAACGCGCCCAGGAATCGGAACGCTTGACCGAAGAGGTCACGCGCAACATGCCCACCGGCCTGCTGCTGGTGAACGCGACCGGTGCGATCACGTCCACAAATCCAGCGGCGGAAGATGCTCTGGGAATCCGCACGCTGCGCTACCGCTCGTACAAGGAAATTCTCGGCCCCGAATCCGATTTGACGCGTATGTTGACCGCCTGCATCCGCGATGGCAAAACTTTCCAGCGCGGCGAGGTCGAGCACATGACACCGGAAGGCGAAGTTCGGCACTTGGGCGTGACGATTTCGCCCATCTATCGCACCGTGCGCGCCGCGGTCCGGGTCGCAGCCGACGAGGCTCTGCCGCGAGCCGCCGAAATGAAAGTGAGCGGCGCGCTATGCCTGATGAGCGACCTGACCGAATTGACCGCCCTGCAGAAACAAATTCGCTGGAAGGAAAATCTCGCGGCGCTGGGAGAAATGTCCGCCGGCATCGCGCACGAGTTCAAAAATTCGCTGGCCACGATTTCGGGCTACGCGCAGATGATCCGCAGCGAAGTAAAGTCTGGAGACGTGCGCGAATCATCCGAACGCATTCTCGACCAGACGCGCGCGCTCACCCACGTGGTCACCGAATTTCTGCGCTTCGCCAAGCCGCTCGAAATCTGCTACGAAACCGTTCCGATGCTCTCAGTGGTCGATAAAGTCGCCGAAGAGCTGCACGAAACGCTGCCCGCGTGCGTCGTCGAACGCGAAGGCACGTTCGAGGATCTGCCAGGCGACGAAGCGTTGCTGCGCCAGGCGCTTTTGAATCTGGCGCGTAACGGCGCGCAAGCCTCCGAAGGCGTCAGTGAAAAGCCATGCGTGACGATCTCCGGCACCATCGAAGAGCTTGGCGGCAAGAAGTGGCAGCGCATCTGCGTCGCGGACAACGGCCCGGGAATTCCGGAAGCCGACCTGCAAAAAATCTTCCTGCCGTTCTTCACCACCAAATCCGAAGGCACCGGGCTGGGCCTGGCGGTGGTGCAGAAAGTCGCCCTGCAGCACGGCGGCAGCATCGAGGCCCGCAACCGCACCGGGGGCGGAGCCGAGTTTTTGCTATGGTTACCTTTGCGGCAGGAGCCTACACCATCCCCGATTGCCTCCCGCGCGGCCCGCATCTAAACTCTAGACAGTAGCGGTCCGTCATTCCCGTCCGGGAGGTTTTCGCCATGCGTTCGACCCTAATCTGTGCGGCCGTTCTGGCCATTCTGAGCGTGTCGGCCAGCGCTTCGGCGCAACAGCCGGACCAGCCCCAACAGCCGCCCGTAAATCAGGACCCGATTAAAGATCCCGATAAGGCTGCGAACCCGGCGGCCAAGCCCGAGCCACCGCCGCCACCGGTCCCGCCTGCGCAAATAGCCACCGGGGAAGCCGGAGGCGATTCGCTCGCGGCGGCCGCGCGCCGAGCCCGCGAGCAAAAGAAAGATTCGGCTAAGGCCCGGGTCTTCGATAACGACAACATCCCGAAACAAGGCGGAGTCTCTGCGGTGGGCGCGGACGCGTCCTCGAGCGACGCAAACGCCGCGCCTGAAACCGTTGCGACGGGTGCGGCGGCGAGCGGCGCAACCCCTGGAGCTAACGACGAGAAAGGCTGGCGCGAATTGTTTGCCGGGCTGCGCAAGAAACTGGATCAGGACCAGGATCGCGTCAACGTAAGCCAACGGGAACTTGGCGTGCTGGATGTGCAGTATTACAACGACCCCAATAAAGCCATGGAGCAGAACCTGACCCGCAGCGACATCAACGAAAAAACCGCGAAGATCGAAGCCGCAAAGCAGCAGGTGGAAGCCGACAAGCAAGCCATCTCCGACGCCGAAGACCAACTGCGAAAAGCGGGCGGCGATATTGGTTGGTCGCGCTAGAAGCACTCACCGATGGAACCCGTCCTACTGGTCGAGGATAAAGCCGAGTTGCGAGCCATGCTCCGCAAGGCGCTGGAGCGCTGCGATTACGTCGTGGACGAGGCTCCGGACGGAAACACGGCCATCGAAAAAGTGCGCACCCGCCGTTATCAGTTGGTCCTTTCCGATTTGAAGCTTCCAGGAAGCTCCGGACTGGACGTCCTTCGCGAGTCGCGCAAGGTTGAGGCGACGTTGCCGGTCATCCTAATGACCGCGTATGGCTCGGTGGAAGAAGCGGTCACCGCGATGAAGGAAGGCGCGTTCGATTTCATTCAGAAGCCGGTCGATCTCGACCATTTGAAACTGCTGCTGGAGCGCGCCGCGCAGCAGCAAGAACTGCTCCGCGAAAATTTACTGTTGCGCGAAGAGTATGCCGTGCGCTACGGCTTCCCGCGCATCGTCGGCGAGCACCCCTCGATGAAAGACGCCAGCCAGATGACCCAGCGCGTCGCCGCGACGGAATCAACCGTATTGCTCCTGGGCGAAAGTGGCACTGGAAAAGAAGTTTTCGCCCGCGCCATCCATCACCTCAGCTCGCGCGCGAATTCTCCTTTTGTGGCGCTCAACTGCGCGGCGATTCCCGAAGGTTTGGTCGAAAACGAATTATTCGGGCACGAGCGCGGCGCCTACACCGGCGCGGGAGCGCGCAAGATCGGCAAGATGGAACTCGCGCATCGCGGGACGCTTTTCCTGGACGAAATCGGCGAGCTACCGCCGGCCACGCAAAGCAAGCTGCTGCGCGTGCTCGAGGAAAAGCGGTTTGAGCGCGTCGGGGGGACCCAGGAAATCGAAGTCAACGTCCGGATCTTAACGGCGACAAATAAAGACTTGCGCGCGGCCGTCGCGGATAAATCGTTTCGCGAGGATTTGTTCTTCCGCATTTCGGCCGTGCCCATCACGATTCCTCCGCTGCGCGATCGCGGCGACGACGTGCTGCTACTGGCCGAATACTTTCTGGAGAAATTCCGTCGTGAATTCCGCAAGCCGGATTTACAACTGGGGAAAGGCACGCGCGCGCGCCTGCTCACCTATTCCTGGCCTGGAAATGTCCGCGAACTTCAGAACGCCATCGAACGCGCGGCCATCCTATCGAACGGCAGCCAGATCGACGAAGGGGCGCTGCAATTGCCAGAGGCAAGGCCGAGCGCGGCACAATTGCCGGGGGGGATGCTCGAAGAAGCGTTTTTGTGGGAAGGACCGCTCGAGGAAGTTTCGCAGCGAGCCGTAACGCACGTCGAACGGTTCAAAATTCAGAACGCCCTGCAGGAATCGAAGTGGAACAAGACACGCGCCGCGGAACGGCTCGGCGTTTCCTACAAAACCCTGCTCAGCAAGATACGCGTCCTGGGTCTGGAAAACTAGAAGACCTGCTTCAAAGCCCTACGCTTTGGAGGGCGGCAGTTTGGCCACGTGCAGCAACACACTTCCAAAATTCCATCGCGCAATCGTGATTTCCGCGAAGCCTACTTTTTTCATCAGCGCGGCGAGTTCCGCGCTGGTGGGAAATCTCGCCACCGAGCCGGGCAAATAGCTATAGGCTTCCTTGCTTCCGGAGATGGCGGCGCCGATACGCGGCAGTATCTGCTTGAAATAGATTCGGAACATGGCTGCGGCAATCCCCACGCCAGGTTCGGAGAACTCCAGGATGGCTAGTTCCCCCCCGGGCTGCAGCACGCGCGCGAACTCGCGCAGCCCCGCTTCGTAATTCACCAGATTCCGAAAACCGAACGCAGTCGTGACCAAATCAAAACTCGAATCGGCAAAGGGCAGGTGCAACGCATCGGCGGTTGCGAAGATGGCCGAACGGCCATGGGCGACGGCCTTCTGGTGAGCGCGATCCAGCATGGGCTGGGCAAAATCCGTGCCGAAAAGCGGGGTGCGGTGCGAACCCGCGTCCCGCAGTTCGTGAAGCCGGACGCGTTCGAGAGCAAAGGTCAGATCGCCGGTGCCACAGCACAAATCGAGAACGCGGGCGTCCGTGCGGCGCAGCGTACGGCGAAATTTGCGCGCCGTGCGGCGGCGCCACACGCGGTCCAGCGAAAAGGAGAGTAGATGATTTAGAAAATCGTAGCGCGGAGCAATCCGGCTGAACATCTGCCGGACGCGCGCGGAGGCTTCGCGTTCCGTGCGGGTGCCGACGGGCCGAGTGCCCGCGAATCGAGGCGGTTCTTCGGTGAATGTTCTCATCGTGGACTCGTGAGCATTATGCTTTCGTACCGGCGGCAAAGGACGGCAACGCCACAAACGTCCGTGAGACCAGCGCCCAAGGAAGTTCCGCGCCCCAGTCCACTTTTCCGATGCGTCGCGGCAAGACCCAGCGAACCCGGCCGCCCCGCACCTTCTTGTCACCGGCGAGAATCGCGCGAAGCTGAGCCGCGCGAATTCCAGAAATGCCGGGAAGCGGCCCCACGCTCGAGACGAGGCGGATCAATCGCGTGGCATCCTCTTCTTTGAAGCGATTGGTCGCAACTCCCAAAAGTGTGGCGTAGATCATTCCCCAGGCGACGGCTTCGCCGTGACGAAAGCGCCGGTATTTCGTGGCGGCTTCGAGAGCATGGCCGAGAGTGTGGCCGAAATTCAATATTTCGCGAAGTCCGCCCTCGCGCTCGTCCTTAGTCACAATGTCAGCTTTGATTCGAATGCAGCGGGAAATCACCCAGGCGAGAGCCGCGGCATCGCGGCGCAGCAAGGCGAGCATGCGGCGCTCGAGAAACGCAAAAAGCTCAGGATCAGCGATCAAGGCGTATTTGACGATCTCGTAAAGGCCAGAGCGGTATTCCCGGTGGGGCAACGTTAGCAAAGTTTCCGGGTCGGTCATCACCAATTTTGGGGGATAGAACGCGCCGACCAGATTCTTGCCCTCGGCGAGATTGACCCCCGTTTTCCCTCCGATCGAGCTGTCGACTTGGGCAACCAGCGTAGTCGGAACATGCACCAGGCGCACGCCGCGCAGGTAGATCGCTGCGGCAAATCCGGCGACGTCGCCCACGACTCCCCCGCCGAGCGCAACCAGCGTGGCGCGGCGATCGGCGCCGGCGTAAACCAGCTGGCGCGCGAGCGCTTCGATCGTCTGCAAATCCTTCGATGCCTCGCGGTCGTCGAACAGAATTACCGTGACCGGTTTGTGTTGCGCCAGGGCCCGGATTGCGGCGCGCCCCCAATGCTCCCACACGGTGGGCGACGAAAGCACGAAGACGCCCGTCGTGCCGCGCAGACGCGTCAGCAGCGCTCCGGTACGCAGCAGCGTTCCGCTCCCGCAATATACCCGGTACGCCCCGGTGGCCGAAGGAATTTGTATGGTTGGCATGGCTGGACAATTCGAAACGAAAGCGACTCCAAGTTCACGCGGCGAGAATTGCCGCGCCGCCTAGTGAAATTTCTTTTGCAATTCGCCCACCGATTCCAATATGACGTACCCGACAATCGCGACGCTCCGCGGACTGACCTTATCCAGCGAATCCTGCGACGTGTGCCAATACCCTTCGGAGATGTAATCGTTGAGATCGATCACATCCACCGACGGAATTCCCCGAGCCAGTAATGGGTCGTGATCGTCGCTGATGGCACCTACTTCGCGATTCACAAAAACATCTTTGTATCCCAGGCGGTCCGCCGTCTTCCAGACCAGATCGGCGAGCCAATTGGTCGAACTTTCTTCCTTCGGAATCTGCAGCCCGAACTGTCCAATCATGTCCGTCAGAATTACGGCTTTCACGCGTTTCAAATCGCCGGAGAGAGCCATGCGCGCGGCCAGTTCGCGGCTGCCGTAGGTGTGGTCGTCGTCCTTGTTCCAGTCCACGAACGCCTCTTCGCCATCCAGAAACGCCATCCACACCGCGTTCGGCCCTTTCGTCGCGCAAAGTTGCCGCGCGAGTTCAAGCATCATGCCCGTCGAGGAAGCGCTATCCTCAGCGCCCACAAAATCTTTTACGCTGCTCAGCGAGTCGTAGTGCGTCAGCAGTAAAATGATTCCCTGCCCGGTACCCGGAGCCTTGGCGATAATGTTTTTCATCGCCACATCGCCCACGGGAGTCGAAGCGTGGAAATCGTCCTGATCCACCTCGCATCCAGAACTCTTCAGTTGAGAAAGAATGTAATCCTGCGTTCTGTGGATCCCGTCGGACGCGGGCGGGCGCGGCCCAAAACCGACTATCTTCGCGACATGATCGTAGGCTTTCGCGCCGTCAAATCCGCCGGTTTTGTCGGCGGGCGGCGCCATCTCCGAAGGCTGAATCGCTTGCGGCGCCGATGAAGCGCCGGGCGCATTTGCGGACGAGGACGCAGCGGTGGGCTGCGTCGAGCCGCCGCAGGCAATCATGCAGGAAGCGACAACCGCGCTAGCCGCTATCCAGAGTTGTCTCCACCGAACCGACACGTCGCTAAGCCTCCAGTTGGGGCGGCTCCGCCTGCTTGCGCCGCAGCACCACGTAAGACACCAACACGCCGAGGAAGTAGAGCACAACCATGGGCGCCATGAAAACCACCATCGTAGTGGCATCGGGTGTCGGGGTAACAACGGCCGCAACCACGGTAATGATCAGCATGGCATAACGAAAATTCTTCAGCAGGAATTTCGGGGTCACAATGCCAAACAACGAAAGAATAAAAATCAAAACCGGCAGCTCGAAAATCACGCCCAGTCCCACCAACACGATCAATATCAAATCGAAATACTCATTGATGCTGATGAGCGGTTTGACCGGACCGTCCGTCGCGAAACGGATCAAGAATCCCAAGGTCTGCGGCAGCATTACGTAATAGCCGAACGCGATCCCGGCAAGGAATAGCACCATCGACGAAAAAATAAATCCCGCCACGGCGTTTCGTTCATGTTTATACAGCCCGGGCGCCACAAACAGCCAAATCTGATACAGCACGAACGGCATGGCCAGCACGACGCCCAGATACAGTCCGAGATTGATTACCAACCCCATGTAGCCTGCCGGGCTGGTGAAATAGAGCCGGTCCTCCATGTGATTGGCGCGAAGCGCTTCCTGCATCGGCTGAACGATGAACGCGATGAAGTGTTTGGAGAGCGCCAGCCCGATGCCCGCACCGATGGCGATCGCGATCGCGGCATTGATCAGCCGCTTGCGCAGATCGACCAAATGATCGAAGAAAGACATGCGCGCGCCGGGCTCTTCAGCGGCGGTGGGCAAAACTGCGGGTTCAAGCTGGGCGGGATCGGCCATCGCTCTCAGGATCGTAGTCGGGCTGCTCACCCGTTGGAAGTTGCTCAGTTTGGAATTCGAGTTGTTGCGGCGGGGGCGGGACAGGCTCGGCAAACGCAGCCGCATTGGGACGATCGGACTGCACGGTGCCGGCGGGCGGTGCGAGGTCCTTCAAGGAATCGGCCATAGCGCTGGCATCACTCGTTTCAGAGGTGGAAATCGGCAGAGCCTCGCCCGGATTCCCCCCACCGATTGTATTCTTCGCCGATTCGCCCGCGACCAAGCCGTTCGCCTGATTGGCGACCTGAGCAACCGGAGCAGCTTCGCGGACCTTCCGCAGTTCGGCCTCGCGTTCAAGGTCCCGCATATGTCCTTCGAAGGTCGAGCGCAGATCCCCGGTCGCGCGCCGAAACTCACCCATGACCTTGCCCAGGTTTCGAGCCAGGTCGGGCAGCTTTTCGGGCCCAAACACGATCAGAGCGACCACAAATATGATTACGAGATGTGCGATGCTGAACATGATCGGTCTTGGGCGGGCGCTCCTACTGCGTACTACGCGAAACCGCAACGTATCCGATGTCTTTTTGCCGCGCGCGCCCGTAAATCATACCATTTACGACGACCCCAAAGTGACCGCGCCTGCGTCAAATGATTGAATCATGTATGCTATAGTTTAGGTTTACGAAAGTCTTACGGCAAAGCGAGGAACGATGGAATCGAAGGGTTCATCCGGGCGCGGTATCGCGATTTTGGTCGTCGTTTTGGCGGTCTCCGCGCTGTTGGGCGGCATTTACGGCCCGGTGCGCGCCACGGCGGCGAACCAGAACGACGCGCAGGATTCCGTCAAAAGCTTCACCCACGTCCTCTCCGTGGTCGAACGCAACTACGCCGAGCCAGTCGACGCGGACAAGCTGATCTATGACGGCGCCATTCCGGGCATGCTGCGCGTACTCGATCCCCATTCGAATTTCTTCGATCCCAAGCAATACGCGCTCTTCAAGGAAGAGCAGCAAGGTAAGTACTACGGCGTAGGCATGACCGTGCAACAGCGCGAGAATCAAACCGTGGTGCTCGCGCCTTTCGTTGGTTCACCTGCCTATAAAGCCGGAATCCGCCCGGGCGACATCATCCAAAAGGTCGACGGAAAATCCTGCGACGGCCTGACCACTACCGAAGTCGCCGACATGCTCAAAGGCGCGAAGGGCACAGTTGTGCACATTTCCCTGGGCCGCGAAGGCTGGGACAAGCCCATCGAAGTAACCGTCACGCGCGATGAAATTCCGCGTCCGGGCGTCGAATATTACACGATGGTGAAGCCCGGAATCGGCTACGTGCGGGTGAGCACCTTCAACGAAACGACTGATAGCGACCTCGCCGACGCGCTCAAGCAGCTCGACGTCGACAAGCTCGATGGCTTAATCATCGACCTGCGCAATAACGGCGGCGGCCTGCTGAATCAGGCCGTGGGCATGGCGGACATGTTCCTCGACAAGAACGAAATTGTGGTCTCGCATCGCGGCCGCGCTTCGCAGGAGCGCCGCTATTACGCGGTGCGAGGTAATCAAGGCAACGCCGTTCCGGTCGTCGTGTTGGTGAATGGACAGAGCGCTTCGGCATCGGAAATCGTTTCCGGCGCGATTCAGGACCACGACCGCGGGCTGATCGTCGGCGAAACCAGCTTCGGCAAGGGATTGGTGCAGACTCAGTTCCCGCTCAGCGAGGACACTGCTCTACTGCTGACCACGGCGCGCTACTACACGCCCAGCGGACGCCTGATCCAGCGGGATTACAACAACGTTTCGCTCTACGATTATCACTACAATCCGCAGCCGCCGGTGAAGCCCGAGGTGAAACTCACCGACAGCGGACGGCAGGTCTTCGGCGGGGGCGGGATCACTCCGGACGTGGTGATTGCCGCGCCAAAACCAGACGATTTCCAGCAGTTACTCTACCGCCGGGGAATTTTCTATCCGCAACAGCAGGGCGTGGGCGACTTCACCCGCTATTACCTTGGCGAAAAGCCCGATGTAACCAAGGATTTCGTGGTGAACGATCAGGTGATCCAGGAACTCCGGAAATACCTCGACCAGCAGAAAATCAAATACACCGACCAAGAAATCCAAGCCAACCTGACCTGGTTGAAGTGGCAGATTAAGCGGGAAGTATTCACTTCAACGTTCGGCCTGAACGACGGCTACAAGGTCGAGCTGCAGGACGACCCGCAACTCGAACGAGCTATCGAGGCGATGCCGCAGGCCAGGGCTCTGTATCAGAACGCCGAAAAGATACTCGCCGAGAGGGAAGCAGGCCAAGCCAGCCATCCTTAGTCGCCGTTCGCTACGGTTCGTCGGGGTCTTTCACGAAAAACGCTCGTGCAAGGAGCCGCAAGCGGCGGGCGTCGCGCCAAATTCCCGGTCGAATACGCCCCCAATCGGTAACTATTGCATCCTCAGAACCTCCCCCTCCGAAAGCACTCCGACCCGCCTCCCCTAAGGGGCTATCCTGATATCTAGGCATCCCCGCACGCCAGAACATGACCACGGCAAGTTCATATTCGAGCGGCCTCTCGCGAGGTCCGCGAGCCCTGTCGTCCACAGGCTGGATCCTCACGGCAGCATGGGTCTTGCTCGTCGGCGGCTATGTTCTAGCGTCCCTGACGCAGACCAATAGCCCGCGGCTAACCGCCTTTGGCGATATCGTGCAGTGTCTGGTGGCGCTTTTCGCGTGCGCCGGGCTTTTCGCGAATTCGTTCGTCGCCGAAAAGCGGACCCGCCTGTTTTGGATCCTTCTGGGCCTGGGCTGCGCGTCGTGGCTGGTCGGCCAATCGATCTGGACCTATTTTGAAGTGGTATTGCGCAAGGACGTTCCCAACCCCTTCATCGGCGACGTTATACTTTTCCTACATCCCGTGCCGATGATCGGCGCGCTCGCGCTCAAGCCCCACGACCGGCGCGACGACCTGAACGTCCACACCGGATACCTCGATTTCTCGCTCCTGCTGGTGTGGTGGGTGTATCTGTTTCTTTTCGTGGTGATTCCCTGGCAGTACATTGCCCCGAACGTTTTGCGCTACGGGTGGAGCTACGACCACCTCGCGGCCGTCGAAAACATCATCCTGGCCTGTGGTTTTGCATTTCTGATGCATCGCTCGAAGGGCGGCTGGCGCGAAGTTTACTCGCATCTGTTCGCGGCTTCATTGCTCTACGCGGTCGGGTCTTACATCACCAACCGCGCCATCGATCGCCTGGATTACTACACCGGTAGCGTATTCGATTTACCTCTGGTCGCGTCGTTCGTGTGGTTCGGCACGGCGGGAGTCGTGGCCTATCGCCTGAAACCCCAGCAAGAGACAGTGGCGACGCCGAACAGCGAAACGCGGCAGTGGCCCTCGATGCTCGCGATGGCTGCGGTGTTTTCGATCCCGCTCATGGCTCTCTGGAATCTGTGGCTTGCGAACAATACCGCGCCGGTTCGTGATTTTAGACTCGGAGTCACGCAAGTGGCGCTGCTCATCGTCGCGCTGCTCATCGCCATGCGCCAGCGGTTGGTGGATCAGGATCGCCTGCGGTTGCTGGAGAGTTCGCGTGAATCCTTTGAGAATCTGAAGCATTTCCAGGCGCAGATGGTTCAGGCGGAAAAACTCGTCTCGCTCGGCCAGCTCGCGGCGGGCGCGGCCCACGAGATAAATAACCCGCTCACCGGAATCCTCGGTTATTCCGACCTGCTGGTGGATGACCCGGCTCTCGGCGAACGCCAGCGCGCGATCGCCACGAAAATACGCACGCTCTCGCGGCGCATCAAGACTCTGGTGACGAATTTGCTCAGTTTTGCCCGGCGAGTGCCCAGCGAAAAATCCGCTCTCGATTTGAATCTGGTCATCGCCTCGGCGCTTCATCTGAGCAACCTCGACCTGCGCAGCGATCACATCGAAGTGGTCACGCATGGCTCTTTGGACTTACCCACCGTGCGCGGCGACGCCAACCAGATCCTGCAAGTGTTCTTCAACTTGATCAGCAACGCTGTCGACGCGCTCGAGGAAGTCGGGGGCGGGAAATTGACGATTACGGCGTCGTGCAATGACGATCGGATCTTCATCGACTTCTCCGATACCGGGCCGGGAATCAAATCTCCTCAACAAGTCTTCGACCCTTTCTTTACGACCAAGCCGGTAGGCAAAGGGACGGGTCTCGGGCTCAGCATTTGCTATGGCATTCTGCAGGAGCATGGCGGCCTCATCCGCTGCTTCAATCGCCCAGAAGGCGGCGCTACCTTCGTGGTTGAGTTCCCTCTTGCCCAAGACGGCGCCTATCTGGTCGACGAGCCAGTCACCTCGGATTCCCAGTCAAATTAGAAACGAGCGCTCGGTCTGTTCATCATCCTGAATAAAATCGCAATCCCTTCGCCTTTTGACTGCGGTACTATTCGCATCTCAGGAGGCTTCTTGAGCGAGCGCCGGGCGCGACTTTCCGCACTTTTCTGCATTTTAATTTTTTTTCCGGGATTGGGCGCCACGCGGCCAGTGGAAAACCCACTCAAGACCCGGGCGGTGGTCTTGATCGTTCTCGACGGTTTCCGCTGGCAGGAAGTGTTCAAGGGCCCGGCGCACGAACTGATGAACGCGAAATACGGCGGCGCGCAAGATGAGCCCCAGCTCAAGAAGGATTTCTGGAGGGATACACCGGAGGAAGGCCGCGCCGCCATGATGCCGTTCCTCTGGAACATCGTGGCCAAACAAGGCCAAATTTACGGCAACCAGAAGATAGGCAGCGTCGCGCAAATTACCAACAAAATGAAGTTCTCCTATCCCGGCTATAACGAAATGTCCGCCGGCTACGCCAACCCAAAAATTAACAGCAACGAATTTGGGGTAAATCCGAACGCGACCGTATTCGAGTGGCTCAATCAGAAACCGGAATTCCGGGACCAGGTGGCGATTTTCGGGACCTGGAACGTCTACAACGATATTTTCCGCATCAAACAGAGCGGCCTATTCATCCGCGCCGGATGGGATTTGCCGTGGGCGGAGCAACTGAATCCGCGCGAGCAGCGCCTGAAAGCACTGTACGAAACGACCACCCGGATTGAAGACGACGACACCTTCGATTCCTTCACCCACGAGGACCTGCTCGATTATCTCGGCGCGCACAATCCCAAGGCGTTATTCGTGGGCTACGGCGGCACCGACGATTGGGCTCACGAAGGGAAATACGATCTGGTCCTCCAAGCCGCGCACCAGGACGATCAGCACATCGCCGAACTTTGGAATTTAATGCAGGCCAATCCCGTGTATCGCGACAAAGTGACTTTCATCGTTACGACCGACCACGGGCGCGGGAGCGGCTTGAAACTCTGGCGCGACCACGACTACAACATCGCGGGCGCAGAAAACATCTGGATCGCGGTGATGGGCCCGGACACTCCGGCGAAAGGCGAGATGAAGAATGTTCCGCGCGTGACGCAAAGCCAGATTGCGGCGACCATTGCAGCACTACTCGGCGAAGACTATCGCAGCGCGGTCCCGCAGGCCGCGCGACCGCTGCCGGTTATAGATAGATCCGCCAGCCGCAATTCGACCGGCGACATCTCCACCGGCCGCGCAAATCGCTAATCGCGCACCACAAATTCCAGTTCTACGCCGGCCACCTCGATTAAATCCCCGGATGCGAGTTTCGTGGGATGCGTAATCTTCTCGCCATTCACGCTGGGCGTCTTATCCGCCGCCCCGATGTAATACGAATTATCGTCCTTGCGATTAATCTGCGCCGCCGCCTTGGGCTTAAACCAGCCCTGCAGCTTCACGGTAGCCATCGCCGACTTACCAACCACGGTCAGCTTGTCGTTCAACGCGTATTCCGCGCGATCGGTATTGCCGTTACGCACGACCAGCGTCGGAATCTTCATCCGTCCTGGCGCGGGCTGCGCGCTCTCGCCCACGGCCGCAATCTTCTCCAGAAAATCCCGCCGGTCCTTGGTATCGAGCATCACCGTCTCATTGATTTTCGGCACCGCGGCCTTCATTTCTCCGTTGTCCAGGGCCTTCGCACGCACCTCCACTGAATCCGTCACCACGATGGTGTGCTTGCCGATGGCCACCGAATCCCCTGGTTTGAGCATGATCATCTTCACGCGCTGTCCGTTTACGAACGTGCCGTTCAAGCTGCCAAAATCCTGCAGCATCAGCCGCCCTTCTTCCGTGAAAACGCGCGCATGGTAATTTGACACGGCCGGATTATCGATCACGATGCCGTTGTCCGGCGAGCGCCCAATGCTTACCTCTTTCTGCCCGACCGCGATTTCCTTCAGGACCGCCGATTCGAATTTCAGCACCAGCTTGGACATGGGAACGCCCTCCTTATCACGATTGCGTTTCGGATTCCTGGTCTTCGCCGGAACCCTTGAACCACCGCCCGATTTTCGCGAAAGGCCGCCCCGATTTCGGCGAATTGCGCAAGACGATGACGGTGATGTTGTCGCCGCCGCCCGCTTGATTGGCCAGATCCACCAGGCGGCTGGCCGCGCGTTGCGGATCATCCGTCTCTTCGAGCACTCCGGTAATTTGCGCGCCCGAAAGCTCCCGAAACAATCCGTCGGAGCAAACCAGGTAAATATCGTCATCCATCAGCAGTTCTTCGGTGACATCGACCTCCACCTGCGGATCGATTCCGAGCGCCCGAGTCAGCACGTTGTGCATTCGGCTGCGGCTGGCTTCCTCGGGAGTGATCATGCCGCGCCGCACCTGATCGGCCACGAACGAATGATCCTCGGTGAGCTGGTCCAATTGCCCCGCGCGCAGCAGGTATGCGCGGCTATCTCCCACATGCGCGATGCACACGCGATCGGCAAGGCAGCGCGCCACCACAATGGTCGCGCCCATCGCGGCGTTGCCGCCCCGGTTCCTGGCGTTTTCGTAAATCTCCGAATTGGCGAGCCGCACCGCGCTCGCGATCCGGTTCGAGGCCTCCGAAACGCCCTCAATCTGTTTGCCGAACACCGCGAGCGCCGGGTCGGCCTCCGCTTGCTGACAATGCTCGACGACCGTCTCGACGGCCAGGCGGCTCGCAACTTCGCCTGCCTCGAGGCCACCCATGCCGTCGGACAACACGAAGAGGCCCATCTCCGGCGCCAGCCGGAAGGAGTCTTCGTTATTGCCGCGGACGCGACCAGGGTCGCTACGCGCTCCAAATTCCATTCTTGCCACCCGTTTTGCCCGGCGTCGGCCGGCCAAGGAAACTGGATTCGAGCTTCCGGTTTTCGGTCACTGCGCCGCCGTCTCTGAAACTTTGGTCACGCCTTTGAACCCGTCGGCTTTCAGTTGCTCGGTAACGGCTTTTGCGCCGCCCGCCGCGATTGGCCCGCACAGCGTCAAATATACATCGCCCGTGGCAACCGGCCACGCCTTTACGATTGCCGGGAAACCCAAGTCGCGAATTTTCTTCGCGGCTTCCTGGGCTTTATCCTCGCGCAAAAATATCCCGGTCTTCAAATAGACAAAATCGTTTGGCTTCGAATGTTTTTCCTGTTGAGCGTATGCTTTCTGCGCCGCAATCCACTTGCTGGGATCGGGCAGCTGCCGCTTTGCCGGGCCCGTTTCAACTCGAGGGAAGAGTTCGTGGCGGGCTGGTTTCGCATCCGGCGCGGCGAGCGGCGCAGGCGGATTTTCCGCAAGGCTTTTCGCCGGCGCGGGCTTCACGGCGCGCGCAACCGGTGCGTTCACCCGCACAACGGGAATTTCATAGGCAAAGTCCGGTGGCACGGGTGCAGGCAGAGCAGCCGGTCCGGGTATATTGGCAGTAGCGTTCATCACCGAGCGCCAGGACCAACCCGCGGCTAGGCACGATACAACCAGAAGTATCGCCAGCACGGGCCACATGGCCGTAGATCGTCTCCCGACGGGGGTCGACGTGTGCGGGGGAATCGTCGCCCCGCGAACCGGACCTGAGGCGACGACGCGGGCCACCTCCGGAGCGACCGTAGCGCGCGGATTTGTTCCGCGTTGGGCGTGCGTCTGCAACGCCGATTCCAGCGCCGCCACCGTTTGAAATCTTTTCCCGGGTGTTTTCTCCAGGCACTTGAGGATTGCCCGCTCCACGGGCAACGGAATCGAGGGATCTATTTCACTCGGCCGGGGCGGGTCCTCCCGCATCTGTTTCAATGCGACCGCGATGGCATTTTCCGCGCTGAATGCCGGTTTGCCCGCGTACATTTCGTACAGCATCAATCCCAGCGAATAAATATCGGTGCGGTAATCCACCGGGCTGCCCGACACTTGCTCCGGAGCCATATACGCGGGCGTACCCACCATCACGCCGGTCTGCCGCGTCACGGCTTCCATGGACCGCGCGATGCCGAAATCCATCAGCTTCAGGTTCCCGCTGCCGTCGATCATTACATTTTCAGGTTTCAAGTCGCGGTGCACGATCCCCTGCGCATGCGCTTCCTTCAAACCGGAACAAATCTGCAAAGCCAAGTTCGTCGCTTTTTTCTGAGAGAGCGCGCCGAAGCGATTCAGTACCGAGCGCAGGCTTTCGCCTTCGACAAATTCCATCGAGGTGTACGCAACGCCCGCCACGCGATTGAATTCGTAAACCCGGCAAACATTCTTGTGGGTGATCTTCCGCGCGTAGAGCAGTTCGTTCTTGAAGCGCTCCATCATGGCCTGATCCGAAGCGATCTCAGGCTTCAACAGCTTCAGCGCCACCGTCTCTCCCGTTTCCCGGTCTCGCGCCTTGTACACGTTTCCCATGCTGCCGTGCCCAGCTTCCGCAAGAATTTCATAGCGCTCTCCAAGCGCAGCCAGAACATTCGATCCAAGGTTGAAATCCGCGCGGGCGTTCACTGCGGGCGCCGGCCCGGAGGGGTGCGCCGCCTCGGTTGGGTTTACGTCCGGGGATGGCATGGTTTCCGGGGCGTCGCTCAGCAGCACGGTCTCCCGTTGCCCCGCGCCGGGACGTGCTTCCGCGCCGCCCCCCTGCACAGGTACACCCCGGCCGAAATTGTTCGAATCCGCCATTTTTGCCTTACTTAGAATAAGAGAAGTCAGGACGAAACAGTGCGGAACCGCAAACCCATGTAGGGAAAGAGTATCTAACTGTGGGTTCGCCAAGGGGAATTGAGGCAGGGTCGGGCCCGCTTCAGAACGCCTGCGCGGGTAGTGCCCGGTCCAGCGTCAAATCTCTCCGCGGCGAAGTACAGCTAATCCTTTGACTACACGGCCGCCATCTTCGCGGCTGCCCTGCTTTTCGCTCCCTCATACTGGAAGCTACCCGAAAGCGGGCCGGCCTCCTCCCCGGACCAGTCGGCGGAGGACTTCCCATGGATCTCCCGAAAGGCGATATACGGCCCACTGCGGTTCCCGAGGCTGCGGCGATCCCACCCACACCGAACATCATTGCGTCGATGCTGCAGGCCGCACCAAAAACCAGCGACCTGATTTTTTCGCCCGGCCGCGCGCCGCAGGTCGAAGTCAACGGCAAGCTGGTGCAGTTGAAAATCAAAGGCGTGGGGGTGCTCACCGCCGAGGACACCGCCCGGATCGCCGCCGACCTAATCGGCCGAAACTCGCTGGCCGTCGATAAACTAAAGCAGGAAGGATCCTGCGACATTTCCTACAGCCTTCCGAAAGTCTCGCGCTTTCGCGTTAACATTTTCACCCAGCGCGGCACCTGCGCCATCGTCATGCGCGTGATCGCCAGCGAAGTTCCCAGTTTCAAATCCTTGCATCTCCCGCCGCAACTCGCCGAAGCCGCCGAGGTGCGTCCCGGAATCGTCCTGGTCACCGGGCCGACCGGGAGCGGCAAGTCTTCGACGCTCGCCGCCTTCGTCGACAAGATCAACGAGGAACTGGCCTGCCACATCATCACCATTGAAGATCCCATTGAATTTCTCCATCCGCACAAACGCGCCACAATCCATCAGCGCGAACTCTACACGGACACTCCGACCTTCCCGCTGGCGCTGCGCGCGTCATTGCGGCAGGCGCCTAAACTCATCCTGGTTGGCGAAATGCGCGACAAGGAGACGATCGAAGTCGCCCTGGAGGCCGCCGAAACGGGCCATCTTGTTTTTTCCACGCTGCATACCATCGACGCCTCCAAAACCATCGAACGCGTCGTGGGCGTCTTCCCGGTGCCCGACCAGCAATCGGTCCGCTCGCGCTTTGCCAAGGTATTTCGCTTCATCGTTTCGCAGCGCCTGATTCCCCGGCGCGACGGCAGCGGCCGCGTCGCCGCCTTCGAAATCCTGAAATCGACGCTGCGCACGCGCGACTACGTCAATAAAGGCGAAAGCGAAGGCAAATCCCTGCTCGACGCCATGCGCGACGGTAGCGGCGAAGGCATGCAGTGCTTCGACGACGAAATCGAAAAGCTTATCCGCAGCAACGAGCTCGACATCGAGACGGGCCTGGCCTACGCGACGAACGAAGGCAACCTGCGCCTCATGCTCGCCGACCTGCTCGAGCCGCAAGTCGCCGAGACTTCCCTGGTCTCGACCGAACGCCCGCCCACCGCACGAAGCGCCGAATCCCAGCAAACCGAGGAAGTCGTCGAGCGCTAACTCTTTTCGGGCGTCCGCGGCACGGAGCGACGATTGCCCCCCGGAACCGGGCTTAGCGTTCAGGATTTATGCAGGGCCTTCAGACTTTCGCCGAGTTTGGCGGCCATGGGCGACGATTGGCACATGCCAGTCACGATTTCGATTGTGCGTCCCATTGCCGGCTAAAAAGCCGGGGCGTCTGGCTGAAAGATGATTGACTTAAACTCGCACGCGTCATATTGTTCCCCGAGTTCGTTCCCACGGTCGTACTCGAACGAGATTCCAATCGGAAACAAGTTTCTACACGCATGAAAGACCGGGCCCAAGGAGGGTCACCTATGAAGCGTGCCTTACAGCTTGCCGCGATTGTTCTATTGGCTATCGCCGGCTTCTCCACCCTGCAAGCTCAAACCAACCCACTCGTCGGGACTTGGAAATTGAATACGGCGAAATCGAAATTCGATCCCGGACCGGGATATAAGAGCCTCATGCGCACGGTCGAAGCGCAGGGCGATGGCGTGAAATACACGTTTGAGGGAGTCGGCGCGGATGGAAAGCCCGTCGCTTACGGCTTCTCGGTCACCTTCGATGGCAAGGACAATCCCATTTCCGGCTCGATGCCCAGCGGCGCCGACACGGTTTCCGCCAAGCGCCTGGATTCCAACCACTTTGTAGCCACCCTGAAAAAAGACGGTAAGGTCATTGGCGTATCCAAAGTGACCGTCTCCAAGGATGGGAAGGTCAGCACCGTCGATTCGACCGGCACAAACTCCTCCGGCGCAAAAGAGCACGACGTGCAGGTCTACGACAAGCAGTAGCGAGCGGCAACAGCGTCCACAAACCTAAACAGAAAGAGAAGCCAACGGGCGGCCCGTCATTGGGCCGCCTTTCCATCTTACGAAGCCGGGACAACGGACCAACCGGGGTCTATTTGAAGCGCGATTGAAGCCGCTCCGGAAGGATGACACCTCGAGAGATCGAGCCGCCTCGGGGTAGTACTAGCCTGCCTTTGCTCTTTCTTCGCTTAATTCCGCTTGTATTCTCCACCCAGCTTTTATAGTCTTGCCGCGGCACGCAACCGCAACGTTTCAGGAGAGCGCAGACTTTCTCCTCGTCTCGTCTTACCAGGCCCCTTCACAGTTTCGGGAATTCGCTCCGTGCGAGGTGAGTCGTATGATTCGCGAACTTGTTGAATCAACTCTTTTTTACCCCACCGCTAAAGTCACGTTTTTCGAGCCTGCATCGTATCCCTGGGTCGCCGACGTCGAATCGGAGTGGAAAGCGATTCGCAAGGAACTCGACGCGGTGATGGTGCGCCGCGATGAAATCCCGAACTTCCAGGATCTCTCCGAAAAGCAAAAACCATTGACCGAGGGCGAGCAGTGGAAGACGTTCTTCCTCTACGGCTACGGATTGAAGGCGGAAGAAAATTGCGCGCGCTGCCCGGAAACCGTGCGCATCCTGAAGCGCATTCCGGACATGAAGACCGCGATGTTTTCGATTCTGGCTCCCCGGAAACACATTCCCGAGCATCGCGGGATGTGGAAAGGGATGCTGCGCTATCACCTCGGCTTGGTCATTCCGGGGGCTCCCGGTAGCTGCCGCATACGTGTCGGCCAGGACGTGCGAAGTTGGGAAGAAGGCAAGAGCCTGGTCTTCGATGACAGCCACATGCACGAGGCCTGGAACGATTCCGATTCATACCGTGTGGTCTTGTTCGTCGATGTGCTGCGGCCGCTTGTATTTCCGCTTTCGCTGGTAAATCGCTCGGTAGTCTGGACCACGGCACGCACTCCCGCAATTTCCGTGCTGATGGATCGCGCGCGCAAACGCGCCTTCCCCCCAACCAAGCCCGCCGATCCCCCGCAAAAATCCCGCGCGGCGAACGCCTAACCAGTACTTCGCCCGCGCCAATTTTGCAGCGCGCTTGCACACGCGTTCCGATGCGCGTTCGACGAAGAGCAGTGTTCCGTCGTCCAAAATTTGCCTGAGGATTTCCGCCCGGAAGGGCCAGGGGAGCTATTAAGCAGTGCCATAAAACATACAATCCACGCCCTGAGGCTGGCCTAAATTTCCCCCAAGCTGCGCATTTGACGGGAATTTGGTGGACGTGACAGGGATCGAACCTGCGACCTCGTCGTTGCGAACGACGCGCTCTCCCAGCTGAGCTACACGCCCACTGCGCTTAACATTCTAGCAAACACTCGAAGGCGCGCCAAACCTGTTCCGCGCACGTGGTTTCAAAGTGTGCTGCGCCGGGGCGTGAAAACTCCCGCGGCGTCGGCCATGGCAGGCACTAACGACCGTCCGCAGACCGGCGGGGTGGCTGCGCTAGAACTAAATCTGCCGCGCACTTTCCGGTTTTCGCGTCGGCATCTGGCTGCGCGCGGCCTGCACAAATTTCACGAAGCGGTGCGCCAGAGTGAAGATGCGGTCGGCCTGGCGCAGGCGAATCGCTTCCTTGGAAATCAATTCCCCGCCGATACCCAACGCCGCCGCGCCCGCCAGAATAAAATTCGCGGCGTTCTGCTGGTTCACACCGCCCGCCGCGATCAGCGGCAAATCCGGAAACGGCGCCTTCAATGCCCGAATATAATTTTCGCCGCCGAGCAGCGCGCACGGAAATACCTTCACGAAATCCGCACCCGCTTTCCATGCTCGCGTCACTTCCGTGGGCGTCAACGCCCCCGGCAGCACCAGCACCGAAGCACCCAGCGCAAATTCCACGATGCGAATATCGAAACCCGGGCTGGTCAGGAACATCGCCCCGACGTCGATGCACTCCCGCGCAACTTCGGAATCAAAAACGTCACCCGCGCCAACCACCATCTTCGGCGCGTGCTTCACCAGATGGGATATCACCTCGACCGCGCCCGGAACGGTCATGGTGATTTCGACAATCGAAATCCCGCCGCGCGAAACCGCTTCCGCGGCGAACAGGGCGTCCTCCGCGGACGACAAGCGTACTGCGGGAATAACTCCCACTTCCTCGATGCGGGCGCGAACCTCTTCCTTCTTCATGACGAGCAAACCCCTGCGCCCGATGCCGGCGCTTGCTGCAGCGCCCGCCGATTCTATAGGAATTTGCGGAATGCCTGAATTGAAAAGAAAGCGAAGAGGCGCGCTGGTGAGTTTGGCTGTCGAGGCACGGTATGAGCTGTCCTGCGGGAAGGCGCCCGCTACAAAGCCATACCACACAACTCTACGCTGCGTGTTGCGGGTGGCAGACTTATATATCGAACGCTTCTACACCTCGAAGGATTCTTCGGCCTCGGGCAGCTTGTCTCCGTCGCGCGCAATCCACACGTACATGGCCGGCAACAGGAAGATGCCCATAATCAGCGCCGAAATTAGTCCGCCGACAATGACAATCGCGAAAGGCCGCTGCGAGTCGGAGCCAATGGCCCGGGAAAGCGCCGCGGGTAACAGGCCCAGGATCGCGACGAGCATGGTCATCATGATCGGCCGCAGGCGCAGCACGGCGCCTTCGATCGCGGAGTCCTCGATGGAATGTCCGCGCACGCGCAACTGGTTGATATATTCCAGCATGATGACGCCGGTCTCGACCGACACACCGAAAAGCGCAAGGAATCCGATGCCCGACGACACGCTGAGGTGCGTGCCGGTAATCAGCAGCGCCAGTAAACCGCCGATGGGCGCGATGGCGACATTCGCGAGAATCAAGCCCGCCCACTTCGCCGAGCCGAACATCGTGTACAGGATAATGAAAATCACCAGCAGGGTGATGGGCACCACGATCTCCAAGCGCTTCTGCGAACGCTTTTGGCTTTCGTATTCACCGGCCCAGTCGATATGGTAGCCAACGGGCAGCTTTACCCGCTCCTTGACGCGCTTCATGGCTTCTTCCACCGTGCTCCCCAGGTCGCGGCCGCGTACGCTGTACTTTATCGCGATGTAACGCGAATTTTCCTCGCGGGCAATCGACGAGGCTCCGTCGCGCACGCTCACTTTCGCCAATTGGGCCAGCGAGACGCGTTCGCCGGACGGCGCCAACAGGCGGATATTTTCGATCGCCTCTTTGGTGTCACGATACGGAGCCTGATAGCGCACGACGAGGTCGTAGCGCTGTTCGCCCTGCAGAACCTGACTGACGGCTTTCCCACCGACCGCGGTCTCCACCGCGTCTTGAACGTCCGCGATATTGATGCCGTATCGCGCGGCCTGCTGGCGGTCGACTGAAATGTTCAGGTTGGGCTGGCCGAGAACCCGGAACAAACCGAGATCCTCCACGCCCGGCACGCCGCGCATCACGTTAACGATCTCGTCGCCCTTGTCTTCCAGCACTTGCAAATCATCGCCATATAACTTGATGGCCAGCTCGCCCTTGACCCCACTGACGGCTTCTTCCATGTTGTCCGAGATGGGCTGCGAGAAATTCCACAGGACACCGGGCATTTTGCTCAATTCGCGATCCATCGCAGCGATCAGCGCGTCTTTGTCCTGGCGGAACACGGGCCGCCATTTGTTCTTGGGCTTCAGATCCACAAAGTACTCGGTGTTAAAAAAGCCCGTCACATCCGTGCCGTCGTCCGGCCGTCCCACTTGGCTCGTCACCACGGTGACTTCCGGAAACGAGGCCAAAATCACGCGCGCTTCGTCTGCGACGCGCACGCCCTCCGTAGGACCGGTGCTGGGAGCGAGCGTTCCGCGAACCCAAATCGCGCCTTCATCCAGATGCGGCAGGAATTCCGAGCCAATGAGCCCGCTGGCCATCAGAAAGACGGCCAGGGCGAACGCCGCGGCTCCCGCGCCCACGGTCACCCGGCGATGCTCGATCGCCCATTGCACCGCGACCCGGTATTTCCTGCTCAGAAACGCCATCACCGGATTCGGCCATTCGTGCACGCCATGGCGGAACACGATAAGCGCCAGGACCGGCGCGATGATCACCGCGAAAATCAGCGCGCCCAGCAGCGCGAAGGAAACCGTCCAGGCCATGGGCTTGAACAGCCGCCCTTCGACGCTTTGCAAAGTAAAGATCGGCAGATACGCCGCGATAATGATCGCGCGCGCGTAGAATACCGGCCGCAGCACTTCCAGCACGGCGTCGCGAATGTGCTCGAGTGGCGACTTTTGCGCGCTCGATGCCAGGCTGAAATGCCGCACGATGTTTTCGATGATCACCACGGTTCCATCGACCACCATTCCGAAATCGAGCGCGCCCAGCGAAAGCAGGTTCGCGGGAATCTTGTTGAGATCCAGGCAAATGGATGCGAAAAGAAGCGAGAACGGAATCGTCAAGGCCACGATGACCGCCCCGCGGGAGTTACCCAGAAAGAAAAAGAGGATCACGGATACCAGCAAGACGCCTTCGGTCAGATTCTCGAGAACCGTGTGCGTGGTGAGGTGCACGAGATTGCTGCGGTCGAGGAACGGAACGACCTTCACTCCCGGCGGCAAGATGTGGTTGTTCAGTTCGTCGACCTTCGCGTGAATGGCGGCCAGGGCTTCGTCTGCGTTCGCGCCTTTGCGCAGCAGGACGATCCCCTCGATAGCATCATCGTTGTCGATTATTTTTCCATCCGCGCGATGAATCGCTTTCCCAATTTGACCCAGCCGAATCTTGGGGCCCTGGGTTACCGTGGCGATGTCCTTTACGCGCAGCACCACCCCGTTTTTCGCCGAGATCATCGTCTGCTCGATATCTTCCACGCTGCTGAACAAGCCCACCACTCGCACGTTGATCTGCTGCAGTCCTGATTCCACGAAACTGCCGCCGGCATTGGCATTGTTGTTGGCAAGCTGCTGCTCCACCTGCCCAATGCTCAGGCCGTGCGACACGAGAGCGTTGGGGTCCACGCGCACCTGATATTCCCGGGTGATGCCGCCGAAGCTGGAAACATCTACGACGTTGGGCACCGACTTAAATTGCTTTTCCAGCGTCCAGTCTTCGAGGGATTTCAGTTCCATCAAGTCATATTTGGGATTGGTGCTCTGCAGCGTGTACCAATAAATCTGCCCGACCGGGCTCCAGTCCGTGCCCATCTGCGGCTGCAGATTGTTAGGCAGCGCGACTTGCGACAGCCGCTCCAGCACTTTTTGCCGGTTCCAATCGTTCTCGGAATCGTCGTCGAAAATCAGCATCACGCTGGATAAACCAAAAAGCGATTCGGAGCGCAGATGCGCCAGATGCGGCAGCCCGTTCATTTGAATTTCGATGGGAATGGTAACTTGCTGTTCCACTTCTTCCGCAGCTCGCCCGGGCCACTGGGTGATGATCTGCACGTAATTGTTAGCCACATCCGGATAGGCTTCGACCGGCAGGTTATGGAAGGATATCGCGCCCCACACGAGCAGAAGAATGGCCAGCGCCAGCACCATGAACCGGTTGTTCAGCGCAAAATCGATCAGGGCCCTCACCGCTGGGCCGCCCTTCGAATTGTCGGGTGCAGGTTCAACTATTGCTCCACGGTATTTTGCAAAACCAGCGCGTTACTGACCACCTGATCGCCAGGTTTTATCCCCGAAACGACTTCCTGCATTTTGTCCGGCAAATTACCTCCCGCGACAACTTCGACGCGGCGAAACTTGTTCGCGCCCGCAGGGAGGTACACCCAGTCACGATCGTGCAAATGCAAAATTGCCGACGCCGGGACCGACGCATGCGATTCCTTCTTTTGCCCCTGGAAAGTAGCGGTGACAAACATGCCCGGCCGCATCATCCCCGGGTTATGGACTTCAATGCGCACCTTGGCCGTGCGGATGTTGGGATCGAGCACCGCGCCAATGTTGCTGATCTTTCCCCTGATCACCTGATCGGGATAGGCGGTCAGCCGCACCTGCGCCGTATCTCCGAGCCGCACCGCCGCGAGATCGTTTTCGTAGACGTCGCAAATGATCCACACGTCGGACAAATCTGAAATCGTAAATGGATTCGTGGCGGACAATCCCTGAACGCCGGCGGCATTCGTGACCTGCTGGTCCGTAATCACGCCGGAAATCGGCGCCACGATGTCCACGATTCCCGAGGGATGATCCACCGAGCCTCCCAGCACACGCAGCTTCTGCTCGGTCGTTTCCACGTCCACTTTCGCCTTGTTCTCGGCGTCCTCGGCGATTTGAAAATCGTTCAGCGAAATCGCGCCGTGGTCGTACAAGCCCTTGGCGCGGTCAAATTGCTTGCCGGCAAGAATTTCGTCCGCCACGGCTTTGCGATAATCCGAAAATGCTCCCGAAATGTCGGCGCTTTGCACGCGCAGCAGAATTTGGCCTTTCTTCACCGTGTCGCCGAGGCGTGCGCGAATATCCACCACGCGCCCCGAGGCAATCGAGATCACCGGCACCGTCCGGGATATGTCCGGCGTGACCACGCCCGTCACTACCAGTTCCGAGGCGGCCTTGTACTCGCCAGCGGTCACCAGTGGAAACTGATTGGCATGCTCGACGCTGACCGTGCTCGCGTCGCCTTCGCGTACAACCTGCGTCGCCGGCGGGGCTTCCGCGGCCGCGTCTTTTTCTTTCGGGCCGCCGCCGCATCCGGCGGAAAGCCAGACGGCGACGAAACCAAGGGCCATGCCGCATGTGGCCATGCCTTTCATGTAGAACCTCGCACGTTAAAATCGAAACTGTTGAATACCACAAATTTGTAAGGAACTTGTAAGGATGGATCAAGGACCGCGTAATGGTTCGTAACGTCGCGGCAAAAAAAGCAGGGCGCCGCCACGCAGTCCGAAACACTTCCGACGCCCAAATGCAAACACCCGGCGCAGATTCATTTTGCGCACGAGTGCACTCGAGGCATCGCCGAATTATAGAAAAGCTTGCGGAGGAGCGCGGCCTGGGGTCAGCCCGGGTTGGAAAAAAGCGCCTGGAACTTCTCGGTCTGTGGCGATGAAGTCGATCGCGGGCAATGCGTATGTGTCAACCAAAGCGTCAAGCGTGGCATACAAATTTCCGACGGCATGAGCCTGTGGGGCGTGATGCGGGCAGACCAGGCAGGCGGCATTCCGCCGGCCCGCGGAACATTCCTCGAAAACAATAAGCTCGGAATGCAAATCGTCAGTCAGCGAAACCATGAAAAACAGCAAGACGAGCGCGCAGACGAACGCGCTCCATTGGCGCCACGGCGCGTGCTCCCGCTCGCGCGGCTGATCCGCCCAGCGGATGCGCCACACGCACAAGCCCGTGGCCGCAATCGCCACCCACAAGACATTGAGAAACAATTCCATTTGCCGCGGCAACTCCGAACGTCAGCAGACGTCCCGTGAACAGCCTGGCTGCATCATGCCGTCCAAGCTGTCCCCTCCAATTTACTATGCGGCTTCCCCCGCAAGCAATCACGGAACCAGCGTCCCACTCATTTCGATGACAACAAATCCTGGGCACGTTGTATCACGCTCGTCACCTCGCCCGGATTCGGAACGCTGCCCTGCGCGAAATCCTTGCTGCCGCCACCCTTTCCTCCGAAATCCTTGACGGCTTCGCGTAGTAGCCTCCCCATGTCCCGCACTGCGCCCCCGCCGGCATCGAGGCCCTTCGCGCAAGCGAAGGCCACGTGCCCGCCGGCGCGGCTCGCGAGCAAGGCAATGACATTCGCCTCCGCGACCATTTTCGCCGCGAGCAATCCAAGATACGCCGCACTCGCGTCCTCAAGCGTGGCGCCAATCGCGCGAGCCGGCTCCGGCGAACCCGAGATTCCGGGCGACGTGGCGGCGTTTTGTGCCAGCAATTCGCGCGCCTCATGCCGCGCCAGGCGCTCCTCCATCCGCTTCGCCGCGGTGTGCTGGGCGCGCCGCTCTTCGCTCCATTTCGCGACCCCTGCCGGAACGTCCGGCAGCGCGCAGCTCATCACGGCCGCCGTCTGCGTCAGCGCCGCGAAATCCGATCGCGCCGCGGCCAGCGCACGGTAACCCGCCACGTACTCGATGCGCCACAAATCCCCGCGCCGCTCGAGCTTGCGTGTCAACAGCAGGCCCGCTTGCCCGGTTCGCGCCAGATGCGTGCCTCCGCACGGCTGCCGGTCGAACCCCTCGATGTCTATGGCGCGCAGCACGCCTTCGCGTTCCACTTTCTTTCGAATGCCCGCTTCCGCCAGTTCCTGCGCCGTCCCGAACCGCACCACCACTTCACGGTCTTCGCAAATAATCTCGTTGGTGCGGCGTTCGGCTTCTTCCAGGTGGCGCGGCAGAATCGCTGGCGCCTCCAGATCGATGGTCGAAGTCAGCGTGCCCAGGTGGAACGATTTCGTCTGGAATCCAAAAAGCTCGACGAACGCCGCCGAAAGCAAGTGCTGCGCCGTGTGCTGCTGCATATGATCGATCCGCCGTTTCCAGTCGATTTTCCCCTGCACCGGGCCGACGGGCAGCGCCGCCGAGGTGTAGTGCACCACCTCGTGCGCGGCGTCCGAATCGCGCACCACCGTCGAAGCTGGGGCCGCCTCGCGCTCCGCGTCCAGCACCTCGACGACTTCCACTTCACCGAGAGCCCCGATATCGTGGGGCTGCCCGCCGGAAGTGGGATAAAAAGCCGTGCGGTCCAGCACGACCTTCCAGCGGTCCCCGTCGCGTTCGCAGGAGACCACACTCGCTTCAAATTCGCGCTGGAACGAATCGCGATAGTAGAGCCGCTCAGTCAAAAAAGTTCTCCTTCGCCACGGATCCGCGAGAATACCACGCCGCTGCGCTCCCGCCGCCCTGCGACGCCCATATACGATAGAATAGCGGCGTGACCGTAAGAATGATCGCGCTGGATATCGATGGCACGCTGCTCGACAGCCGAGCGCAGCTCCCCGCCGAAAATTTAAGCGCGGTAGTCGAGGCGGCCTCGCGCGGGATCGAGATCGTGCTGGTCACCGGCCGCCGCTTCGATTTTGCGTTACCCATCGCGCAATCCTTGCGCTGAGATCTGCATTTGCTAGTAAACAACGGCGCGCTGGCCAAGTCCCGCGATGGCTCGACGCATATGCGCGCTCTGCTGCCCCGCGAAACCGCGCGCCAGATCCTTTTGGCCACCGAGGAATTTCGCGACTTTGCAGGCGTGGTCTTCGATCGCAATGAAGGTCACCGGGTCATTCTGGAAACAGTCGACTGGGACGACCCGGTTCGCGGCGCGTACCTGCGGCGCAATCGAGAACACATCGGCCTGTGCGCGCCGCTCATCGACTGCCTGAATGGCGCGAATCCCCCGGCGATCTCCTCAGCAAGGCCGCCGGGAAATGAACACGAAAATCAGCCCGAAGACCCAATTCAGGTCGTCTTCACCGGCAACTGCGGGCCTATACGCGCCGCAATGCAAAAACTCGAAGCCCTGGCGCCGAAGTACGGCTTTTCGCTATCGCTAACCGAATACCTCGGGCGCGATCTATCCGTCCTGGACGTACTCCAAGGCAACGTGAGCAAAGGCTCGGCGCTGAAAAAATGGGCCGCCATCCGCAACATCACGCGCGAAGACGTAATGGCGATTGGCGATAATTGGAACGACCGCGAAATGCTCGAGTTTGCGGGAACCCCCGTGGTGATGGGCAATAGCGTCGCCGATTTGAAATTACGAGGTTGGCCCGTCACGCGAACAAACGACGAAGCCGGCGTGGCTGCCGCTATACGCACATTCGCCCTGAACAGCGCCGCCGAAGCGGTATAATGGGCTAGTGATGAAACGTCTCCGTCCAGCGTTCCTGGCGCTCGTCGTAGCCACCACCGCCGGTTTCGCGCCGGCCGCGAGCGCGGATTACGCGGTCCTGAAATCGGGTGTCCGTTTGCACATCACGGGCTACGAGCAGGCCGGTGACCAGGTCCGCTTGTCGGTCGCGGGCGGCACGGTCAATGTTGCCGCGGCAGATCTCGTGTCTGTCGAGCCAGAAGACCAATTTGCACCGCTTCCGCCCGCACCAGTCGCAATCCACGGTACGTACGGAAACCTGATCCGCGCGGCCGCCGAAAGGCACGGTGTCGACGAAAAGCTGATCACTCACGTCATAGCCATCGAGTCCAATTTCAACCCGCGCGCCGCATCACACAAGCAAGCCTTGGGCCTCATGCAATTGCTTCCCGCCACGGCAGCCCGCTATTCCGTCACCAACATTTTTGACCCCGCGGAAAACATCGACGCCGGAACGCATTACCTGAAAGACCTGCTGGCCCGTTACAGCGGCAACCTCTCCTTGGCCCTGGCCGCCTACAACGCCGGCCCCGAAACCGTAGCTCGCTATGGGGGCATCCCGCCCTTCCCCGAGACGCAGAACTACGTCCGCAAAATCACCTCGATACTCGCGCGCGAAAACAACCCGTCCCCCAAAGACTAATCGAGTGCCGGAGATCACCGTCTATAGGATTATTGCTCCGGCGATTGCGGCTGCGGTGGGGGCTGCTGCCCTGAATTTCCAGATGAAGAACCGAACGAAGAACCGAATGAGGAACCGCCCGAAGAACCGGACGGCGAGCCAAACGAACTGCCGGTTCCACCACTAATCCCGCCGGCGCCTGCCGGAACTCCGCCGAGTATCCCGCCTTGGCCCGACGAGGCCTGTTGCTGTTGCGCCGCCGCGGCGTCCTCCAGCGGATTCCAGATGAACTCCCACTCGACGTATTTTTTCCCGCCGCGGTAGACCTTCAACGATTTTCGATCCCCGGTGCAAGCTACGCCCGTCAGAAATCCTCCCAATACCGGCCCATCGACGGGTCCGGTAGGTTTGAGGGCCGCAAGCGCGGCGACGTTCGGCTGCCCGAGCGCGCCAGATTGCAGAGCCGAAGCCGCCGTCGATACCTGCCCGCCGAACGCGCTCAAGATTCCGCCTGCTCCGCCAACCCCGGGCCCGGCACCAGGCAACGAATTCTCTCCGCCCGTTGGGGACTGCCCCGTTCCCTGCGACGGCTGGTCAGTTGGAGTATTCGGCGCACCCGAGCCTCCGGGAAGCGCGGTCCCGTTGCTTGCGTCTCCGGAGCCGTTTCCAGCTCCCGCTCCGTTCGCCGGATTTTGTCCCGATGACGAATCGGAGTTGCCTCCTGAATTTGCCAGCGCCGAAACCGGAACTCCCGGCTGCCCCGGGATCTGCTGCGTCCCGGGCATCACGCCGCCGTTCAGATCGATCAGCGCCATTTGCTGCAAGGTGGCGTATCGCGTGCTCCCAATAATCTGACCCGCCTGGTTGACGTAAATGAACCGCCACGCGCCTTCCCCGGGATCCATTGGATTTTTATATTCCTGGCGGAGAAAATGCAGTTCGGGCAAGCCCTTGGTCAAATCGTCGATGGTTTGAGGATAGCGCCCGGTCTTGTGGTAATAGAGCCGAATCGCCCGCACGTACTGATTGCCGCGCCAGATGGCTTCCTCTTCGCGCGCGCGCTGGTGCTGCGTCGCGCCAATTTCCAGCAAGGTCATGGTCAGCGCGACCATCACGGCAATCGCGATCAGCGCAAGTATGAAAGCAAATCCGGATTCCTGCGAACGCCTGCGCGGCGGTACGCTCTTCGTTTCAGCGGCCTTCCGGCGGCGGAGTACGTTGAAGGACGACCCGGCGCGAATTGTGCGGATTCCCAGTTTCATCACGTTCCCGGCCCGGGGTTAGGTGGCGGGGTTTCGCCGCCCGCGGCCGCGGGAGCGACCATCTGGACGGTGACGTGCCGTTGCGATGAAATCTCTTCCACGTCCGCCGAATCATTTCCAATTTTATCGAGGCGGAAGCGGTTCAAAAACACGGCCCCTTCGGTCACCACCAGGACGTCATCGCCATCCAGAAAAAATGCCACGCGCTTGCCGCTTTGCGGCATCGCAGCAAAGCCAAAAAGAGTCGCGCCGACGTTGACCGGAGGAGGCGGGGGCGGAGGCTGCGGCCCGTATATTTTGTGATCCCGGCGCTCTATCTCCGCAGCCGTCATCGGCGGAGGCGGGGGCGGCCCAAATGCAAAAATGTTGCGGTGCGCTCCGGCATAGTCGTCTTTTTTCAGCTTTTCCAGCAGGTCGACTCGCAGATGCGGCTCATCTACGTTAATCGGTTGAAACTTCGCGTCCGACGCCAAGACCCCTTCCAGCCCGGAACTGGCATCCTTGCCGAAGACGAACGAATACACGAAGTACAGCAGGATCACGAGCAGCGCGCCGAGAACGTAAGCTTGAGTTCGCTTGGACATGTTTCAGGTTCTGAAATACGTACGCAATTCGAGATGCAAACGGATGAGCGCGCCCGGAGCGCCGCCCGCCGCTGCTCCGGGCGTGCCTGAATCCAGTTTCAAATCGCTCAACAGGTAAAAATACTTCGATTGCTCCAGGCCGTTTATAAATTTGATGATCGAGGGATAATCTCCCTCGACCGTCTCCGCGATCCTTATTTCTTCCACGCCCCGGCCTTTCACTTCTTTTTCATCGAACATGACGCCGGAACTCTTGACCGAGGATTTCGCCGCAAGCTCGCCGAGGTCGGCTTCAATCGCCGAGTAACCATCCGACCGACTCTGAAAATCGGTGCGGTAGAACGCATCGTATTCCTTGGTAACTCCCGACATCGACTCCCGAATCCTCTCCCCACGCGCGACGTCGCCTTTCAGGGATTTCGCGAGGAGCTCCAGGCGGTCGCGCTCCGCGCTCCTCGACTGCTCGCCTTCGCGGGTGTTCTGCCAGCGCATGTACACCAGCGCGATGTCCGCCGCAAACAGCAGGGCCAGCGCCCCGATGATCCACATTTTCAAGATGCGCCAGGGCATGATCATCGTCAAATCGTCGCGTACCACGCGGTCAGGTCCACCGTCATTCGATCTGGGGAGCCGGGCAACTCCAGGTTATGGTCGTCTTTCACTCGAATGTCCGAGAACACTTTTGATTTCTCCAGGGCCTGCAAGAATTTGATTTTCCCCTCGTCCGATTCCGCCCCCACCGTCAATTCCACGATGGCCCGCCCGTTTTCGAGCTTCGGCGAAATCTTGATCACCCGCACGCCGGGCGGCAGGGTCTGCTCGAGGTCCATGAAAATCTTGGTCCATGGAAAACTGCGTTGCCCGATCAGCGAGTTCAGGAAAGCCGCGCGATCCAGCACTTCGTGGGCGCCCGGCGTTTGAAAATACGCCTCGAGCGCCGCCTGTTTTTGCTTGTTCTCGCGGATTTCCGACTGCCAGTGCGAAATCTCGCCGCGCAGCACGCGATTCGCGCGCCACGAGGTGTACGCGGCGTGCGCCAGCAACAGAAACGTCAGCACGCCCACGGCGCCCAGCGCTGCCGTTGCCGCGGCGAAGGGCCGCTTATTCTCGAGGGGCGTGGTCGAAAGATTCAGCCGTAGTTTCATGCGTGCGTCCGGCCCATCAGAAATTTAGCCTTCATTCAGCATCCAGCCCACCAGAGCATCGAGGTCGTGCTGAATCATATCTTTCGCACCGGATTCCAATGCCAACGCATTTTCGGAGTCGGCAAGCGAACCCACCGGAGATTTCAACTCGCCCGCCAACGCCCGCCGGAAGACTTCTTCACGCGCCCCAAAACCCGAGATTCGGGCACGGTCCGGCGACCCGCCCCACGTATCCTGATAGAAGGCCACCGCCGGGAAAATTTCATCCAGCATCGCCTGCACATCCAGCGCCCCTGCGTTGCCGGCCATTTCCGTCGAGCGGTAAATCGATAGGTTGCTATCCCGCACGATCACCGTGGTCATCGTCTTGCCGCACATCCGAACCAGCAGCGTCGAACCGGTATCCGCAAGAAGCGGCAAAGTCGCCAGTGTGGAACTCAGAATCACTCTCGATTTCGCATCCAACGGCTCGACGATGTCCTCGTACTCTCGCACGATTCGCTGTCGCGCCACAGCCGTCACCACTTCGAGCGCGTTTTCCTTCCCGGTCTGGCGCATCCACGAAACCACGGTCTCGTCCACATCGAACGGCACACTTTTCTTCAGGCGCCAGCGCAAAAGTGGCAAAGCCTCATCGGCCCGGCGCGGAAGAGTTTCGAATGGAAGGATGAACACGCGAACCACGGGATCGGGAATCAGCAGAACCAGCGGCGCGCCGCGTGGCGGCACGCGGCCCATTACTTTACGCAAAGCCGCGCGAACCGCCTCCGGCTGAATCACGTTCGCATCCACCGGCGAAGCCATTACCGCGCCGATCGGCAGCGGCTCGACGGCGTGGGCCTCCAGGTGTCCCCCGACCTTCGACCATTGCGCAGCCGCCACGTGCGTCGAAGATATTTCCACCACCAGCGAGGGGTGCGGCATGGCGTTCAGCCAACGCTCCATGCGGCGCACCGGGCCCAGATTGAAAAATTGAGTACCCAGGCTCGGCGAGCTAGTCAAGGAAGGTCACCTTATTGATCTCGCGCAAAGTCGTCACGCCCGAGCGAACCTTGGCCAATCCCGAATCCCGCAGGAAGGACATCCCTTCCTCACGCGCTACGCGCTTGATTTCCGACGTCGGCCGGCGATTGATGATCATTTCGCGAATGTGATCGGAAAGATCGAGCAGCTCCGTAATCGCCGATCGCCCGCGATACCCGCTGCCCGAACATTCCAGGCATCCCGGACCTTCATAGAACGCGACATCCGCCCACTCCGCCGGATCGAGCCCGGACTCTTTCAAAATTTCCGGTGCATAATGCACCTGTTTTTTGCAACTCTCGCAAATGACGCGCACCAGCCGCTGCGCCATGATGCAGTTTAGAGCGGACACGAAATTGTACGGCTCGACGCCCATGTTGATGAAACGCCCGATGACGTCGGTGACATTGTTGGCGTGCACGGTCGTGAAAACCAGGTGGCCAGTCAAGGCGGAATTGATCGCGATCTGCGCCGTTTCCTGGTCGCGGATTTCGCCGACCATGATTTTGTCGGGATCGTGGCGCAAAATCGAGCGCAATCCGCGCGCGAACGTCAGGCCCTTTTTTTCGTTCACGGGAATTTGGGTGATGCCCCGCACCTGATACTCGACCGGGTCCTCGATCGTGATGATTTTATCTTCGTCGTTCTTGATTTCGTTGATCGCCGCGTACAGCGTCGTCGTCTTTCCAGAACCCGTCGGCCCGGTGACCAGCACCATGCCGTACGGCTCTTGAATGTACCGCCGGAAGCGCACTTTGTCGGGCCCGTCGAAGCCCACCACGTCCAGCGTCAAATTGCGGAATTTTTCGCTCAGGGTCTCTTTATCGAGCACGCGCAACACGGCGTCTTCGCCGTGTACGGACGGCATGATCGAGACGCGGAAATCAACGAAACGCCCTTTGTAGCGCACGCGGAACCGCCCGTCCTGCGGCACGCGTCGCTCCGCAATATCCAGCTCGCTCATCACCTTAATGCGCGACAGAATTGTGGCGTGCCACTCTTTCGCCAGTGGCTGCATGGCGTACTGCAACACGCCGTCAATGCGGTATTTCACCACCACTTCCGTGCTGCGCGTTTCGATGTGAATGTCGCTCGCGCGCCTCTCCAGGGCTGTGAAGATCACGGTATCAACCAGCCGCACCACCGGGCTCACGCCCGAATCGCGCGTGAGCTTGTCCATCGAGATATTTTCGTCGCTGTCCTCGTCGTCGTGCACGACCTGCAGCGTAAATCCCTCGGTCGCCTGATCGAGAACCCGCTGCGATTGCTCGGTACGCTTCAACAGATCGTCGATCTGGGACGCGGTAGCCACTTTGATCTGCAGTTTCTTGCCCAGCAGCAAGGCCAGTTCGTCGGTGAGGTGCAACTGGCTGGGATCAGCCATCGCCACCATCAAGGTATTGTCACGAGCCTCCATGGGCACGAATTTGTAGCGAAACATCAGTTCCGCGGGAATGCTGCGGAACAATTCCGGATCAATCCGCTGTTCGCGCAGGTCCACGAAGGCGCAGCGGTAGCGCTCGGCCAATTTCTTGGCTTGGTCGCGCTCGGCGTCGCTGGCGACCGCTGGCACCGCTGGCACAATCGGATTGTTTGTGGATGTAGCCATGACTTCCTAACCCCCGGAGCTCGCTTGAAGGGAAAACAACGGCAGATAGAGCGAAATCAGAATGAAGCCTACCACAACGGCCATGATCACTAAGATTGCCGGAGAGACCCAGATTAACGTCCGCTGCAACCGCGTGCTGACTTCTTCTTCGTAGAATTCCGCCACGCTAGTCAGCATCGCCGCCAGCGCGCCGGAAGCTTCTCCCACTTCAATCATTTCAAGAGCCATGTCTGGGACCAGATGCGTATCCGCGAGACTTTCGTGGAGAGTTTTGCCTTCTCGAACCCGCGCCGCTGCTCCCTGCACCGAGGTTGAAATCAGACGGCTGTCGATCGCTTGCGCGGAGGTCTCAAGACCGGCGACCAGCGGCGTACCGCCGGCCAGCAGCGTCGATAAGGTGCGCACGAATTGCGCGATCTGCCCTTTCAACCAGATGTCCCCCATGATCGGCATCTTGGGCTTCAGGCGGTCAATCGCCAGCGCGCCCCGGTCGGTGCGCGTCCAGACATAAATCGCGGAAACCACCGCCACCACGGCAGCGAAAAAAAACAAGAAATAAGTTCGAAGCGGAACGGCAATATCCAGCATGAACTGGGTGATGGGCGGCAGCTTGATCCCGAGGTCGGCGTACAGCTTCGCAAACTGCGGCATCGCGAACGTCATCAGGTACGTCAACGTAACGATGACCGCAATCACTAAAATCGCCGGATAAATCAGCGCCGTAATCAAAGCCTTCTTGAAACCCGTGCTTACCCGGAGGTAGGAAATGTACTGCTCCAGAACCCCGGACAGGTTTCCACTGCGTTCCCCTGCGGTTACCGCGGTGATATAGACGGGCGGGAACATACCCTGAGCGGCCAGGCCTTCCGAAAGCAGAGCGCCTTCGCGGACTCTCTGTCGCACATCCTGCAACGCAGGCCGCAGGCTCTGCGCGGCCGCGCGCTCCGCCAACAGATCGAGAGCCTTCAAAATCGGCAGGCCAGCCTTGATTAGCGTATTGAACTGCTGATTGAAGATCAGAAAATCGCTGATGTTGAGCTTGCGCGAACGAGAACCGCTGCCAAATTGCGAAAATATCCTAAGGTTACCTTTGACCGAAAAAACATGTAGCCCGCGATCCGATAATTTCCGACGAGCTTCTCCCTCCGACTGCGCCGTCTCCATTTGCTGAAAGATCCGGCCGTTGGTGTCGCCGACTTTGCAGATATATTCGGCCACGGGGGTTAGACGGACCTCCGTCCAGGAAGTCTTACTAAAAGTCTACCATATTGGCTGCGGGGAACTTCCCGGCACAGCGTAACTGCTTACGAATCTTGCGCTGCGAGACCTAGCGAATGGCCCCGGCGAGATTTGCTTCATCCACGATGGTAACTCCGGCGGGCGGGGCGAAATGAAATTTCGCCTCCGGGACGGCTACATTCTCTTCCCAGTCGCCAAAACGAAATTCCGTGCTCAGATTTCCAGGCTGCTCGATCACGATGCGCGCTAGGTACGCTTCGGGGTTCGCTTCGAGCAACACGTCGCGGATTTCTTCGCCCGTATCGCCCGCCGCGGCCCGCGGCACGCAGCGCAAAACCGTGTTCCCCGGCGCGCTGGGATTTTCCCCCGAATCGTCATTCGCCGTCGGCGCGACAATCGCCAGGCTGCCGCACAGCCGCTCCAGATTCGCCTTGCCCGCCAGGAAAGCCAGCGGTGTCCGCCAGTCCGAACTCTCGCCGATTTTGGCCCGACTCGCCGTGTGATCCGCGGGCACGTAAAACCACACGTTCGTTCCATCCACGACAAACAACTTCTGCTCCGGCGATTCGTACTCCCAGCGCATCCGTCCAGGCTTCGAAAAGTAGACGGTCCCGGATTCGGCCGTCCCCCCACTTTTGCCGTCCCGGTAACTCTCGAAAAACTTCGCCTTGAGCGTCCCCGCACGGTGATAGCGCGCCTCAACCGCGTGCGCCACGGCGCTCGCGGTTTGGGGTGGCTTCGCGGAGATCAATGCCAACAATCCAATAACATAAACGTCTCGCACGTGAGAAGTCTAACAAGGTTAACGTTTCGCAGGGATGGTGAATTGTTACGACGGAAGAAATCCAGTTAAAGCGACGGGAGGGCCTCGCACTGGGCCTCTGAGGTCGGCGTGGCACCTGTACTGTCGTAGTGAATGACCGCAGGTTCGTCACTGCAATAACTCAGCTGACCCGTAAGTCCCGGCACGGTGGGTGCAGTTGCGCTCAAGTATTCGTTATAGCCGGGTGCACTACACCCGGCGACCGCAGTAACCGGAGCGCCAACTCCAGCATAAGAAAATTGATAGCCGCTCTTCGTGAAAGGGGCCGTGGCAAGGATTGGATCGAGAAGGTCGGCTTGATCGCAGGTAGCGGTGCCGCTGCCCCCAAGCGTCGCCAATGTTGGCGCATAGCCGTTTCCCCATGTGGTCGAATAGACCACCGACGCGCTCGTGATAGTCCGAAGGTTCGAGACTGCGGCCGCTTCATTTGCCGACATTCGGGCTCGCAGCAGGTTCGGAATTGCAATCGCCGCGATGATTAGGATGATTGCGACAACGATGAGCAGTTCGATAAGGGAAAAACCCTTCGACCGATACGACTTTTGTCGCCAGCTCCGACTTGTGGGTGATGTCATCATTTCCAGATTCCCAGCCTGCCGCGCGTTTACTCGGATCCCGAACGCTTGATTTTGCGTGCTTCCTGCTCTTTCTTTACGTGACTTCGTCCCTCGCTAAAACGAAAAGGAGGGAGCATCGCTCCCTCCTCCGTTTTGAACACCGCAATCTACTGCAAGGGCAGAAGGGCCTGGCAAGCTGCTTCCGTCGCAACCGCCGTGCCCGCTGGGTTATAGCGGATTACACCAGATTGGTCGGAGCAGAAACTGCGCTGACCCGTGGTGCCCAAGCTGACCGGCACCGCAGATACTTCGTAACCGTCAACGAATCCCGCCGTGCAACCCGCCGGGACTGGATTGATGGCCACTGCTC
>Ga0302326_10002095_pt1 | contig 49134 bp, 37 predicted proteins | sample Palsa_T0_3_FD_202264 | JGI IMG/M metagenome (GOLD analysis project Ga0302326, IMG submission 202264) | Peat permafrost microbial communities from Stordalen Mire near Abisko, Sweden - Palsa_T0_3 | ecosystem: Environmental > Terrestrial > Soil > Palsa > Peat permafrost | place: Sweden: Abisko... | reverse complement strand
GGTTTGGCAGGAAGTCAGAGATGGCGCATTTGGTGATATCTTCAAGGAGATCGACACCAAGCAGGTTTCGGCCGGCACGATTGAGATAGACGAGGTGTCCGGCGCGATCGGCGATGCTCACCATGTCACTGGTGGATTCGATGATGGCGACCAAACGGTCACGCGCCGCCTCCGCGTGCTTGCGCCCGGTGATGTCGCGCTGAGTGCCTACGAAGTGGGTGATGATTCCACTGCCATTGCGAATGGGCGCGATTTGCCATTCCAGGTCAAACTCCGTTCCGTTCTTGCGATAATTAATGGCCTCGCCGGCAAACGGTTCGCCCCGTGCGAGATTTTCCCGGAGTCGCTTCAGGACCGCCTTGTCCGTGCGCGGCCCCTGGAGAATCCGGGGAGATTTCCCGATGACTTCCTCCTGGGTGTAGCCGGTCATCTGGGTGAAGGCGGGATTGACGAAGAGAATTCCCGGTCCTGGAAGATCGAGTTGCGCGTCGGTGATGACGATGGACTCCCGGGACTGTTCCAAGGCGGAGGCGAGCAACCGGAGGGACTCCTCGGCGCGCTTGCGTTCGGTGATATCCTGGGCAATGCCCGTGACGAGATAAATGGCGCCGGCCTCGTTCCGGATGGGATACCCGCGATCGCAGATCCAGCGGATGGAGCCGTCGGGCCGAACGATCTGATACTCCTGATCGGTGGCCTCGCCCTGCGCGAGGCGCTCGAGATTCGCGCGGACCTTCAGCTGGTCGTCAATATGGACCGCATCCAGGAAGGACAGCGCGTCCTCGTAAAGGCTTTGGCAGGTGCGACCCCAGACCTTTTCGTAAGCGGGGCTGACGTAGACCACTTCGTGTTTCAGGGGATCCAGGATCCAGAACACTTCGCTGGTGGCTTCGGCGAGGCGCCGGAATCGTTGCTCGCTCTCCCGCAGGGCCTTTTCCGTCTGCTTGCGTTCGGTCACTTCGTTTTGTAACAATCGCTTGTCATCCTTGAGTTTATGGACAACTCCCGCAGCCGCAAAACCGGTTCCAACGGCAACGAGGATGGTCACGGCAACGAGCACGTTGCCAATGATTTTAATGGCGGAGAGGAAACGGCTGGTCGCACGGGCGGTATCCGCAGCGTCGGTCTCCACGTATTTGATCAATGCATTGACGGCCTTGAGGAAAGCATCATAGGCGGGAGCCTGCGCCGAGTTGATCAGGCCAATGGCCTCGGCATCTCGATTGGCACGACTGAGGGCCAGGACCGGTAAAGTCTGTTGCCAATAGGCCATTCGCGTCCGCATGACCCGGTCGTAGAGTTGCCTTTCCTTTTCCGTATCGAGGAATTTTTGATAGGAGCCGAGATCCCGGGCATTGATCGTCTCAATCCGCCGGACGGTTTGATCCAGGCGCGTTATTTCCGCGGTGTCCGAGGCCAGGACCTCCTGAAGAACGACGGCCTCCATTTGACCGACGCCCTGCGCGGCGGCGTCAATGAGGGCCAATTCCTCGGTGGCACGCAATTGCCGTTTGTTACTGCGCTCAAGGGATTGCAAACTAAAGAGGATCAACCCGCCAAGGGTCAGGAGAATCCCACACAAGGCGCTGAAGGTGAACAACACCTTTTGGTCCACCGCCAGTTTGCCAGGTTTGATCACACGCAGACTTCAATGTGTGAGGTATCCAACATTTCACGGACTTTGCGGGCGAGAATCGCCGGTGTATAAGGTTTCGACAGGAACGAGACCCCCGCCTCCAAGATACCGTGTTGGGCAATGGCGTCATCCGTGTAACCCGAGGTAAAGAGGACCTTGAGCCCGGGGTAAGTTGTCTTCAACCACTCTGCCATGACGATGCCGCCCATCAACGGCATGATGACATCGGTGACGACCAACCGAATCGGCGATCCATGATGATCCCGGGCGACGCGCAAGCCTTCCTGGCCGTTGGGGGCCCTGAGCACGGTGTAGCCCTGCGCTTCCAAGACATTGGCGGCCAGATGGCGGACGGCGGGTTCGTCTTCGACGATCAAGATGGTTTCCGATCCGCGAGGTACCGGCCCCGCGGGAACCACCCTGGCCGCAACATCCAGAGGCTGGTCGACTCGCGGAAAATACATCTTCAAGGTCGTTCCTTTGCCAAGTTCACTATAAACGCCGAGGTGACCGCCGGATTGTTGGGCAATCGTCCGGCAGGTCGCCAGGCCCAAGCCGGTGCCCTTGCCCGCCGGCTTCGTCGTAAAAAACGCCTCAAACAAGTGCGCTTTGGCCTCGTCGGTCATGCCGCAACCCGTGTCACTGACACTGAGCATCACATAATCACCGGGAATGGCGCCCGGGCGGGTGAGGGCGTAGTTCTCGTCAAGCGTGACGTTGCTGGTGGCAATGCTGATCTTGCCCCCGTTCGGCATGGCGTCGCGGGCATTGACAACGAGATTCATCAGCACCTGCCCGACGTAGCCGGGATCGGCCTTGACCCGTCCGGCTTGTTTTCCGCGGACCGTCGTCATTTCGATGTTCTCGCCGATGAGCCGTCGGAGCATGTCCTCCAGCTCTTTCACCACGTCATCGAGATCGAGCACGATGGGTTGCACGGTTTGCTTGCGACTGAAAACGAGCAGTTGTCGCGTCAATCCCGCGGCCCGCTCCGACGCATGCTGGATTTCCCCGATGTATTCTCGCGCGGGGCTGTCCGGTGGAAGCCGCAGGGTCATCAAATCGGTGTAACCCATGATGATGGCGAGGATGTTGTTGAAATCATGGGCCACGCCGGAGGCGAGTTGGCCGATGACTTCCATCTTTTGCGCTTCGATAAATTGCGCCTCGAGCCGTTTGCGCTCATCCCGATCTTCCACTTCCTGCATGGCACGGCGCACGGCGGGTGCGAGGCGGGCAAGATGCGTCTTCAGGACATAGTCGGTTGCGCCGCAAATCATCGAATCAACGGCCCATTCTTCGCCTGGCAGCCCGGACACGAGAATGACCGGCAGGTCCGGCTGCGCGACATGGGCGACTTTGAGCGCCGACAAACCATCAAAGGCGGGCCCCGTAAAATCCGCCAGAACCAGGTCCACGTCGCAACGTCCCAGTGCCTCGACAAATTCATCATTGTTTTGCACGCAGGTGATAACGCAATCGATAGACGCGGCGGCCAGGGTGGTCTGAATCAGCGTGGCATCGTTGGGATCATCCTCCAAATGCAGAATGTGAAGGGGAGATTTCATTCACTCACTTCATTTCGTGGGACCAGAACGGGGTTGCCCTTCTCAAGTTGGACCACCCTCCTGGGGGTAGCGAACGGTGGTTCATTCACGGCCGCCCAAAAAATGCCGATTTGTTTGATCGCCGTCATGAACTCGGAGAACCCCACCGGCTTTACCACATAAGCGTTGACGCCGTGTTTGTAAAATTCAACGAGGTCCGGGGTTTGGCGCGAGGAAGTGAGGACCACGACCGGAATACTCTTCAAGTGCTCATCCGCCTTGATGGCCTTCAATACTTCGAGTCCGCTGACCTTGGGCATCTTGTTGTCGAGCAGGATGACGACAGGATTGCCGTTCGCCCGCACGGCGAATTTTCCGCGGTGAAAAAGATAGTCCATGGCCTCCTCGCCGTCGTGAACGACGAACACCTTATTCGCCAAATGGTATTCCTCCAGCGCGGCCAGGGTCAACTCCACATCGCGCGGGTCATCCTCGACCAAAAGGATGTTCTTGATGTCTCTATTTTCGGTGTCCATTGGTGGCTGGGTTTAGTTTTGGGAGAGAAAAGAAAAAGGTGGCGCCACCGTCCACCGCGCCGACGGCCCAAACGCGGCCCCCATGCCGAAGAATCGTGCGCCGGACATTGGCCAACCCGATGCCCGTGCCTTCAAACTCCGCCTGACTGTGGAGGCGCTGGAAGACGCCGAAGAGTTTATGGCTGTATTTTGGATCGAAACCAGCGCCGTTGTCGCGGATAAAGATGACCGTTTCCTCGCTTTCGTCGGGAGCACAACCGATCTCGATCGTGGCCGCAGCGCAAGCGCCGGTGAACTTGACCGCATTGGAAATCAGATTGACCAGGACCATGCGCAGCAGGGCGCGGTCCGCTCGCACGTGCGGCAACGGGTGGATTTCCCAGACGATGTTTCGCTCCTTGGTTGCCACCAGAAAATCGGCTGCTGTCGCCCGGACCAGTGCGTCGAGATTGATGTCTACTTTTTCCAATTCCGCGCGCCCGAGACGCGAGAAAGCCAGCAGATCGTCGATCAATTCTCCCATCCGCTTGGCCGACATGGAAATCGTGGTGAGATACTGGAGATTTTTCTCTGACAGCGTTGGCTCGAGGTCCTTTTGCAGCAGCGCCACAAAGCCCAGAATATGGCGCAGGGGCGCACGCAAATCGTGGGAGACGGAATAACTGAAGGCCTCCAACTCCTGGTTGGCGATTTGGAGATGCGCCGTGCGTTCGGCGACGCGTTGCTCCAGTTCCGCGTTGAGGCGGAGAATTTCATCCGCCGCGCGTTTGCGCTCCGTGATGTCACGGACGTTGCACTGGATAACGTCGCGATGGCCGGCTCGATAGACGTTGCTGACGAACTCGACGGCAATGTGCCGCCCGTCTCTCGTTTCCAGTGGCAGATCTTCATAGCGGACGTATCCATCCGCTTGTAATCGCTCGAGCATGACTTTGTTCGATTCGATGTCCTTGAAGGGACTAAGTTCCCCCACGGTTTTGCCGGTGATTTCATCGTGGGTAAATCCTAATAGGTGCGATAAAAACGGATTCACGTCGTCGATCCGTCCCGTGTCAGCGTCCAGAATGAGGATGCCATCCTTCGCCGCCTCGAACAGTCGACGATAACTCAGTTCGGAACAGCGTAACGCTTCGGTCTGCGCTGCACTCGCGTCCTCCGCAGGGTGCTCCAGCGGCGTCCCACCATCGGGCCCGCTGGCATGGTGAGTCGTTTTCGTCGCAGATGCATCACCAGCAATGGCCGGCTCGAAAGCCAGGGCCGGCCCCGACTGGGGCTCGGTTATCGCAAAGGCTTGGGAAGACATTGGCGGTATGGGAAGCGAAGAGAATCCGGAACCGCTTTCGTCCCGCCCTTCAAGAGTACCGGGTTTCATCTTACTCATGCAGCCTCCAGACGTCTGCACTTGACGGACGGTTGGGGACCGAGAGCCTCTTTTTGAGCGATCAATTCATCATTTCGCTCCCGGCCAGCGGGGCGCCGCCGCAGTTGCCAGGTGACGCAATTTCGGGGTGGTTTCGCATCGTCGATAAGATTTTTCATATTGGCTTCGGCAAGATGCGAGTGGGTGCAGGGATTCTCTCTACATAAATCTCGAATCTGCACGAATCTCGGTGCGCTACGCCGATGCGGCCAATACTTCCTTTGGCATGACCGTATAGGCGCATGCTATGCGTTTTCCTGTGGCCCGCAGGATGGGCGATAGATTTGGGCTATGCGCTAAGGGTCAATGCGTAAGGGCTTTATCTAGGGATGTCTACCTAGGGATATCTACTCAAGAGGGCGGTATCGGTGGGTAATTTCGGGGCGGTCGCGGAAAGGAAAACGCGAAGATCAGGGACCGTAAATCCTCCCCGGGGTCGTAAACTTTTCCGCCTTGAAGTTCCAGTGTCGTGCACGACACGATGTGGGCAATGAGCCGAATGAATGTGAGCAGCACCGGCTGATGGCGGCCGCGGCGGCGACAGCCCGCCTTCTGAAAGAATTCCAGCGGCCCTACCCCGGGACGAGGTCGTTGCGTACCGCATAGCGCACCAGTTCGCTGAATGATTTGAACCTGAGCTTCTTCATGACGGAACCGCGATGGGCCTCGACCGTTTTCGCGCTGATGCCCAGGGTCGTGGCGACTTCCTTGTTGCTCAGGCCCTCGGTCAGCAACTGCACGATCTGCCGTTCCCGCGGGCTGAGCCCGCCGGCGGAGACTTGCTCGGACTGGTTGCCGTCGCGCACGTACTGATCCAGGACAATGCGCGAGACGCGGGGTCCGAGGTGTGGCTGGCCGGTGGAGAGCGCCTTGATCGCCGGGATGAGATCGTCCGGTCCGTCACCCTTGAGCACGAGACCGCGCGCTCCGGCAAGCAGGAATTGGCGTACCAGAGATTCACTCTGCGGTGCAGTGAAGATGAGCACTTCGGTCTTCGGCAGTTCACGCTTGATCCGCCGGGTGATTTCCACACCCCCAAAACCTGGCATGGTTACATCCAGGATGACGATATCGGGTTTGAGCTTCGACACCATGGCGACGGTATCGCGGCCATTGGCGGCTTCGCCACAGACCTCCCAACCCCGTTCCACCTCGAGCAACGGACAGATTCCGCGCCGCACGATATCGTGGTCGTCGGCAATGAAGATCCTCTTATTTTTCATCCGGATTTCAAACGGTGGGGGTATCGGACGGAGCGCGAGAGAGCGCGGCACGAATGGCGCAAAACAACGACTCCCAGCCACAAGGTTTGGTCAACCGCGTGCCAATCTTCGTTTGCCTCAATTCGTCGAGTTGTTTCTTCGTGCTCAAGCCGGTGGATATCTGGAAAGACCAAAACCTATGGGGTTTCGCGCTCTCAGCAATTTTGGGAACCCCGTGTTTTTCACCATGGGTAACTACTGAGCATGGATCGATCGCGCGGTGCAAAGGATTCGAGGCGAGCGCTTTAGCGGGACGGCGGACATTCCTGTCCGCCTGCCGTGCTGGAAAGTCCGCCAGCCGGTGCGGCGTCGTAGAGGATCGACTCACCGTTCCGACGCCTGCCGTCCTCCGGGCTCTTAAGGATGTATGCTCAGCAGTTCGCGAAGGGCTCTCCGTTGCGAATCATACGATCCCAATATTCCTTTTCTTTCTCCACCAACCGGTGAGGTGGGCGTAAGAAAAAGGAAATGAACCTGGCCGCGCAGGCCATCCCTCCCTATTCGTCCCACCGTTCCGACCTCCCGACCCCATGATTCCCTCCTGGCCCGCGGCCTGGAGCCGCTCATCGCCATCCTCTGGACGCTTTTCGTCGTCATTTCGGGGATTGTCGCCGCGGTTTGGACGCTGGGTTTGGGCGAAGGGTCGATCAACAAGGCCGTTTCCAATCCGGACCTCCGCGCGGCGTTGGCGTGGATGCTCGCCCATCTCGAATTCACCTGGATCACACTCGCCGCGGTCAATGTCTATGGCAGCCTCGTGGCCGCCGTGGGTCTCGCCGCGGGCCGGCGCTGGGCTTTGCTCATTCTCGGCGCAGTCATCGCGCTGGCCTGGCTGAGCGTGGCCACCGGGCTCCCGTTGGGGCGCATTCGTTACGGGACGGCCCTCGGCTTGAAGCTGGGTCCAGTTCCGCTCGGCCTACCTTTACTCTGGTTTACGGTGATCATCGGGGCTCGGGAAATCATTCTACGTTTTCGCCCGCGGTGGGGCCAGTGGCCGCTGGCCGCTTCGGTCGGCGCTCTCGCCGTGCTCACGGATGTGAATCTCGAATCGCCCGCCGCCAAACTGCGCGGCTTTTGGTTTTGGAGTACGCTTTCCCCGGATCTGCCCCCGGTTTTCGATTTTCCTCTTGCGGGAAGCCTCGCTTGGGGCGTTCTCGCCGCCCTTATCACCCTGAACCTGAGGGAATCCGATGTGGTGACGTCCGCCCGGAAGCGACCATGGCAACCGATGGTAACGCTGGCGATTTTCGAAGCGGTGTTCATGGCGGCAAACGTCACTTATCGTCTGAGCCATTAGAATTATTACAAAATTATCACCAAGAAAGTTCGCGAGGCTATGTTATAAGGGGCAATTATGAAATCGGCACTCATTCAGTTCATCAAGCGCGCCTTCAGCCGCGAACCGGAACTCCATCCGGTCGAACGCGGCCTGGCGCGGCGCTGGATCAAACAGCGCCTTCTCGCCGTTTTCCCCGAACTACGCAACAACCCTGCCGCCCTGGAGCGTGCCTACCGGACCCTTGGTCTGGAGGCACGGTCCGGCACCGAAGCCGGCAAGGAGCAAACCATCTACGAAATGAGCATCCCCGGCGAGCGGTGATTCCCCTGGAGGGGCGCTTTGAATGCGCCCGGGCGGTTTGAGAATCATGCTGGTCCGGTTCCTCGACAGAGAGGAGCTTCCGCCGTCGAAAGCGCTGCGGGATGGGAGTCTTTTTCTGATTCCTCTTTCCACTGTCCCCGCGGGTGCGGGCGGAACAAGAGAGCCCGCCCCACCAAACCGTTAAAACGGAATATCGTCGCCGCCGGCGTCGAGATCCGGGTCCGCGGGCGGTTTCCGCTGCGGCGGCGGTGCCGCCTTCTTGAACCCGCCCCCGCCGGCCGGCGGACCTTCCTGGGATTCGCCTCCACCCCCACCTCCCTGACCACCACCACCACCACCCTCGCGACTGCCGAGAAGTTGGATATTGTCAGCGACGACCTTTAGCTTCGAGCGTTTCTGGTTGGTCTGCTTGTCCTCCCATTGATCGAGTTGCAAACGGCCTTCGACGAACAGCGGGCGGCCCTTTTTGCAATATTCGCCGACAATCTCGGCGGTGCGGCCCCAAAGGGTCACATCGATAAAGGTGACTTCCTCGCGCTTTTCGCCGCTCTCGGTGGTGTAGTTTCGATTCACAGCCAGACCGATGTCCGCGATCGCGGTCCCCTTCGGCGTGTATTTGATCTCGGGATCGCGGGTGAGATTCCCGATGAGCATGACTTTGTTGAGGCTGGCCATAAATAATCGCCGGTCGCTGGGTATCGCGCGGCCTTTAGGCAGTCTGCGCGGATTTCTTTGCCGGGAGCCGCTGATAGTGCTGGCGATAAACGTCTTCGTCCAGCGTGAAGCGGGCTCGCAGCTTGTCGACGGCCGTCGGGGGCGCATCGAAGATGAAGTTCACGTAAAAGCCGCTGTCGAGCGGCCCGGCCGCGTAGCTGAATTGCCGGCGGTCCATTTTCTGGACCTGCTCGATCGTGGCGCCTTCTTTTTTGAATTCGCCTTCGAGGCGTTCGATTAGGTCTTTCGCGCCGTCTTCATTGCCTCTCACATTGAGGATCAGGAGTCCTTCGTATCGGTTGGTGTTGCTCATGCGGATTTTCTCGTTGGGGTTTTGGGTATTTTCTTAATCTTAATCGTTAATCGTTAATCGTTCATCCTTGATCCAGCGTCAGATGGAGAGCTGGAGATGAAGGATTCAGGAGTTTTAGTTGTAAGCGTTCATCGCGGCTTCGAGGCCATGGGTCTGGGCGCAATCGATGGCCTGCAGCGCACGGTCGAGACTCTGCTCCACGGCGGGCCGTTCTTCCAAGGTAAAACGGCCCAGGACATGATCCACGGCGTCGCCTTCGGCCGAGCCAATGCCGATGCGCAAGCGCGGAACGGCCAGGGTGCCGAAATGCTCGATCACCGACTCGAGGCCATGGTGCCCGCCGGCCGAACCGCTGGCGCGCAACCGGAGCTTCCCGAGCGGCAGGGCCAGATCGTCGAGGACCACGAGCACCTGGGCGGGCTCCATCTTGTAGAACTGGCTGAGCGGGCGCACGGCCTGGCCACTGAGATTCATATAGGTGAGCGGTTTGCACAGGAGCAGGCTTCCGGCACGGGCCAGTTCGGCCGGCCAGCTTTTCTCGGCGCGAAATTCGACGCGCTCGCGCGCCGCGAGGCGATCGAGAAGAAGAAAACCGACGTTGTGGCGCGTCTCGCGATACTCGCGGCCGGGATTGCCCAGCCCCACGAGGAGCCGGAAGCCGGGTTCGGATGGCATTTGGACACGCGCCGCAGGTGCTGGCTATTTCTTGTCGGCCGGCTTCGCGGGCGCCCCGCCTTTCGCGGGAGCGGCCGCACCCGCGGCGGCGGGCTCTTCCTTCTTCTCTTTGAGGACTTCGGGCTCCGCCGCTTCCACCGCCGCCACCGGTTCGGCTTCCACGGTCGGGGCCGCGACACGCACCACGGTGAGATCGCCATCCGCGCGGGCGGTCACGCCGGCCGGGAACTGGATGTCCTTGACGTGGATGCCTTCACCGACATTGAGGGCGGAAACATCGATGGTAATGAGATCCGGCAGGTCCTTGGGCAGGCACTCGACCTCGATGGCGTGCACGGAAATTTCCAGGATACCGCCAAAGTTCTTGACGCCCGAGGCTTCACCGATGGTCTCGACAGGAATCTCGGCGTGGAGCATTTCGTCGGCCTTCACCGCGTGAAAATCCACATGCAGGACGTCTCCCCGGAGCGGATCGTGCTGGACTTCCTGCACCAGCGCGAGGCGTTTGGTCGTACCCCCGTCTTCGGCGATCTCGAGGTCGACCAGGAAATGCTCGCTGGTCGCGCGCGCCAGAACATTGCTCATTTCGCGGGCGCTGAGCGAGAGATTGATCGGCTTGTCCTTGCCGCCGTAGACGACGGCCGGAATGAGGCCTTGTTGCTTGATTTTGTTGACCGCGGAGCGACCGATTTCCAGTCGTGTCCGCGCGGTGAGTTTTTGTTGTTTGGCCATAGAGGTTTTAGACTTTTTCGTGGTCGCTGATTTTGAACAAAGAAGAAACCGATTCGTCGTCGTGAATGCGGACGATGGCTTCGCCGAGCAACTCGGCGATGCAGAGCGTGGTAATGGGAAAGCCATCCCCCGAACGCATGGGGACGCTGTTGGTCGTGATGAGCTCGGAAACCCTGGACTTTTTCAGGCGCTCGATGGCGAGATCCGAAAGGACCGCGTGCGAGACGCCCGCGATGATCCGGGTGGCGCCGCGCTCGTGGAGAATGCCGGCGGCGCTGCACAGAGTGCCGGCGGTCTCGGTCAGATCGTCCACGATGATGACGTCGCGCCCTTCGACTTCGCCGATGACATTCAAAGCTTCGATTTCGGTGGCGCTCTTGCGGCGCTTGGCGACGATGGCCAGGCCGGCGCCAAGCGCCTGGGAGTAGGCGTCCGCCATTTTCAATCCGCCGACATCCGGTGAAACCACGACGGGGTTGGCAAATCTCTTGTCGCGCAAGTAACGGATGAGCACCGGGGCGGCAAAAAGATGGTCGACCGGGATGTCAAAAAAACCGGCCACCTGCTGCGCATGCAGGTCCACCGTGAGGACTCGATCCACCCCCGCGGCGGTGAGAAGGTTCGCGACGAGCTTGGCCGTGATCGGCACCCGCGGCTGGTCCTTGCGGTCCTGCCGCGCGTACCCAAAAAACGGAATCACCGCCGTGATTCGCGCCGCGCTGGCCCGCTTCGCCGCGTCGACCATGATGAGCAATTCCATCAGATTCTGGTTCGTCGGCGGACAGGTCGGCTGCACCAGGAAGACATCGCGCCCGCGAATGTTCTCGTTGATCTTCACGAAGGTCTCGCCATCGGGGAAGGTATCCACCGTGGCGTCCCCCAGCGGCACCCCGATGAAGGCGCAGATGCGCTGGGCGAGCTGGCGGTGCGCCGAGCCGCAAAAGATCTTCATTTTGGTTTGCGAGCGGAACATGCTGGGAAAATGGGGAGGGCGACTGTAGAGCGGGGCGTCGGAAAGACAAACGGAAAGTGCGGAGAATCTGCCGACCATCCCGGAGACGGGCGGAAAAGCAGGGACGGGTCGCCTTGCGCGGATTTCCGGCTTGGGCAGGGCGCGGCCTTTCCCGGCCTTTTGGGCAGCCTCCCAAGCCCGCGAATCCAGCCCCCCCCGAATGTCCGGAAGCAGGGAGGTTCCGGAATCCAGACCGCCATTTTCGGAGGAAAAGCCTCAGAGAGGCCTTCTTGCATTGAAATGACGCTACAAAAAATCTCTTTACATCGCCGACAGATTCCTTACAAATCCCGTTCAAAGCGCGCCTCCCCTGGCGCTAGACCAAACCAACCAACAAGGAAAACACAAAGCACCATGAAAAAGATCACATTGCCCTTGATCGCCTGCCTCGCCCTCGCATCCAGCGCGTTTGCAGGTCAGGAAGTCAAGGAGACCAAGGAAACAGTACCCGCAGAACCCTGCTTTCAAGACCAGGAATTCCAAGTCGACGCCTTCGGCGCTTGGGAATACAGAGGCAACCACGAATTCGGCTTCGATACCAACAAGCCCGTAGGCGGCTTTGGCGGCGGTCTCGGCGCCAATTATTTCTTCATGCGCTACCTGGGCGTCGGCGTGGATTCTGACGTCACTTCGACCAGCCATGGCCTGTGGAACTTCACCGGCAGCCTCATCGCCCGGTACCCGATCGAAGCAGGCCATCTCTGCCTCGCCCCGTATATCCTGGGCGGCGGCGGTTTCCAGACCGACGGCGTGAACGCCGGCACCTGGCACGTCGGTGGCGGCCTGGAGTGGCGCGCCACGCGCCACATCGGGATCTACGGCGAAGGCCGTTACACTTGGGCTGGTGACCACGTCGAAGACAACGTCCGCGTCGAACTCGGCGTTCGCTTCGTCTTCTAAGCAACAGCAGACCCATATTTCAAAACGCCGGGATGGAAACATCCCGGCGTTTTGCGTTTGGAAGGCGTCTCGAAAACCGGCGAGCGTAGCGTTGCACGCCACGGGTAGCGATCCGCGCCACGCGAGTCATCCCGGTTTTTCGGACGTCGTCCTAGCTTTTTACCCAACGCGCCAGTGCCTTCGCCACGGCATCATTCCAGGCCACTCGGAACTCGTTTCCGGCCAGCATGCGCAGCCGGCGGCCCTCGGCATCGATAAAGCGGAACTCCAGTCTCCGCGAACCGGGAAAGCGCTGCACGACGTCACGCACCTCCAGCAGATCCCCTTCGGTCGTCCGGTCGCGCTCAAAAGACAGGACCACTGGCTTCTCCGTCGGGGCGGGCTTCTTGACGGGTTTGATTTCGTTTGCTCTCAGCCTGGGTGACTCCTCGCGCCGGTCCAATTGTCCGGTCATGGACACCACGTTGCCTTGCACCAGATGCGCCTGGCTTTTGGTGAAGGTTTCGCTCCAAATCATCACCTCCAGCGAAGCCGTCAGGTCTTCCAAAATGACGACCGCGAACGGTTTGTTTTCCTTCTTCGTGAACTTCTTCTCCACAGAGGTCAGGGTGCCGGCAATGGTCACCGTGCTTTTGTCTTCCTCCTCGCCGAGGCTGGCAATCGGGACGAATTTCTCCAGGGCCGCACGATAGTCATCCAGCGGATGGCCGGTCACATAAAAACCGAGCAGTTCCTTCTCGAAGCCGAGCTTTTCCGCGGAACTCCACGGGGCCACCTGGGGCGCGCCAGACTTCCCCCCTTTGGAGGCTGCTCCCGCCACTGAGAAATCGTCGAACATGGAAAACTGCCCCGCCGCGCGGTCCCGGTGCGCACTCGAGGCCGCGGCCAGCGCCCCTTCGATCTCCGAGAAAAGCTGAGCCCGGTCAAAGCCCGTCCAGTCAAAGGCCCCGCATTTGACGAGGCATTCCAAGGCTTTCTTGTTCATTTTCCGCAGGTCGATCCGCCCGCAGAAATCTTCGAGGGATTGAAACGACCCTTTGGCGTCGCGTTCCACAATTGCCGCCGCCACCGCCGTCTCGCCCACGTTCTTGATCGCCGCCAGTCCGTAGCGGATCGCACCGACGTGAATCTTCTCGACCGGCGCCGGCGCTTCTTCGCTCGCTGCTCCGTTCGCTGTCGCCCCATTCGTCACTGGGCCGCTTTGCAGGTCCTCGAACCGCACCCCCTCCTCCTCGACCGTCCCCGCTTCCACCGGCGCCACGGCGGCGACCTTGCGCCGGGCGGCTTTCGCCGCGGCCACCCCTTCGAGGCTGACTTCCTCCGGCGTGAATTTCAGGCCGCTCCTGTTCACATCGGGCGGCAGAATCGTGATGCCCATCCGCTCGCATTCGCCGACGAAGATGCTGATCTTGTCGGTGTTGGAGACTTCATTGCTCATCACCGCGGCCATGAATTCGACCGGGAAATTCGCCTTCAGGTACGCGGTCTGGTAGCTGATCCAGGCATAGGCGGCGGAGTGCGACCGGTTGAACCCATAACCGGCAAACTTTTCCAGCGTGTCGAAAACTTCGTTGGCGGTCTCTTCCTTGACGCCGTGCAGCCTGGCGCAGCCCTCGCAGAACTTGATGCGCTCTTTGGCCATCTTCTCCTTGTCCTTCTTGCCCATCGCGCGCCGCAGGAGGTCGGCGCCGCCGAGGGTGTAGCCGGCCATGACCTGCGCCGCCTGCATGACCTGCTCCTGGTAAATGAGCACGCCGTAAGTCTCTTTCGTGACCTCTTCGAGCAACTTGTGCGGGGGTTTCACCCGGGCCAGGCCCTTCTTGCGCTTCACGAAATCGGGGATCAGGTCCATCGGGCCCGGCCGATAGAGCGCGATCAGCGCATTCAAGTCCTCAATGTGCCGGATGTCGAACTGCCGGGCCCAGCCGGTCATGCCGCCGGATTCCAATTGGAAGATCGCGATGGTCTCGGCCTTGTTCAGCAAATCGAAGGTCGCCTGGTCGTCCAGCGGGATGCGGTCGATGTCGAAACCGGGGGTGTGCCGGTGGATCAGCACGACGGCATCGGTAATGACCGTGAGCGTCTTTAGCCCCAGGAAATCGCACTTCAGCATGCCCACGTCGCCCAACGGTCCCATCGCATACTGCGAGACGATCGAGCGGTCATTGGCGCGGGTCAGCGGAATGTAGTCGGACAAGTCGCGGTCGCCGATCACCACGCCCGCCGCGTGCACCCCCACGCCGCGCGTCAACCCCTCGAGCTTTGTCGCGATATCCCAAAGCTGCGCCGTCGCCGGCTCGGTCTCGACCGCTTTCTTCAGCTCCGGGTTCTTGTCGATGGCCCCGGCGACGTGCTCCACAGCGCCGGTGTCCTTGTTCGTCTTGTCAAAGCCCGCCAGGGAGATGCCCAGTTCGTTGGGAACCATTTTCGCGATGCGATCCCCGTCGCCATAGCTCCACCCCTGCACCCGGGCGACGTCGCGCACCACGGATTTCGCACCGAGCGTGCCAAAGGTAATGATCTGTGCGACCGCGCGCTCGCCGTACTTCTGGCGCACGTACTCGATCACCTCACCGCGCCGGTTCACGCAAAAGTCCACGTCGATATCCGGCGGGCTGACCCGCTCCGGATTGAGGAAGCGCTCAAAGAGCAATTTGAATTTCAGCGGGTCGATGTCCGTGATTCCCATGGCGTAGGCGATCATCGAACCGGCCGCCGAACCACGACCCGGCCCGACCGGAATGCCGTGTTCCTTGGCCCAGTGGATGAAATCCCAGACGATGAGGAAGTAATTCACGAAACCCTGCGTCTCGAGCACATTGATCTCGAGATCGAAGCGTTTCCGCACCGCCTCGGAGTCCGCATCCGCGCCGTAGCGCACCCGCAAGCCGGCTTCGGCAATCTCACGCAAATACTGGTTCTGCGTCCGGCCCGCGGGCGGTGTGTATTTCGGGTACTTGGGCGATTGATCGATGGTGATGTGGCACCGCTCGGCGATGGCCAGGGTATTGTCGCAGGCCTCGGGCATCTCGGCGAAGAGCGCGCGCATTTCCGCCGGCGACTTGAAATAGACCTCCTCGACGTAGTGCATGCGCCGCTCGTCGGCGATGCTTTTCCCGGTGCCGATGCAGATCAGCGCATCGTGCGCCGCGTGATCCGCACGGTTCAAAAAATGCACGTCGTTGGCCGCCACCATGGCGAGCCCGAAATCCCGCGCCAGCTTGGGCAGCACTTTGTTGCACTTGAGCTGGGCTTCCAGGCCGTGGTTGTGCAACTCGAGATAGAAATTTTCCGCACCGAGGATGTCGCGATAGGCGCCCGTCAGCTCCTTCGCCTTGGGGAGATTGTCCTCGAGAATGGCGGAGTTGATCTCCCCCTTGAGACAGCCGCTCAAGCCGATCAAGCCCGTGGCGTACTGCGCGAGCAATTCCTTGTCGATCCGCGGCTTGTCGTAGTAGGTGCCATCGAGGTGCGCGATCGACACCAGCTTCACCAGGTTTCGGTACCCCTCGCCGTCCCGCGCGAGGAGGGTGAAATGATACGCCGACTCCCGCTGCGTCGACCCGCCCCGCTTCGTATGCGAGTCCGGCGCCACATACACCTCGCACCCGATGATCGGGTTCACCCCGGCTTTGCGGCCCTCCTCGTAAAACTCGATCGCACCATACAAGTTCCCATGGTCCGTGATGGCCAGCGCCGGCATGTCGTATTCCTTCGCCTTCTTCATGGCGTGCGCGATCCGCACCGCGCCATCGAGCGTCGAGTACTCGGTATGGCAGTGCAGGTGAACGAACGAATCAGCGGGCATGAGGGAAAGATAGGCGGCTAACGCCGAACATCCAACACCCAACATCTCCGCCCAAGGCGGATCAGCCTCCGGCTGACAACATTCAACATCCAACACCCAACACCCAATGGTTTACTGCGGGCATCCGATCCGGGGCGTGCTGGTCAACTGTTCGGCGCACAATTCGGAATTTGCGGCGCGGAAGCCGGGTAGGGCGCATCGGCCCCAATGCGCCGGACGAATGGGGCCATTCGTTCCTACCTCACGTGGATGCTCGAGACCGCCCATTGGGATATCGCACGGCAACATTTCGGAAAGGCGGTGGAAATTGGATGTTGGATGTTGGGTGTTGGATGTTGGATGTTGCGTCCCGCGAATGCGGGACGTCCCTATTGGATGTTCGGCGAAGCCGCACCATGAGCCTGCCTGAAACCCGTCTCACGATCCTCCGCCAGGATGCCGTTGCCGAGACCCGGACCTTCCTCCCGGGAACCTACGTCATTGGGCGCGGCGCGGAGGCCGATATCCGGATTGAGACACCGCTCATTTCGCGCACCCATGCCCGGCTCACCATCCAGGAACGCGAATGCCTCATTGAGGATCTCGGCAGTTCCAACGGCACCTTCATCGATGGCGAGCGCATCGGCACGGTGACCGTCCTGCGGCCGGAACAACGGATCATGCTCGGCCCGAGCGTGACTCTCGAAGTCAGCCAGCTCCCCGATCCGGCGCCGGCGCTTTCCATCGCTTCCCGTCGTGCGGCGTTGCGCAAGCTCCTGCCGCCCGAATTCCTTCGCGAAAGGAAATACGAAATCGGCAACGTCATCGCCCAGGGCGGCATGGGAGCCGTTATCGATGCCCGCGAAGTGACCATCCAGCGCAACGTCGCGATGAAAGTGATGCTCGACAGCGACACGCCCGACGAAGTCAAGCGCTTCATCGCCGAGGCCAAGATTACCGGGCAGCTCGAGCACCCCAACATTGTCCCCGTGCACGAACTCGGCGTCGACGACAAGGAGCGGGTCTATTACACCATGAAGTACGTGCGCGGCACCACGCTGCGCCATGTGCTCGATGATCTCTTCACCCGCCAGCCCGCAGCCCTGGCGAAGTACCCCCTCGGCCAGCTCCTCACCATCTTCCAGAAAGTCTGCGACGCCGTTGCTTTCGCCCACAGCAAGGGCGTCATCCATCGCGACCTGAAACCGGAGAACTTCATGCTCGGCGATTACGGCGAAGTGCTCGTCATGGACTGGGGCCTCGCCAAGGTGCTCGATCCCACGGCCCATTCGGCCGCCGGCCACGAGGGCCATTCCATCATCCGCACCGGCTTGCGCGCCGAACTCCACGCCTCGGAAAAGGAGAGCGGGAACGTTCTCGGCACTCCGCAATATATGGCTCCCGAGCAGGCCTACGGCCAGCACGACGCCTTCGACGCGCGCACCGATGTCTATGCGCTCGGCGCCATCCTTCACCATCTCCTCACGCTTTGCTATCCGGTCGACGGCGAGAATGCCCAGGCCATCCTCAGCAAGGTCGCGGTCGGTGATTTTGCCCCGGCCCGCGACGCCACCGCCGGGTCGGTCCGGCTTCCGCATTTGCCTCACGGCAAAGTGCCCGAGGCCCTTTCCGCCGTGGCCTCAAAGGCCATGGCCAATAGTGCCGCCAACCGCTACCAGACCGTCCGCGAATTACAGGCGGATATCGAGGCCTATCAGGCCGGCTTTGCCACCCGGGCGGAAAACGCCGGCGCCGTGAAGCAGACGCTCCTGCTCTTAAAACGCCAGCGCTTCGTTGCCGGGGCCCTGCTCGCGGGCGTGCTGCTTCTCGTCATCTTCACCGGCCAATTGATTCGGGAGCGACGCGAGACGGCGGAAACGCTGCTGCGCCTCCAGGCCGCCGCACCCGCGCTCGCCGAGCAGGCGCGCACGTACCTCACCCACGGCCAGACCCGCGAAGCTGTGGAGAAGATTTCTTTTGCCGCCGACCTGGCGCCGAAGAACGCGGAGTACGCCCGCCTCCTCGGGGATGCCCTCACGGCCGACCTCCAGCTCTCAGCCGCCGCAAGCGCCTATCGCCGCGCCCTCGCGCTGAAGACGGATGACGCCTTCTCCCAAGCCAGCCTCACCCTGCTCGACCGGCTCCTGGCCAGTCATCCCGATGGCACCGGCCTGACTAAAGCAAGCTTCCAGGAACTGGCCACCCTCGCCCAGGAACAGGGCCGGCCTGAGGCAGGCATCTTTCGCACCCTCGCGGCGACGACAAGGTAGTGCTTGGTTCTCAGTGCTCAGTTCTCAGTTCTCAGTGAGGGCTTCGCCACCGAAGACCAGAAACCAGAAACCAGAAACCAGAGCCGAGGCATTGCGAGATGCCCTCTAGGAACTGAGCACTGAGCACTGAGCACTAAGCACTTGGCCATAGGGGCGGACGGCGAAGCCGCGTCACTCCCCCGCTCGATGCACGACCACTCCCGGCACCGCGCGTTGCAGTTTGGCCTCCGTATCCGGCAGCGCGTCCTTGCCAATATTCACCGTCTTCAACTCCTTGCAGCGCCCAAACGACTTCAACGCCGCATCGCTCAGCGGCGGCGTGTCGAGGCTCAATTCCGCGAGATGCGGCAATTTGGCGAGCGTGGCCACGCCGGAATCGCCCAGGTTCGCCGCGGGGATGGCCAGGGTGGCGAGAGCGTCGCAGTGGGCCAACTGGGCGACGATCTCGTCCGTCACCCCGGCGCCCCCGAGGCGCAGCGTTTGCAGGCTGCGCAGCCGGGCCAGAATCGCCGCACCCGACGCGCTGAAACCGGAGGCCGCCAGCTTCACGTCGAGTTCCTCCAGCTTCGGGAACGCGTGCTCCATATTCTTGAGGACTCCATCGTCCACGCCTCCCGCATCGCTGAGATTCAGCCCGGTCATTGGCAAACGCATCGGCCAGGAGGCAAACGCCGCGCCCGTAACCCCCGAGCCTTCCAGACCGAGCGAGCGCAGCCTGGTCAGCGCGCTCAGCGGAGCGATGTCGCCATCCTTGAGCACGCTGCCGGGCAGGGTGATGACTTCCAGGTTTTTGCAGCGCCCGAGATTTTCCATCATTCCGGAGAGAATCGTAAAACCGGCGGCGTAGATTTGCTTGAGCCCGCGGCAGTCCGCGAGATGGGCAAAGCCCGGCGAACCGAGCTTGTCGAGTTCGTTCAATTCCAGTTCCTCGAGCGCCGGCATTTTGCTGAGATTGGCCAGCCCGTCGTCGCTCACCGGCTGGGCGACCAGGTGCAGGCTCTTGAGTTTGCGGCACTGCGCAATCGTCTTCAGCGCTTCGTCCGTCGTGCCCGTGTTGCCCAGCCACAATTCGCGCAGCTCGGGAAGCGCCGGCAGCAAATTGTAACTCCCCGCCGTGATTTTCGCGCCGTCGAGGGTGAGCGTCTGCAGGGCGCGAAAGGAACGCAATTTCTCGAGCACGGCGTCAGTCACGTTCTCGCCGCTCATGGCCAGTTCGGGCAGATCGCTCAGCGAATCGAGAATCGCATAATCGGCGGCAACGAGCGGTGTTTGATCGGGCCGTAGGGCGCGCAGTTCGACCCTTGAGAACGCAAACTTCGCGTCACCCATTTGGGTCGCGGAGTGGACCTCGACGACATCACCCTTGCCCGGCTTCACCCAGACACCGGCGCCGAGAGCCAGCAGTTTTTCGAGGATTTGCGGCGGAGACAGTCGGATCGGCGCTGCCGTTCCCCCGGGCGCAGGCGTGGCGGTCGCGGCGGCCACCACCGGCGGCTGCAACCACGCCGTGCGGAGTTGGTCGCGCTCCTTTTGCAACTCCGCCGCTTCGTTGGTGCGGTTGCGGTCCACCAGCGCCGCCTGGCTCCTGGAAAGCACGGCGTCACACTGCGCAAAAAGGGCGCGGGCCCGGTCGAAGCGCTGCTTGTCCAGTCGGGCGAATTGCTCCCGATAACTCCGCCGGAGCGATTTCAAGGCGCCTGGCGCGCCCGGGTCGTCCGTGGCCGGCAGATTTCCACCCGAGGCCAGGTTCTGGCGTTCGGCGGTCCAGACCGCCATTTCCTCACTTCGGCCCGCTTGGGTAGCCGCGGCCAGCGGGGTGCCCAGGGACGCCAGATACTGCCGGCGCAACTCGGCGACACCTTTTTCAAACGGCCCGGCGACATCGCGCTGATAAGTCGCCTGCCATTTCGCGTCCGACGCAGCGAGCCATTTCACGGTGTCGGATTGCGCACCCGCGGGCGCCTGGCCGGCCACCGGCCCCGCGGCGGCCAGCGCCAGCAGCCCCAGGAGCAGCAGCCACCAGCAACCGCGCGTTGAAAAAAGACGTTCCGGCATGGCCGCAGACTCTACAAAAAAGCGCGCTCCCTGGCGAGCGCGGAGTGCGCCCGCGGTTCCAGTTCTCAGTGCTCAGTTCTCAGTGCTCAGTTCTCAGTGCTCAGTCTTGCACGCCTCCCTCGGAACGCGCCCTGGTTTCTGGTTTCTGGTTTCTGGTCTTCCGCAAGCGGAGCGCTTACTGAGGACTGAGCACTGAGCACTGAGCACTTCCCCGGCGGCGAAGCCGCCTCAGCCCTCCGGCCGGTGCACCACCAGCCCCGGCACGGCACTTTGCAGCTTGGACTCCGTATCCGGCAGCGCATCCTTGCCGATATTCACGGTTTTCAGCTCCTTGCAGCGGGCGAACGATTTCACCGCCGCGTCGGTGATCGGCGGCATATCGAGACTCAACTCCGTGAGATGCGACAACCGCCCGAGCGCCGCCGCACCCGCGTCCGTCAGTTGCGCCAGCGGAATGTCCAGGTTGGTAATATTGGCGTCATGCGTGAGTTCGTCGGCCACCTCATCGGTCACACCCGCGCCGTTGAGACGCACGACGCGCAAGGCCCGCATTCGCCCCAGCGCCGTGGCCCCGGCCTTGCCGAAACCCGTCGGAGCGATTTTCGCGTAGAGCGCCTGAAGCTGTGGAAACACTTTCCGGATGTCCTGACAGACGGTGTCATCAATGCCGGCCGCATTGTCGAGGTTCAGCGTCGTAAACTCCTTGTGCGTCCGCCACTGGGCAAAGACCACACCCGTGACCGGCGAATTGCTCAGGTCCAGCGTCCGCAACTTCGGAAGCTCGCCGAGCGAGGCCACCTCCGCGTCCTTCAAAAAACTGTTCGGCAGCGACACATCTTCGAGGCTCTTGCAATGGCCGAGATTCTCCACCATCCCCGAGAGAACGATGAACCCGCCCGCGGACACGCTCTTCAAGGAACGGCACTCCGCAAGATGCGCAAAGCCCTTGGAGGTGAGCTTGTCGAGTTCGCTCAATTGCAAGCTCTCCAATTCCTTGAGCTTCCCGAGGTCCGCCAGCGCCTCGTCCTCGAACGCCAGCGCGCCCAGGGACAAAATCTGCAGCTTGCGGCATTGGGTCACCGGGACCATCGCTTCGGCCGTCGCCCCGGTGTCGTAGATGTGCAGTTGGCGCAACGCCGGCAGCATGGGCAGCACGGCATATCCGGCCGAGGAAGGCCGGGCCCGGTTAAGAGTGAGGGCCTTCAGCGCCCGGAAAGGGCGCAGCTTCTCGAGCACGGAGTCCTTCACCGCCGGGCCGCTCAGCACGAGTTCCTCCACCTCGCTCAAGGAGTCGAGAATGTCGTAGTCGGCCGCGGTGAGCGGCGTTTGATCGGGCCGCTCGGGACGAAAGTAGACGCGCTCGAACGTGAATTTCCCTTCCACCGTCTGCGATTCCGACGCGATCGTCTGGACCGGGCCATTCTGCGGCTTGATCGCGACTTCCGCGCCGAGGGCGCGAAGCTTCTCGAGGATCTGTTGCCGGGTCAGCTTCGCCGCAGGCGCGTCGCCCGGCGCACCGGGCGGAGGCGGTGCCGGCGCGGCGGCGGCGACACCCGCCACCGGCAGCCAATCGGCGCGCAACTGGTCACGCTCCTTTTGCACGGTAGCGACTTCTGTGGGATGCGCCTGAAATTCCGCCTGCTTCTTCATCAGCATGTCATCATATCGCGCGAAGATTGTGCGGGCTCGCTCTTCGCGGTCCTTGTCCAGCCGGGCCAGTTCGCTGCGGTAGTTCCTGCGCAGGACCTTCAGCATCACTGGCGCATTCGCATCGTCCACCGGCAGAGCCGTGGGATCCGAGGAAATGCGATCGCGCTCGGCCAGCCAGGCCGCAGCGTCCTGGCTGGCGCCGCTGCGCGGGACCCGGGCCAGCGCACGATCCAGCGCCGCAAGGTACGCGGTGCGAACCGAAGCGACCCCTTTTTGATGCGGGCTCGCGACGTTCCTTTCGTACTCCGCCCGCGCTTGCGTATCAAACGCCGCCACCCAGCTTGCCGCGTCGGCCATGGGCGACGACGCCAGTGGTGCGGGCGTGCCCGCCGGCTCCGCGGCGCCGAGCGCCACGAGCGGAACCGCCAGTAAAATACACCGCCACCAGCGCGCCAGGCCGCCGGAGATTCCCGCGCGAATGAGCAAGGCCGAGACCACTGACCCGAGTCCTCGTTTGGTCACTTTATCCATGATTCCCGGGCCACGGGGCGAACGAGCGCCGTTCATCGCAGCAAGGAGCGCGCGCGCCGGACCGTTCGGTAAAAAGGAAGCGCAGGCCTGGGGGAAAGTGCCGGCATCCCATGCCTTTAAGACCTCCAGGCGCCACTGGGCAAGTGCGGAGTGGGCCCGCGCGGCCAGTAGTGAGTGCTCGGTGCTCAGTGCTCAGTGCTCAGTCCTCAGTAAGCGCTCCGCTTGCGGAAGAACAGAAACCAGAAACCAGAGCCGAGTCTGCGAGACGCCCATGGTCCCGCAGTCGCGGGAGGGGCAAACCACAAGGTCGTGCGCGTTCCGAGGGAGGCGTGCAAGACTGAGCACTGAGAACTGAGGACTGAGAACTTCCCCGGCGGCGAAGCCGCCCGCCCCCTACCACGCGCCTCGCATCGTCATCCACGCCAGGCCGATGACGATCAAGATCGCCACGATCATCCAAAGCCATTGCGTCCTGGTCTTCTTCGCGCCACCGCCGAGTTCCTTCACGGCGAACTTTCCGTAATCGAAATCCTCATCCGGCAGATTGAGCCCATCCAGATAACGATCCTCACTCCAGCCCGATTTCTCGCACGCGCCGCATTCCGGACACGCCTTGGCCTGGCGCGGCACGTCCGCGCCACAAACCGGACAAGAAAAGCTTAGTTGATCCATACTCGCGCCACCCTTCCGACGGACTCTGGGCCGGCTGTTGCGACCGTCAGCAAACGCCAGCGAGACGCTTGCGCCACGGTCAATTTGCAGCCGAAGGCCGATTTCATGGCCGGAAATGTCCCTACGGCTCAACCCGCCGTCAACGCCTTCGTCACCACCTCCGCCGTCTTCGCGAGGTCGGCCGAAGTATGCGCCAGCGAAAGAAACCCGGCCTCGAATTGCGACGGCGCGAAATACACGCCCGCCTCGAGACACGCATGGAAATAGCGCGCGAAAGCCGCCTTGTCCGAACGCTGCGCGTCCGCGAGATTCCAGACTTCGCCGTCGGTGAAATAGAGGCAGAACATCGAACCGATCCGCTGGAAAACATAGTTGCGCCCGGCCTGCTTCAAGGCTTCGCGCGTGCCCGCTTCAAATTCCGCGCCGAGTTCCTCGAGCTTCGCCCAGGCATCGACCCGCTCCATTTCGCGCAATTGCGCGAGCCCCGCCGCCATCGCCAGCGGATTGCCCGAAAGCGTTCCCGCCTGGTAAACCGGCCCGTCCGGCGAGAGTTGATCCATGATGTCCGCGCGTCCGCCAAACGCGCCCACCGGCAGGCCGCCCCCGATCACCTTGCCCAGCGCCGTGAGATCGGGCGGGATCCCGCAGCGTTCCTGGTACCCTCCGCGCGCGACCCGGAAACCGGTCATGACCTCGTCGAAAATGAGCACCACGCCGTACTCCGAGCATTGCTGGCGCAGCACCTCGAGGAACCCTTCGCGCGGCAGGTAGAGGCCCGCATTCGCCGGCACCGGCTCGACGATCACCGCCGCAAGCCGGCTGCCTTGCGCCATAAAAAGCGACATCAACGCGCTGGAGTTGTTGAAGGGAAGCGTGATCGTCAGGTTGGCCAGGGCCTGGGGCACGCCCGCGCTATCGGGCTGCCCATGGGTCAGCGCCCCGCTCCCGGCCTTCACCAGCAGCGAGTCCACGTGCCCGTGGTAGCACCCCTCGAATTTCACAATCAAGTCGCGTCCGGTAAATCCGCGCGCCAGCCGGATGCACGACATCGTCGCCTCGGTGCCGCTGTTGACCATGCGCACCTTCTCGACCGAAGGCACCCATTCGCAAAGGAGCCGCGCCATCTCGATTTCGTACGGATTGGGGATGCCAAAACTCACGCCTTTGGCCGCCGCCTCGCCGATGGCCTCGCGCACCACCCCGGGCGCGTGCCCCAGGATCGCCGGCCCCCACGTGCCCACGTAGTCGATCAATTCATTCCCGTCGACGTCCCAGATGCGCGCCCCCTCGGCACGCTCCACAAAAAACGGTTCCCCACCCACCCCCCGGAACGCCCGCACCGGCGAATTCACACCTCCCGGAATGTACCGGCAGGCCTCGGCGAAGGCACGGTGGGAATGGGAATGAGAGGTCATAGGGAAAAGGTAGCGGGCTGCGCCCGAACATCCATCATAGGCGGCTCCGCCGAACATCCAACACCCAACACCCAACATCCATTGGGCACCGCGGCGAACGCGAGACCTCATAGGCGAAACTCGAGCAAACTGAAGAATCGCATGAAGTGGTCTCTCGTGCCCAAGCTCCAGCTTGGGCACGCGTTTGTCCGCGAAGCTCCAGCTTCGTCAAGGCTCTGCGAGGAAGCAGAGCTTCCAAGGCCAGGCGCGTGGTGCCCAAGCTGGAGCTTGGGCACGAGGGCTTGGGTTTCCCCTCGTTGATCGCGCGGCGAAGTCTGGGGACATGCGGGGGGACCATTGGACCCGCCCGCAACGCTTCGCGTAGCGATGCGGGCGGGTGTTGGATGTTGGAAGCCGAGGCTTTGCGAGACGCCCATGGTGCAATGGGGGCAATTGCGGCGTAGCCGTCCTTCTCCCGCGGCTGCGGGAGAAGGAGATGTTGGATGTTGTCAGCCGGAGGCTGATCCGCCTTTAGCCTCTGGCTCTCCGCCCTCGGGCGTGCTAATCTATGCCCGTGAAATCCATCTCCCTGCTCGTCGCGGCGCTCCTCGTCGGCGCCGATGCCCTGGCCGGTTCGACCTCCGGGGCGGTCATTCGGGAGGCCGGCGCCATCTATCTCGAAGACCTGCTCATGCGCCCCGCGCATCTCGCCACGGTCGCCGATGCGCCCATCTACTACCACAGCGACATGCTCCGCTACCTGGGTACCCTTAAAAAGGGCCAGATCGTCGAACTCCAGGCCGTCGCGGACAATTCCTACCGCGTGCGCGGCGACGCGCAGCAAGGCCAGGTCGTCGGCTGGGTGGACCCCAAGTACCTCAATCCGCTCAAGAAGGATTTCCTCGACAATCTCCGGCAAAACGCCGCCCGCCTAGCCCAAGTCAAGGCCCTCATCGCCAAGAACGAAGTGGCCATCAATATGACCCCCGAGGAAGTGCAACTAGCCCTCGGCAAGCCGACCAAAAAAACCTCCAAGCTCGACGCCACCGGACGCGAGGACATCTGGGAATTCATCCGCTACGAGAGCGTTCCCCAGTCCACCGTCAGCCGCGACCAGTTCGGCAACCTTGTCAGCAGCGTCATCTACGTGAAAGTGCCAGCCGGAAAACTCGCCGTGACCTTCGCCAACAACCTGGTGAGCTCCCTCGAACAGACCCAGGCCAACCTCGCGGGCGGCGGCGGCGCGCAGGTCACGACCATTCCGGCGCCCTTCACGATCAATTATTGAGCGCCGCCTCCATCATCGGCCGTGGGATTCCCCCTCCCCCCTCCCCCCAGCTCGTCGTCCTCGCCTTTGCCGGACTCCCGGACGAAGTCGTTGACCAACTCAACGAGGTGGGTTGGCTTCTGCCCTTCGTCGCCGTCGTCGTTCCCGTCGGACTGATCGCCTCGCTCGCCTTCGCCAAGTTGAGTTACGTCGTCCTCGCCATCGCCCAGATGGCCGCCATCATCTTCGGGCTGCGCGCACTCAACGCCCATCTGCGCCGGGAGGGCTTCACGAATTACCAGGTCAGGATGACGCTCATCCCCTGCTACCTCGTGGCCTGTTTTCTGACCAACATTGCCGCCGTCATCAGCCTCGGCATCGTCCGCAAATTTTTGTAGTTTTTAACCACGGATTCCACTGATTGCACGGATGTCTGTGCTCCGGACGGTGGAACTCGGTTCGTTTCAGTTCGCGAATTCCGCCTCGCCGAACGCCAGCGAGACCCCCATGGTCCCGCAATCGCGCATCAGCATTAAATTAAAACGCAGAGCACGCAGAGACGCAGAGGATTCCCGGAAAAGGCGGCGTTACACCGGCCCTCGGGCGTCACCGAACCAAGCCGTCCTGACTAGACTCTCTGCGCCTCAGCGGTCTCTGCGTTTTAAAATCTTCAGTCTACCGGCTTATTTTAATGCGGAGGCGCAATCGCGGGAGCGGCAATCCGTGGTCAATAATGGCCCCTCAGCCAAAGTTGACTCGGCTTTGATCTTCGACTATTGCGGTGTCCCTCACGCGCACGGCGGGGTAGCCAAGTGGGAAGGCCGAGGTCTGCAAAACCTCTATGAGCGGGTTCGACTCCCGCCCCCGCCTCTCCCGACGGTCCGCATCGACCGGATAAAACCGACGCCTTTACTCTGAATGCGTCAAAATGCGTCGTTCGACCCACCGGTTTTATCCGGCGATCCCAAAGGAAATTCTGTCACATTCTGTTACGCCGCCGGCGCAAAGCTCGCCGCCCCGACAATCCGGTACGAGAACCCCGGCGAATCCCAATCATTCGGCAAATCCTGGATCGCCAAGCCCCCGGCCCAGTTCGCCGCCGCCCAGCACGTCAGATCGAGCGCGTGATTCGGGTACACCAGCATGTCCGGACCATTATCGATGAGCTGGCACACGACCGCCGTCCCTTCGCCATCCGCCTCGCGCCACACATGCACCGGCGTCAGCCACGGAATCTTCGGCCCCGTATCGCTCCACAATGCCTGGCAATGCCGCGTCTTTCATCGCGCTCGCGCCCACGTCTCAGTCGTGCCGAACCGGAAACCAGCGTGAAATATACGTCATACTACGTAGCGTTCGAATCTGTATCTCTGAACAGTGCGGCGGAGAAATGCATCGCCGCGGCAATTCCCGACCAGATCTCGGGCAGCATCAAAAAGCGGAAACAACAAACCACCGTGTTCAACGTCGGAATGAATTTCACCTCAACCCGCTGGACGAAGAAGCGGCAACGAAAGCACTTGTAGCGGGAGAGAAGAACGGCGTCGACTCCAAATCCACGCCCCAATTGAGCGCAAATGGCTCTAAAACGCTTCGGGCGGCCGAAGTCGGTGTGATCACTTTGGGCAGCGAAGTGCTCACACAGCCGGAGAACCTCGCGGAGTTGGGGAAGCTGTCAGGGAAGTGGATTGACCGGCTAAGGGAACGCAGGCCCATGCGGGAACTGATCCTGGACATGGACAGTTCGGGCAGTGAAACCCACGGGGAACAGGAAGGCAGCGCCTATAACGGGCATTTCGAGTGCACCTGCTACCATCCGCTTTTTTGCTTCAATCAGTTTGGCGATGTGGAGCAGGCCCTGCTGCGCGAGGGAAACGTGCATAGCGCGAAGGATTGGCGGGCGGTGATGGAACCGGTTGTGGCCCGCTATCTCGAACGGAATCTGATGCTCTATTTCCGTGCTGATGCCGCCTTTGCACAACCGGAACTCTATGAGTATCTGGAAAGCGAGAGCTACGGATATGCCATCCGGCTCCCGGCCAATGAAGTCTTGCAGCGGGAGATCGCGCCGCTGCTGACCCGTCCTGTGGGCCGTCCATCGAACGCGCCGGTGGTCTGGTATGCCGACTTTCTCTATCAGGCCCAGAGTTGGGATCGCGCCCGCCGCGTGGTGGCCAAGGTGGAATGGCACAAGGGTGAGTTGTTCCCTCGCGTGGGCTTCATCGTGACCAATCTCAGCCGACCGGCCAAACGGGTGGTGCGGTTCTACAACCAGCGGGGGACGGCGGAGCAGTGGATCAAGGAAGGCAAAAACGCCGTCAAATGGACGCGTTTATCCTGCCACGATTTCGTGGACAACCAGGTGCGTCTGCAACTGTTCGTGCTGGCATACAACATGGGCAACTTCCTGCGTCAGTCGGTGCTGCCTGCACCGGTGCGCCACTGGACTTTGACGACCTTGCGGGAGAAACTGATCAAGATCGGGGCGAAGGTTGTTCGCCATGCCCGGCAGGTGATCTTCCAGATGGCGGAGGTGGCAGTTCCACGGGAGTTGTTCAGCAACATCCTGCGGGCAATAGAGCGGCTGAGATTGGCAACCGCGCCGCCGGGATGAAGAAAGAGAACGCAGCAATTACAGCGGGCACCGTTTCTCACAGAGGAGGTGTCTTCTCACGCGGGACAAAAACCGCGCGCGGGGACCGAAACAGCATCGGAGCATCCCTTTGCCCGCGAAAAAAGAGTGCCGCCTTGAAAAATATGCTTGCCAGCCTTCTGAGTGAGGAAAAAATCCCGCACTAACACCCCAGCTCACCATGAACATGAACCCAAATGGGAAATCCCGGTTTCATCCCTTTTCGCCCCCTCTCTCCCCGGTGCCGCTTGACGCTCGGCCCGTCTCCGGCGCGGCGCGGTGAAAAGCAATTTCCTAGCAATCAATCAATCAATTATAAAGTACCGAATGGCTGACGAAAAAGAGAACGCGACGTATAGCGAGAAGTATATCTACATGTTCATGGATGCTGCGGGACGTGGTCTTCCCGTCGATGCAAGTAGTGTCGAGTTGACCGAGATGCAAATGCGTCACAACGCGTTTGAAGTCGAAATGACTGAAGCGGCTTTGGAAATGCTCGGGGAAACGCCTGCAATTAGTGACCCCAAAATTGTCGACGTAATCGAAGATGCGTTGCGACGAATTCGCTCCGGCGAAGAAATCAAATGCAAGACAACATACCCAGCTGCTGCGTTGGGTGTCCTGTGGGGGTGGCATATCGTGGAACATTTGAAATGGCAGTGGCGAGCTGTAAAAAAGGATTGGTGGGAGACTTTCGCGGTAGCCGACCCGGAGAATCGGTATGTTATCTTACCGGTGCAATTTATGCGGGGTGTCGCTGACAGCAGAGAGATCGAAAAGTGGCCACACGACATCATCGCCGACATCGAACAATCACACCTACCCACTTCGGAGCCTAATGATTTACTTCGAATATGCTGATGCGATCGCCCCCCCTCACTCCCCGGCGCTGGGCAGCGGCTAAGGCGCTACCAAGTCACCAAGACGTTTCGCTGAACCGAAGATTCGACTGCCCGCGCGAACGCGCTATTCGAAAACCGCCGGAGGCGGAATCTTGCAGGCAGAATGGGGGAATCCCACCAAAAGGGCGAGGTCAAGAGCATCGTTTCCAGCAGCATTGTCTTCTACCATTTCCCTTTCATCGCGTTTTATGCAGGGAAGGCCTACCTAAATTCCCACCGCGCTTTTAAGGAATATTTGATAAGGCAATGGCTACGCTGTCTGAGCCCGGAGGGGTTCATTTTCTTTTTCCGCATCTTCTTCCGTGTCTCCAGACCGAGGGAGCTAACGATGCAGCACTCGGCACCGCCGCTTCGGCTTTGCAGATCTGGGCGCCAACTTGCGAACGCCGCAACGAGGCGTGTCGAAACCGCCTGGCCCCCAGTTCGCGAAATTGCGGCAATCTCTCAATTCCGAAGCCGCCCATCGTCCGCAGGCTGAAGCGGCCGTTCCAAGGTACCCCGCGACGCCGCTTCCTCACTCCTCCTCATTTTCCCTCCGAACGTGAGCATCCAGAGTAAAGCTACGTAGAAACAGGTAGCGTTTGGCACTACACTTTAAGTCTGAATAATACGTCAAACCACGGCCACTGAAATGCTTCATCAGTATGGTAATTATGACGCATTCATCTAAATCCATCTCGGCCTTCACCCTCGTCGAGATCATGATCGTGGTGGCGATTATCGCTCTCCTCGCCGCGATCGCGGTCCCGAACTTCCTCCGGGCCCGCAAACGGGCGCAATCAACCCGCTGCCTCGAAGATCTCCGGATCATCAGCTCGGCCTGCGACCAGTACGCCATCGAAAACAACAAGACCACCGGCGCGACGGTGAACTGGACCGACGTCCAGAGCTACCTGAAGAACGGCTCGGTGCTCTACGTTTCCAACGGCACCGATCTCTTCGGCAACTTCTACGGCTCCACCGGGAGCTTTTCCGTGGACAACATGCCGAAGCTCAGCTCCACGACCTACAGCAAGCTCTCCGACGTCGCTCCGCTGACCTTCTGGTCGCCGTACTATCCGTGATTCGCCAACCAGCCTGATCCGGGGTTGGAAAACCCCGGCCGCCGGCCCGGCATCGTTCCGCGATGGCCGGCAATGCCACGCGTTGCCCGACATCGCCCTGGGTAAAGCAACCCCGTCTTTTTTTCCCGGTTCCGCTCAAAGATCCCCTTCTCCAATGGGCGGGCTTGGCTCGCTCACCCCTCCGCCCGACTGGCGACGCCTCTCCGCGATCAACTCTCAACTATCAACCTTCCCGAATGTCTGCTATGCTTCCTTCCAATGCCAAAGCCTCCACGCAGGACGGACGCAGATTATATTCGCTTTCCTCCCAACTACGTCTTCAAGTCGGTTCCGTATCAAAATTCGGGTGGTAATCTGTGGAAACTTGGATGGACGGTCGCCGCGGTCATCGGGCTGGCGGTGCTGATCTTTGTCGCGGGCTTTTGGATTGTCCATGCGGCCCTGGCGCAGTCCGGCGAAAACGATCTTCTCCAACTCACGACGGCGAACCATCCGGCGCCGTTGTTTTCCCCACAAGCTGCTGGTGTCTGACGCACCTCCGATTACCATTCGCGCATGCGTAAAACCTCCTCCTCCAAGAAACCTGCCCAGCAAGCCTGGACCACGGACCCAAAAGGCCACAACGTCACTTCAAAGAATGCGAGAGCGGCGGCCCATCGAGCCCCGGAACGACGGAACGGGAGCAAGGTTCGAGGACGGTAAGAGGGCGTCCAAAAAATTGGCAAAGCTCCACGGGACGCCTGGCTAGCGCTCCGGTGGCGGCAAACCGCCCCTCCCCGGGGTGCGGCTTCAGGAATTGATCAATAAGCCGGAGGCTTGGTGGGATCCTCGATATAAGGTGCTCCTCCCGTTCCTCTCATGGCAGCGGCCTCTGGATCTTCAGCACAGCCAGAGACCCAAAGTGTCACCAGAAGACTCGCAAGACCGGCGAGAAGGAATTTGATCGACGTTTTCATGGTTGACGGTGAATAGAAGGAAACCGTTCCAAGCGCAATCTTTAAGAGACTGGCCAGGAGCGATTGCGGATTCGAGACTCGGAAACCTCCGCGCAGAGGTTTGCCCCGAGCGCAAAACCGTCTACCATCCGCGATCTCCGAGGTCCGATCTCCGAACTCCGTCCTCGCTACTCCGAATTCCGAAGTCTCAAATCCCATCTTCGAACTCCGCACTGGGCTGACCTTTAAGATGAATACGAATCTCGAGAAAGCAGGCACTGGATCGGGGCGATCGTCCGTTTCAGCCCGGCAAACTCCTTCGGTTTCCTCCGTGCTTTTCGAGTCGTTCCGCGAGGTTCCTGAGGCTTGGTACGACGTCTGGGAGAGCGCCGATCTGGGAATGGACCCGAAGGTGCTGAGCGCCTTTCAGCGGACGCTCGCCGCTGACTTCCGCTGCTGGGGCGTCATCGTTTTCGATGCCTCGGGCGTGGCCATCGGCTGCGCGGCACTGTGCCTCTTTGCGATCGAGCTGATCGAGTCGGCGAACGCCGCGGTGGTGCGCGGGCGCGAGCGCCTGCGGCAAATCTGGCCGGGTTTGGGAAGGATGAAGGTGCTCTTTTGCGGATTGCCGGTGCCCGCGGGCTCGACGCATCTGCGCGTCCGGCCTGGCGCTCCGGTCGAGACGGTGGTCGCGGAGGTGGATCGCGTGCTGCGGCGCCTGGCCCGCGTCGTCAAAGGCAGGTTGATTGTTTTCAAGGAGATCGACGAGGCCTCGGCGGCGGTTTCGTCGGCACTTTCATCGCTTGGCTATGTGTGCGGGGCGATTCTGCCAGTCCATGCGCTGCACGGCTCTTTCGGGAGCTTCGCGGCGTACCGGGATGCCCTCAAAAGCCGGTACCGGTCGCAAATCCAGCGCTCGCAGAAGAAGCTGGCGGCGGCCGGATTCGAGGTCCTGTGTGGACGGGGCAGCGCCTTCGTGGCGGCGCACTTTGACGCGGGAGTGCATCGGCTCTACGTGGCGGTGCAGCAGCGGGCCGAGCAGAAACTGGAGCTGATGCCCGCGTCATTCTTCCAGGAGCTGGCGGCGGAACTGGGCGACGAAGCGTCGCTGACCTTGATTCGCCACGAGGGGCGGACCTGCGCCTTCACCTTCGGAGTCACCCGCGCCGGCACGCATTACAACATGTATTCCGGCTTGGATTACGCGTTGAACAATGACGGCGACCTTTATTTCAACCTGTTTTACCTCGACTTGGACCAGGCGTTCCGTGCCGGCGCCACGCGGGTGACGATGGGGCAGACCTCCAATACCTTCAAGTCGCGCCTGGGGACCAGCGCGCGGAAACTCTGGTTTTTTGCGCGGACACAGCCGTCGGCATTCCAGTGGATGTTGCGCCTGCTTGCGCCGATGTGCTTTCCGAAGGTGGGGCCGGTCGAACCGAATGACGTCTTCGCCTCGACTGCGAGCCGGCACTAAGCACGACGACGCAAACTCCGATCTCCGATCTCCGATCTCCCATCTCCCATCTCCCATCTCCGATCTCCGAACTCCGATCCCCGATCCCCGATCCCCGAATATGTCCGAACTCCTCGTCAGAGACCGCTGGTACGCACTGATCATCGCCGGGCCGAGCGGTTCGGGAAAGAGCGTGGTCGCCGAACATATCGGGCGCGAACTGAGCCTGCCGGTCATCGATGCCGACGACTACCACAGCCGCGCCGCGGTGGACCGCATGAAGAGCGGGACGGCGCTCACCGATGAATATCGCGAAAATTGGGCCGAGCGCATCCTCGGCGGAATGATCGCGTGGCGGCGGCGCGGGGAGAGCGTGATCATTGCCTGCTCGTGTCTGCGCCGCCGGACTCGGGAGCGCTTCCGCACCTACGTGCACGAAGCGCGGATCGTCGGCGGCCAGGTGCTGATCGCCTGGCTGGAGGTTTCCCCGGAGGTCCTGAGATCCCGGTTGCAGGATCGCGAGGCCCAGCACACGCATTTCTTTCCGGCTTCGTTGCTCGGCTCCCAGCTCGAGACCGCCGAACCTCCCGACCCGCAGCAGGAGCCGGGGGTGATCCGCGTCCCCGTGACCACGGAGACACCCGAACTGGTCGCGCGCCGGGTGTGGGAAGCGGCGCCGGCGTTGCATCCGTTTGTCCCGAGGGCCGGGGAGGCGGCGTAGGGTTCGGGGCCAGCGCGGAGGAAGGCGCGGACGATGGGATAAACGGACAATCAGACAATCGGACAATCGGACAATCGGACAGCCAGACGTTGGGACGATCGTCTGGGGTTTCGCGTTCGCTGGGAAGCTCCGACTGAGCACTGAGAACTAGGAACTGAGCACTCCAATCTTGGATGTTGCGGCGAAGCCGCGTCCCGTATTTCGTGGTTCCTGCCATGAAAGCTTTCGTTTCCTTGCTCGCCCTCGTTGTCGCCTTCCAGGCGCTCCCGGTTTCCGCCGAGCCGGACTACACCGGCCTCAACCAGGCGGTGACCAACTACTTCGCGGCGCTCGATGTCATCGTCAAAAAGCTGCCCTCCGTGGATAGCGCGGCGGGCACGGCGGAGATGATCAACGCATGGGCGCTGGCCAACGAGATTTTTGCCACTGCCGCCGAGGACTTCGCCGCGAAGAATCCCGAACTGCGAAGCCAGCCGCAGCCGCCGAAGGAATTGGCCGACGCCTTCGGCCGCTTGAACCGGCTCAAGACCGATTACCCGTCGCTGCCCAAGGGGTTGGGAGCCCTGGGAGAGCGTTTCAAGGACCACGTGGAGGTGCTCACGGCGCTGGAACGCTTCCAGAAATCGCTCATCCGCCTGCACGTGTCCGGTTCGTTGCAAAAGAATGAAACGCCGGCGCCGGCGCCAGGCGGGAAGTGAGTTCCCGGGATGCGCAGGGGAAGTTCTCAGTGCTCAGTCCTTAGTTCTCAGTAAACGCTCCGCCGTCGCAAGCCCGCCTTGTGCGGGCGAGGCGCGGCGAATAAATGACATCGACCCCGCGTCTCAACGCTGCACCGTGCCCGAAACTTAAAACCGGAAACCCGAAACCTGAAACCCCGGCAGCGGTGAAACCAGAGCCAAGGCTTTGTCCCGCAGCCGTGGGAGGGGCAAACCTTAAACCAGAAACCATCCCACGCCGAGTGTTGCAACCGACGTTGCCCACCACATAATCCTCCCCACGCATTCCGGCACCCCATGAAAAAGACCCTCCTCGCCCTGACCCTGACGATCCTCTCACCCTTGCTCTTCGCCCAGGCACCCGCCGCTGGGCCGGCCACCACCGAGGCCGGGAAATTGGCCCAAGCCCGTGAGGACGCCTATACCGCAGCTTTCAACCGGGCCGACCTGAAGGCCCTCGGCGACCTCTACGAAGAGGATGTCCAGTTCACCACAGACGATGGCGCGCTCATCTCCGGACGCCAGGCGGTGATCGACGGCCTCGCCAAATATTTCGCGAAGTCCAAGGGCGCCAAACTTGAAATCGCGGTCGAAGCCGCGCGCCTGCTCACTCCGGATGTTCTCGCGGAAAATGGGTTTTCCACGGTCGTCTCGGCCCAGGGCAATCGCGATGTCACGCGCTACGCGATGACCTACGTCAAAAAGGGCGATCACTGGCTCATTGCGCAGATCGACGAATCCGCGCCGCCGCCCGCTGACGCCGCGGCGCAGGCCCTCGGGGAACTGGCCTGGATGGTCGGCTCGTGGAAGGACGAATCGCCCACACTGACCGTCGAGACGAAGGTCGCGTGGACGAAGAGCAATCACTTCCTGCGCCGGTCGTTTTCCGTGACCCGCGCGGGCTCGAACACGATCGAGGGAACGGAGATCATCGGGTACGATCCGGTCGCCGGGCATCTGCGCTCGTGGGTGTTTGATTCGGAAGGCGGATTTGGCGAGAGCACCTGGCGCCAGGAAGGCAACAAATGGCTCACCAACGTCAAAGCCACGGCGCCCGATGGCGGCCAATCCACCTCCCAGCACGTCATCACCAGGATCGATGACAACAAGTACACCTGGGAAAGCGTCAATCGCACCCACAACGGCGAAGTCCTGCCCAATCTCGACCGGATCGAAGTGGTCCGTGTTCCCTAACGGCGTGCCCCCGATGAAACGGTCTCTTTCATTTGCGGGTTTGCTCCTCGGCCTGTGCGCCGTCACTGGCGTGGCCCTGGCCGGTCACGATGGTTCGCGCGAATCGCATGGCGCCCCGGCGCCAGCGGGTTCCGGCACCTTCCGCCCACCGCCACCAGCGCGTTCCGCGCCCAGCTTCTCCCGTCCCTCGAATCCGGTGACCGAGCATTTTGAGCGGCCGTCCGTCGTCGAGGAGCGGCACGCGCCGCCGGTGGCGAGCAGCGCGAGCGTATTGCCGAGCGTGAATGCGCCGAACCATGCGCGCACCGTCACCGAGTTCCACGCGCCACCACCGTCCGCGCCGGCGCGCACGGAACCGAAGGAGGATTTTCTCGGGATGCATGGTGAGGAGCGCACGGTTCGGCCGGTCGCCCCCACTCATTTCGCGCCAACCACGCTGCCTTCCACCGTGACCCACCCCACGGTGCTGACGCCGTTCAAGCCAGCGACGGGACCGGCGCGCTTCTCGAGCCTGCCTGACCCGGGCGGCAAACCCGCGCGCGGGTTGCGTCCGGCTCTGGCCCCGCGGTGGCAGGCGGCCAGTGGCAAATATTCCAATCAGTTCAGCCACTGGAGCCAGACAAACTCGCCGAGGATCGCCGCGTTCCAGGCCAGCCGGGCGGCGCGCTGGAACCAGATCGCATTGCACCGCACCGGCGCGAGCTGGCGCGGGCAATTTCACACCCCGCAATACCGCCAATGGCGCCACGATTTCTGGGACTTTCGCCGCTCCCGCGCCGAGGAAATCTGGCTCGCCACCCAGGGATTGTACGGCAGCCTTTTCGATGACTATTGGTGGTCCAGTTGCTGGTGGCGTCATCGCCCGTGGTCCGTCGCGGCCGATTTCCCGCCGTGGTGGTGGTGGTCCACGCCCGGTTGGGCCGATGAAGTCGCCTTCTTCGGTCCGGACCTTGGGGCGGGGCCCATCCCCTACGATCCCGGCACCAATGTCTTCTACGACGGCAATACTTATGACGTCGACGGCAACGACGACGGCAGCGCCGCCGATGCCGGCCAGCAGGTGATCGATCTCTCCAATGTTCCGGTCGATGACTATCCCGTCCCGGAGCCGGCCCCGGAAGGCCAGCCTCAGGAATGGCTCCCGCTCGGTGCGTGGGCGCTCACCCAGCAGGAGCAAGGCGACGCCGTGATGTATTTCCAACTCAGCGTGGACCGGAATGGCGTCATCGGCGGCGGATACAAAAACGCCCTGACCGGCGATGAGCAACCGGTCGTCGGCCGGCTCGATAAACGCAGCCAGCGGCTGGCCTGGCACATCGCCAATAACACGCAGACCGTCTTCGAGACAGGCCTCTCCAGCCTCAACTACGACGTGGCCGGCGTCTTTGTCCACTTCGGCCCCAACCAGACCCAGAACTGGATGATGGTGCGCCTGCCCTCGCCCGATTTGCCTCCGGGACCGGCGACGATTCCGCCCGACACGAATTAGCAGACGCCCTCTGACGCTTCTTCTTTTTCCGCGCGACCAGCGCGCCAGGTAGGGACGGCTGGCCCCAGCCGTCCGTGGGTGAACCCTGCGAGGTGGACTCTCCGGCACAAGGCGGCCACCGTGCCCGGCCTCGCCAACCCGGAAAGAAAAAGAATAAGAATCGGAGTCGGAATAAGTGGGCGTCCAAGAGCCGAACTCGCCGTTCCGTCACGCCTTTCATGAGACCATTCGTCCTGAGCCTGTCCATCACGCTGGTGCTCGCCGCCCCCGCCCCCACCCACGCCAATCCGCCAAAACCCAACGTCCTCATCATCCTCGCCGACGACGTGGGGTTTTCCGATCTGGGGTGTTACGGTGGCGAAATCCGCACGCCCAATCTCGATACCCTCGCCGCCGAGGGCCTTCGCTTCACGCAATTCTACAATTGCGCGCGTTGCTGCCCGGCGCGGGCCTCGCTCCTCACGGGACTTTACCCGCACCAGGCCGGCCTCGGTCTCATGACCTCCGATCGCGGGGCGAGTTTCCCCGGCGCGGGCGATCAGGGTGAAGCCTTCCCCGGCTACCGCGGCTCGCTCAACTCCAGTTGCGTGACCATCGCCCAGGTGCTCAAGACCGCCGGATATCACACGGCCGCCGTCGGCAAATGGCACGTGGGCGACAGCGTGCCCCCAACCACCCGCGGCTTCGACGATTTCTACGGCTTCATCCGCGGCTACGCCGTGGACTCGTGGGAACCGCGCATGATGGTACGCCTGCCCGCGGGCAGGCCGCAGCGCAACTACGCGCCCGGCGAATTTTTCGCCACGGATGCCATCACCGACCACGCGCTCGATTTTATCGCCGGGATGCACAAGGACGGCGCGCCCTGGCTGCTCTACGTCGCTTATCAGGCCGCGCACTTTCCGCTCCAATCGCGACCGGAGGACATGACCGGCTACGCCGGGCTTTACGCGCAGGGCTGGGACAAGATTCGCGATCAGCGGCTCGCCCGGCAAAAGAACATCGGCCTGCTCCCGCAAGACGCCAGCCTCACTCCGCGCAGCCAGATCCCCAAGCCGGTCATTTCGAAACGCATGGGCTCGCTGACCGCGGACGGCAAAAATCCGGCGTGGGATTCGCTGCCCGCCGAGCGCCGCGCCGATCTCGCGCAACGCATGGCGGTCTACGCCGGCATGGTCACCGGTATGGACCGCAATATCGGACGCCTCATCGCCGAACTCCGCACGAGCGGCCAGCTCGACAACACGCTCCTCCTTTTCCTGAGCGACAATGGGGCGTGCGCGGAATGGGAGCCCTTCGGATTCGAACTCCAGCCCACGACCGATCCGCAGCCCGGCACGGGCATTAATCAAGGCACGCAAGCGCTCCCGAACCAGCTCTATCAGGGCGGCGAACTCCAGCACATGGGCGGCCCGGGCTCGCGGCCCAGCTACGGCTCCGGCTGGGCCAATGCCTCCAACACACCATGGCGGATGTACAAGCATTACGACCACGAAGGCGGCATCAGTACGCCGTTCATCGTTCACTGGCCTGCAGGCATCCCGGCGAAGGGCGAATTCCGGACGCAGGTCGGCCACCTCATCGATCTCATGGCCACGTGCGTGGACGTCGCCGGCGCGACCTATCCGGCGGAGATCGACGGCGCCAAAATCCTGCCACCGGAAGGCCTGAGCCTCGTCCCCGCCTTTGCCGGCCATCCGCTGGAGCGCGCATTTCTCGCGTGGGAACACGAGGGCAATCGCGCCATCCGCGAAGGGCCGTGGAAACTCGTCTCACTGGCGGGCGCGCCTTGGGAACTTTACAACATGGACACCGACCGCGCGGAGTTGCACGACCTCGCCGCGCGCGAACCGCGGCGCGTCCAGGAAATGTCCGCGAGGTGGGACGCGTGGGCCATCCGCACGCACGTCCTTCCGCGGCCAGGCGATACCCTAAAGGCGGGTCGTAGCGTGGATTAAACGGTCACCGCGATGGGCCGCCCGCGCGGGGCAGGCCGTCGCCGGCATCGAGGCTATTCACCGGAGGGAGGTTTGCGCGGGAGCAGGGGTACGGGCGCAGTCTCCCCGTGAAGCGAGTCCCCCACCCCTTTACTTCCTCCAAGCCGTATGTGAAAACCGCGATGGTCAAAATGCAGGAGGAAACATGACAATCGACCAATGGCTTTCGGCGTTTTTAGACGTGATCTCGCTCCTCGGATTCGTGGTGGTCATCATCCAACTCCGCGATTCCAACCGGCAGTGCGAACTTGACACGCAAATCCGCCTTTACGACATCAACCGCGAACTGATCGCGATGGTTTCCCGAAGCCAGAATTGTTTGCGATCCTGAGGTTAGTGGCCGGTGGTTTTCTGGAACAACAGCTTATCCAAAGCACTCGCGATGCTGTCCCGATAGCGTTGCTGATCGGCCAGTTTACGCTGGAAATAGTCGTAGGTCAGCGAGGGGCGAGCCTCAGTCAAATCGCCGGCGCAAGCCGAGCGGAGCCTGGCGGCGAAGTTTTGGTCAGACATTTCCCGATCGCTTGGGCTTAATTGGCGCTCGCGGTCAGCATACCATAAGTCGATGGGCCGCTTGATCACAGGATTGGTATGCATGGCGCGCGTGATGGTCCGGTGCGGGCGATATCGGAAACAAGATTGCCCAAATCCTCGGTGCGTTTCTCGATATTTTCCATGTCTGCCGCTTGCGCCGCAAAGAGAGACCAATTGACCGGTTGCCAGGTCTTGACGCTATCCAGCCGATAACCGAAGCGGCGGACCACCGGCTCTTTGGTGGGTTCTTTGGTGGTGAGGTCATACTTGCGGATCATGGCGTAGGTGGCGACGCCGATGACTTGACCGGTCTTGAGGTGGATAATCGGGCTGCCGCTGTTGCCGGGAACAAATGGAGCGTCGACTTCGACGAGAGTCGGCCCAATGCCGAGGATCTTCCCGGTGATAGGAGTGACTACACCGGCGCCCTCGGCATTGCCGAGCACCACAATGTCGTCGCCGATGGCGGCGTTCGCGTCCACATGATCCATCACTTGCAGGGGTTTTCCGCCGGGTGGGATTGTCAGGCGAAAGATATCATGGTCCACAGCTACCACCGGCGTGGCCGCTTGCAACTGGGAGCCATCGAGCATTTTGAAGGTGGCGCCTTTCAGACCGGCGGCGACATGCGCGTTGGTGACCAAGTAATTGGCGTCCCCGATTTTAGCGATGAAGCCGCTACCGGCACCGTTTTCGCCTTTCACAAAGAGGAGGTTGCTGTGGTTGGATTTGACGAAATCACCAGGTGTCACCAGACCAGGGGTGGGGGCGTGCGGCGCCGGAGGAGTATTGGGCGCAGGAGTGATGGCAGGTGGTGGCTTCGGGGCTGAGGCTTTGTCCACGTCTTTGATCACAGCGTTCTCCGCGATGAAGAACATATTTTCGTGATGCAACTGTCGGTAGGCCATCAGCTTATTGTCGTCGCGCTGCCAATTGTACTTGTCGACGACGACGCTCCATTGGTGACCGTCCGATTGCGCCTTCAAAAGGTCCTGGATGTCCTGATCGGTGATCATCGTACTCAGGCGATGAAATACCTCCAAGACACATTTGTCGCCTAACATCACGCAATTGACACCCATCCCGTCCTTTTCGAAATAGTATTGGTCGTGGCCGGGCATGCGAATTTTCCCAGTGTTCTTTTTTCCTTCGCCGTAGCGGGCGGTGAGCTGAGCCAATGTCTCGCCGAGATCGCAATGCGCCTGTGAGGCGGCGAAGAAAAAGAACGTCAAGGCCACGGCGAATTGCCGGGCCACGGTGATGGCGGCGATGCGGTCATCCGAGGTGGGGCGCGTCGTTTTCATGGCGTGCTGGGCGTAGCCGAGGGTGAAAATGTGGGGGGACGAGACGGCGCGCATTTTATCTCAAGCGGTCGGTTTGTCGCAATACGCAAGTTCCTTCGAGAGCAACTCCGCTGGGGTTGACGGCTTCTTTAGGGAGCGTCTAAAAATAATTTGGAGCCGCGCCACCGAAGGCGAGAGAGCTTTGCGCCGTCTGGCGGCGTTGCTCACTCACAGCCCGCCGCGGGGATGCTCGTCGCTCGCGCCTTGGGTCGGCTGGCCCCAGCCGTCCGCGGGCGAGCCCCGCGAGGTGGACTGTCTGGCGCGTGGCGGCGACCATGCCCGGCCTCGACAACTCGGAAAGAAAAAGAATAAGACGCCCTCTTAGCGCGATGGGCCGCCCGCGCGGGGCAGGCCGTCGCCGGCATCGAGGCTATTCACCGGAGGGAGGTTTGCGCGGGAGCGGTGTACGGGTTGCGCCCGCGCCACCGGTGTCGGGTCCACCGGCGTGCCGTCCGCCGGTCCGCCGTCCGCCGGTGGGGCATCCGCCGGCGTCGTGTCGGGTGGCGTGGCGTCGGGGAGCGCGTTTTCCGACGGAGGATCCAACACCGGCGCGGGGCCGGTGGTCATCGGCGCCCCACCCGGGACCCAGCCTTCACGCTTGGCCAGGAGATCGGCGAGGACGATCGGCCACTTCGGATCGGAAAAGAAGCCTTCACTCCCGGCGTCCTGAAGGGTCTTGTAGGTGGAAACATAGACCGCGTTCTCCAGCGAGTCCGGGACCGCCAGTGCCGGATAGCGCCGCATCGCTTCCAACTGGGCGCTGTGGACGATCTTCGCGATGTCGGCATCGCTGGGCGAATTCGATTTCGCCGCGCCCCTGGCCGCTGCGGGTTGATTTCCCGGGGCCGCCGGCGCGGACGGATTGAGGCCGACGCCTTTGGCCAGGGCGCTCGGATCGACGACCTCAACTGCGCTGCTCGGCAGGGAAAGGAGCAGGTCGCGCACGGCAAAAGTGGTTTGGTCGCCCTTGGCCGCGATCAGCGGAAAACGATCTCCCGCCTTGATCAGGAAAGGCTTCTCCTCAATGACCACGCGCGTATCGCGCACCACCCTCACCTGCTTGCCATCGCCTTGCGGCGCGGAAAGCGCGAAGGCCTGCATGAGCAGGGGCGCTCCCTGTTCGTCGGAGTGCAGGGTCACGACCGGCGCCCCGGCGGCGGGACGGGACCTGACAAAATTCTCGATCGCCGAATAGCCCTTTTCCAGCAACGGAAACGCGGCGCCGATGAGGCAAACCAGAGCGAGGCCGAGGAAACCGCCATTGCGCTGACGAAAAACGTGCAGCCGGGTGAGCACGAAGAGAGCGGTGAAAGTCAGGAGGCAGGCCGCCACGTAGATCATCGCCTTGGCGCCGACCAGCAAGATGGCGGCGACCAGCAGGAGGAACGCGAGGAAGAGCAGGACCACACCCCAAAAAAGATTGCGCGGGCCCATGCCATGGTCGCGCAAGGCCGGCGCCTGAACGTAACGCGGAACCAGTTTTTCCTCGCGACTTTCGGACGAAGGCGGATCGGCGGCTGCCGGAGGATAAGCGCGGAGGAATTCGGGGGTTTTCACGGGTATTTAGAATGCCATAGCTTTTTCTTCTGAAAAGGGAAAGCTCAAGAGCGTCCAAAACCCCGCTAATGGAAATACTCGGTCAGGCCATCGTAGGCATGGACGACTTCGATCTCGTGTTCCAGACGTTCCAGGATCTGGCGCGTGAGTTGCAGCTTGCTCTCCAGGAACCGGTCGTCGTGCAACGGATCGTGATGGGTGATGATCCAGCGACGGACGCCGGCCAGCTTCATGAGCACGCAGGCATTGGCTATGGAACTGTGGCCCCAGCGGATTTTCTTCGGGTACTCGTCGCAGGTGTACTGGGCTTCGTGAATGACCACATCGGCATCGGCGAGAAAATCGATCATCCGGCCATACGGCTGGACGAGTCGGTGATCGCGCGTCAACGCTTCCGGCGGGCCGGTATAACCCTGGAGGAATTCGTTGTCCGGCACCCAGGCGATCTTTCGGTCTTCGATCTCGATCTTGTAGCCGACCGTGGCGCCGGGGTGTTCGGCGAACTCCCAGGAAATCAACGCCGAACCAACGGGCATGGGGTTTTCCGCGAGGTGACGAAATTGCAGGTTCGATTCCATGTCTTCCATCTGCACGGGGAAGTATTCGCGATCGAGCTGGCCGCGAAAAACATTCTTCAGGTCTTTGCCGAAGCCCTCGGCGCCATAGATGGTAATGTCGAAACCGGGCGTATAGGCCGGCGCAAAGAACGGGAAGCCCTGGATGTGGTCCCAGTGCGTGTGGGTGATGAAGAGGTGGAGTTTGCGCCGTTCGGTGCTGAGCACCTCGAGGCCAAGCTCGCGAATACCGGAGCCGGCATCGAAAATAAATTGCTCGTTCCCGAGGACCACGGACATGCAGGAGGTATGGCCGCCGTGCCGCAGAAAACGCGCGCCTGGCGTCGGCGTGGAACCGCGGGTCCCCCACACCGTGAAGCGCAGGCGCGTGGTATCGAGCACCGGAGCGAATGCCGCGCTGTCGACGGCCTCCGAAAGAATCGGCGACGCAAATTCGGGCACCCCCATGTAACCGCCGCGAAGGGCGAACCACGCGTCCACCTTGGCCACCAGCGCGGCCGGCTCAAATGGCTTGGTCAGAAAACCAAAGACCCCCAGGCGCGCCGCTTCGGCGTGCTCGGTTTTGAAATCCTTCGCGGTGCAAACGATGACACCCGTGCGCGCGGTCCGGTGCTCGTCGCGCAAAGTCTTGAGCACTTCGATGCCGTGCATTTTCGGCATCATGATGTCGAGCACGATCAGATCGGGCGAGCCCTGCCGCGCCTTGCCCAGGCACTCTTCGCCATCGGCCGCCATCTCGACCGTGTAGCCCGCCGCCTCCAGGGCCTGGGACATTTTGAAGGCAATCACCCGGACATCCTCGGCGATCAGAACGCGGCCTTTTGCAGGTGTGGGTGTGCTCATACCAGCGGGCGACTGAAGCACCAAAGGCCGTTCGCGGAAAGATGAAAGCGCGCGCCGACCGCCTCCGTCGCATTATTTCCATGCTTCCTGGGAAGCCTTTGCCGCGACGGCGCCCTCCAGTTCCTTGGCCACCCGCCGGATCACCGAATCCCAATCGCCGAGCGCCGGCTGCCGGAATAGCCGCATCGTCGGATACCACGGGCTGTCGGTGCGCTCCAGCAGCCAGCGCCAGTCCGGGACGAACGGCAGCAGCGTCCAGACCGGCCGGCCCATCGCCCCGGCCAGATGCACCACCGCCGTATCCACCGCGATGACCAGATCGAGATTGGCAATGAGCGCGGCGGTGTCGGCAAAGTCTTTCAATTCCTCCGCCACGTCGATCAATTCCATTCCGGCTGGCGCAGTCCTGCCCTCGGTGGCAGCGTCGCCTTTCTGCAGAGAAACGAAGCGCACGCCGCGGACTTCCGCCAGCGGGGCGAGGCTCGCCAGTTTGAGGGAACGGTGGCGATCGTTCTTGTGGGTCGGGCTGCCCGCCCAGACGACTCCCACTTTGAGGTCCGGGCTGGACGGGCGGTCCGGGCCGGACGGGCGGATGGAAGAGCCGAGCCCGGCAATGCGCTCGCGCCAGATGGCGGCGTCCGCGGCATCGGCGTGCAGATACGGCACGGTCCGCGGGAGATTGGTCAGGTCGGTGGAGAAAATGCGAGGCAGGCTCAAGAGCGGACAGTGCACGTCAAAGGCGGGCAGCGCTTGGCCTTTGGCGATGACTGGGAGTTCAGGGACCATCCTTTGGAACAGCCGCTGCAGGTCCGGCGGACATTCGATGATGATCTTCCCGCCGCGCCAAGCCGCCAGTGCCACGTAGCGGATAAACTGGATGGCATCGCCAAAACCCTGTTCGGCATGGAGCAAAAGGGTGCGTCCTTCCAGCGAACCGCCGTCCCACCGGGGCTGCGTGAAGTTTTGCTGGAGACAGGCCACGTCCTTGAGTTTCAGGCGCCATTCGTACTCTTCCCACCCCCGGAGAAAATCTCCTTGCACCAGCAACGCCAGAGCGAGGTAGCTGTGAGTTTCCGGATAGTCGAATTTGAGGGCGATGGCCTGACGGTACGAGGCGATGGCCTCGTCGAGTTGCCCTGCGAGGCGCAGGGCATCGCCGAGGTTGTTATGGGCTTCGGGATATTTCGGTTTGAGGGCGATGGCCTCACGATAGGCGGCAACAGCTTCCTCAAGCTGGCCCTTGTCTTGCAGGGTTGTTCCGAGGTTGCTGTGGGCCTCGGAAAGGTCAGGTTTGAGGACGATGGCCTCCCGGTACGCGGCAACGGCCTCGTCCAGTTGGCCTTTGCCTTGCAGAGCAGTGCCGAGGTTGACGTGGGCTTCGGGATGGTCGGGCCGAAGTGCGATGGCCTCGCGACAGGCGGCGATGGCTTCGTCGAACTGGCCATTGGCTCTCAGGGCCGCGCCGAGATTGCTGTGGGCTTCGGGATAGTTGGGCCGAAGAGCAATGGCCCGACGGCAGGCGGCGATGGCTTGGTCGAGTTGGCCCTGGTCTCGCAGGGCAACGCCGAGATTGTTATGGGCCTCAGCATAGTCGGGTTTGAGGGCGATGGCCTGGCGGATCAATCCGACGGCGACATCGCTCTGGCCGACCTGGAGCGCGATGGCTCCCAGCAGCTGCAGCGAATCGAAATGGCGCGGGTCTACCGCCAGGATCTGCCGGTAGAGCGCCTCCGCCTCGGCCAGCCGCCCAGCCTGGTGATGCTGGAGAGCGAGTTCGAAGGCTTGGGGAACAGAAACCACGGGCATGGTCGGGATTCGAGAGGAGAACAAGACACTGCGCACAGCACAAACGCAATTCCAACAGGGTCGGCGGAGCGGTCGTTCCGGTCTGTTCGACTTTCAGCCACGATGCGGGTCTGGCCGCTGCCGTTCGCAAGCCGCCAGCTCACTCGCCACACCCTGAATCACTGAGCCCCAATCGCCCGGCGCCGGTTGCCGGAGCAGGCGCATGGTCGGATACCACGGACTGTCGGAGCGGTCGAGTAGCCAGCGCCAGTCCGGGGCGAACGGCAGCAGTGTCCAGACCGGCTTGCCCATCGCCCCCGCCAGATGCACCACGGCCGTATCCACCGCGATGACCAGATCGAGATTGGCAATAAGCGCAGCGGTATCGGCAAAGTCTCTCAGGTCCTCCGCTAGGTCGATCAATTCCATGCCCGCCGGCGAGGTCCTGGCCTCGACGGCAGCGTCGCCTTTCTGCAGGGAGATGAAGCGCACGCCGGGGACTTTGGCCAGCGGGGCGAGGCTGGCCAGCTTCAGCGAGCGGTTGCGATCATTCTTGTGGGCCGGGCTGCCCGCCCAGACGAGTCCCACTTTGAGGTCCGGGCCGGACGGGCGGTCCGGGCCGGACGGGCGGATGGAAGAGCCGAGCCCGGCAATGCGCTCGCGCCAGATGGCGGCGTCCGCGGCATCGGCGTGCAGATAGGGCACGGTCCGCGGGAGATTGGTCAGGTCGGTGGAGAAAATGCGAGGCAGGCTCAAGAGCGGACAGTGCACGTCAAAGGCGGGCAGCGCTTGGCCTTTGGCCAGAACCGGGAGATCGGGGGCCATCCTTCGGAACAGCCGCTGGATTTCGGGCTGGCATTCGACGATGGCGCTGGCACCGCGTTCGGCCACCAGCGGCAGATAGCGGATGAATTGGATGGCATCGCCAAAGCCCTGTTCCGCATGAAGCAAAAGGGTGCGTCCTTCCAAGGGGCCACCGTCCCATTTCGGTTGAGCAAAGCTTTGCTGGGAAAAGGCCGCGTCCTTGAGCTTCCATCGCCATGCGTACTCTTCCCAACCATGGAGAAAATCTCCCTGCAGAAGCAGTGCCAGCGCGAGATTGCTGTGCGGCTCGGCGTAATTGGGCCTGAGGGCGATAGCCCGACGACAGGCGGCGATGGCCTCGTTGAGTTGCCCGTTGTCGCGCAGGGCATTGCCGAGGTTGGAGTGCGCTTCGGGTAAATCGGGCTTGAGAGCGATGGCCTGACGAAAGCAGGCGATGGCCTCTCCGAACTGTCCAATGGAGTGCAGAGCCATGCCGAGGTTGCTGTGGGCTTCGGGCAAGTCAGGCTTCAGTGCGATCGCCTGGCGATACGCCGCGACGGCTTCGTCCGGCTGCCCCTTTTTATTCAGACTATTACCGAGGTTGTAGTACGCTTCGGGGAAGTCGGTTTTGAGGGCGATGGCTTGACGAAAGGCGGCGATGGCTTCGACGAGTTGGCCCTGTTCTTTCAGGGCAACGCCGAGATTGCCGTGGGCCCCGGCAAAGTTTTGCTTGAGCGCGATGGCCCGACGATACGCGACGATGGCTTCCTCGAGCTGGCCTCTCTCGCGGAGCGCATTGCCGAGGTTGTGGTACGCTTCCGCGTAGTCGGGGTTAAGCGCGATGGCCTGACGATACGCGACGATGGCCTCCTCGAGTTGGCCTTTGTCTTTTAGGGCAATTCCGAGGTTGTAGTGGGCTTCGGGATAGTTGGGCTTGAGTCCGAAGGCCTGACGATACACCGCAATGGCCTCGTCCAGTTGCCCGTTGTCTCTCAATGCGGCCCCGAGATTGTTGAGCGCATACGGAAAGTTGGGTCGAAGGGCGATGGCCTGACGAATCAACCCCACGGCGACATCGTTCCGTCCGACCTGATGCGCAAGGGCCCCCAGCAAGTGGAGCGCATCCGCATGCCGCGGATCCACTGCCAGGATCTGCCGGTAGAGCGCCTCCGCCTCCGCCAGCCGCCCGGCTTGGTGGTGCTGGAGAGCGAGTTCGAAGGCTTGGGGGACCGTCATCGGTGGCATCGGTCGAGTTTGTAATCGGAAACTGACACCGCCGGCAGCACGAACGCAATGCCAACACGATCGGCGAAGCGGCCGTTCCCGTCTGTTCGACTTTCAGCCACGCCGCGGGACCGGCCGATGCCGTTCGAAAGCCGCCAGTTCACTCGCCACACCCTGAATCACTGAGCCCCAATCGCCGGGCGACGGTTGCCGGAACAGGCGCATGGTCGGATACCACGGACTGTCGGTGCGGTCGAGTAGCCAGCGCCAGTCCGGGGCAAACGGCAGCAGCGTCCAGACTGGCGTGCCCATCGCCCCGGCCAGGTGCACCACGGCGGTATCCACCGCGATGACCAGATCGAGATTGGCAATAAGCGCAGCGGTATCGGCAAAGTCTCTCAGGTCCTCCGCCACGTCGATCAATTCCATGCCCGCCGGCGGGGTCCTGGCCTCGACGGCAGCGGCATCTTTCTGCAGGGAGATAAAGCGCACGCCGGGGACTTCGGCCAGCGGAGCGAGGCTGGCCAATTTCAGGGAGCGGTTGCGATCATTCGTGTTGGTCGGGCGGCCGGCCCAGACCAATCCCACCTTGAGGTCCGGGCCGGACGGGCGGATGGAAGAGCCGAGCCCGGAGAGGCGCTCGCGCCAGATGGCGGCTTCCGCGGTATCGGCGTGCAGATAGGGGACGGTGTGTGGAATATTGCCCAGGTCGGCGGAGAAAACCCGGGGCAGGCTCAGCAGCGGACAATGGACCTCAAAGGCTGGCAGGGTCTGGCCTCTGGCCAGGACCGGGAGATCGGGGGCCATCCGTTGGAACAGCCGCTGGAGTTCCGGCTGGCATTCGAGGATGATCTTCCCACCAGCCTTCGCCACCAATGGCAGATAGCGGATGAATTGGATGGCATCGCCAAACCCCTGTTCGGCATGGAGCAAAAGAGTACTTCCTGCCAGCGGGCCGCCGTCCCACTGGGATTGCCTGAAGTCTCGCTGGAGAGAGACCGCGTCCTTGAGTTTCCAGCGCCATTCGTATTCTTCCCAGCCTTGGAGAAAATCTCCTTGCAGCAGCAACGCGAGAGCCAGGTTGCTGTGAGTTTCGGGATAGTTGGATTTGAGGGTGACGGCCTGCCGGTAGGCGGCGATCGCCTCGTCCAGTTGACCCTTGTGGCGCAGAGCAGTGCCGAGATTGCTGTGGGCGTCGGGATAGTCGGGCCGGAGGGCCAGGGCCCGGCGGTAGGCGGCAATAGCCTCGTCCAGTTGTCCTTGGTCTTTCAGCGCGATACCAAGGTTGTTGTGCGCTACGGGATAGTTGAACCGCAGAGCGATGGCCTGGCGGTACGAGGCGATGGCCTCGTCGAGTTGCCCCTGGTCTCGCAAAACATTGCCAAGGTTG